>Ga0209570_1000504_pt1 | contig 43494 bp, 41 predicted proteins | sample EBPBio172007_DNA_FD_185861 | JGI IMG/M metagenome (GOLD analysis project Ga0209570, IMG submission 185861) | Wastewater treatment Type I Accumulibacter community from EBPR Bioreactor in Madison, WI, USA - Reactor 1_9/17/2007_ DNA (SPAdes)... | ecosystem: Engineered > Bioreactor > EBPR >... | reverse complement strand
CTGGATCGGCGATGACCTCGGCTTGTCGGACTTCAGCCGCCTTTGCCCCCGCCCTGCGGAATGCATCATCGCCGGTGGCGGCCTGTCCCGGCGCACCCGGGGCAGGGGCTGCGGCGCCGGCCTCGCCGCCCATGTCCATACTGGAGCGCAGGGCCACCATGTCGGAGTGGATCTGCGCCTCGTTCAGCATCTCGGCCTCTTGCCTGCGTCGGGCCAACTCCTCTTCCCGGGCGCGGGCGGCCTCAGCCTCGGAATCGCCGTCGATCAGCGCCTTGGTCTCAAGCTCGGTCTGCAGCCGGATGTTCTCGCGCTCTAGATCGGAGAGGGCTGCCGCGCGGGCCTTTGCATCGGCATCAAGGGCCGCAACTTGCGCCTTTAGGTCTGCCAATGCCGCCTCGTCGGTGACGGTCACCGGATTGGCTTTCAGATCGGCGATCTGGGCATTGAGCGCCTCGATCTCGGCCTGCAACCGTTCTGCCTCCGAGGTATCCGGCGCTGCCGGGACGATCTGCGGCTTTGGCCGCGAGACACTGAAGCCATCGGTTCCCGTGCCATCGCCCTGAAAATCGCTGACCGAGGCCGTCTCGATGGCGGGTGCCGGGGCAGGGGCATCGGGTGCGGCCAGCACCAGCCAGGCCCCGACGCCAACACCGGCCACGGCTGTAACAGCGGAAAGCGCGTAAGGGTTTACGCCCCGGCGGCGCTTGGGGGCCTCGGAAGGTTTCATGCGCTCCATGCGGGCGGTGAGCTTTTCAGCTTGGGTCTCGTCACTCATTGGCTGACCCCCGGCTCGGCCGTGACGCAGACGTATTCCTCGCCATAGCGCAGCACCCAACGCTCAGAGCGGGTGCTGACCGTGATGGTGGTGCCGCGGACGGAAGAATTGACCGAGTATTCCTGCCCCTTGGCATCGGCCCGAAAGATCGTCGGCATCGGCGCGCCGGGTGGGATTACAAAGGTGGTCTTGCGGCCGTCATCCGAGATCGAAACGGGCGTAAAGCCGGGCAGGGCGCGGCCCTTTTTCATGATCTTGTAGGTCATGGGCAAGGAGGCGGGGATCTCGCTGCCGGGGGTGGCCGCACGTGTGCTGCCCGGCACGGTGAACTTCACCGAATAGTTCGGATTGCCCTTTCCTCCTTCCGTCACTTGCAGAAAATAAATGCTGCGCTGCGTCTCGACCGTCAGGTTGGTCGTAGCCCCGGCGACCACGGGCTTGATGATGAAGAGATTGGCGCGCTCCAGCTTGTCTATCTTGAAGCTTTCCAGATCGCCGATGGCAATCGACTGGATTTGCTCACCGGTTCCAAGTTCGACCAGGGTGACGTTTCTGAGCCGCGTGTTGATCCGGTAAACCTGCCCCTCCTGATAGGTCGCATAGGTCACGCGCGCATCATGGCTGCCGGGCTTGGGCGATGTCTCGGCCAAGGCGGGCAGGGCGGTCATCGAGATCAGAAGCCCGAGCGCAGGAAGGGTCAGGGGATGGGTCATGTCATTCCTCCGTGGGGGCCAAGGTTTCTGCGGTGATGCGGTAATCCGTCACCAAAAAACCGGTGGGGTTCTGCCAGACGAGATCGAGCGCGGTTTGTTTGGAGGGCTCGAAGCGATAGGTGACAGTCGCGGTGAACTTGCCGATCCGGTCAGGCACGCCTTCGCCATCGGACACCCAGGTTTTTGTGAAACGCACCTGGGCGGTGGTGTCCGTCACCGGGGTGATTGACAGGATGTCGATGGCCACCTTGGAATTCTGACCATAGAGCTTGGGCGGGTAGTTGGCGTTGCCTTCTGTCCAGAGGCTCACGAGGCCTTGGCGGGCATTGCCTTCGGACCATGTGTAGGCGCGCAAGATGCGGCTCTCGTTGTCGTGCTGGTCATAGGTTTCTCGGTCGGTGACATAGGCAAAGAGCAAGCTTTGCCGGATGGCCTCGGCCTGTTCGATCCCGGCTTTTTCCACCGCGACCACGCGCTCAGCGACTCCGGTGTCCTTGTCGACGATGGCGAGGAAGGCTTCGGTTTGCTTCAAGGGGAGCATTGTGACGACGGCAATCATGCCCATCAGCCCGATGGCAAGCCCGCCGCCCGCCACCAGATAGGCGATGCGTTCGCGCTTTTTGACGCCGTAGAACATCTCGGCCTCGAGAAAACTTCTCAATTCAGGGGGTGAACCTGTCATCGTTGTGCTCCGGAAATGGGGATTTGCGCGGTCGGTAGTTGTGCGGCGTGGGCCAGTTCGTCAGCGTCAACTGTCGCGTATGAACTGACCCAAACGCGCCCTTGCGGCTTGGCCGCGCTCGGCATCGGACCGCGCCTGATCGCGCAAATGGTGGTGTTCGGTCTTGCCGTGCATGAAGCCCGAGCGGACCTCGTTCATCCGCCTTGCCGAATAGTCAGAGGCCTTTTCCAGCGGTTTGCCCGCAACCCGCAGTGCTTGCGGCGCAATGCTCGCGAGGCTGATCTGGCCGGTAATGTGGGTCACGGCATTCGGGATCGCCATCAAGGCGAAGATCCCGACAAAGACGATGACGAAGAAGCCGAGGATCGAGCCGAGGTCAGTCACGTCCTCAGTCTCCCGGAACACATCATGCGCCACGGTTACGACAGCAACGATGACCCCGGCCGACGCCACTGGATACATCAGGTAGCCGATCATGGCCGAGAGCCAGGCCTCGAACATGCCCTTGGTCTTCTCGAAGATCGTGGCACCTATAGCAATCGGGGCAACCCCGAGCAGGAAGGCGATCATCAGCTTCGAGAAGCCGACGATAAAGACATAGACCGCCATCAACACGCCCAAGACGACGTAGAGAACCGCAGCCACGAAGCCACGCATGATCGAGGACATCGCGGAGGAAACAGAGTCGACGTTCCCGGCCATCATATTGGCCATATCGTCCATCGCCGCTGTCGCGGAGGCGCCGACACCACCACCACCCAAACGAAAGTATTCCAGTGCCAGAGCGCTGAGTCCGTTGCTGGCGGCATCGTAAATCTGGGTGAAGTTCGACCAGGTCAGGCCAAACATCAGAACCATGACGATCCGGAACGATAGTTGAACGGCATCGCGCATCGAAATCCGGTAAACATTCAAGGCCGCGTTGATCCCGACCATGACGAGCAGGAGTGCAAGCAGGGTCGTGTAGATCGGACCGACCGCACCCGCCGTCGCCTCGAAATACTGCCGCCCGGCTGAGGTGATCGCCGCATCCAGCGTTGTCAGGATGGCCGAGACGCTGTCCATCAGAAGCTGCCGCCACACATGGTTTCGGCGATCGCGATCAGCTTCTTTGCCTCTGCGGAAACCAACTCTGTCTGTTGCCAGCCAAGACGCTCGACATCATGCCGCTCACGCAAGGCAGCCGCGATCTCCTCGACACCTTCCCAGTTTGCTACTTTGCCAGAGCAGCCGCAGTCCCCTGTAGAAATGACATTTTGGGCGCGCACAAAGCTGTAGATATCTCGCAGCGCCCGCGCTTCGGGACCAGACCGCGCCAACGCGTAGCCGGCGGGCCAGGAGGCCTCACAGTTTCGGAATTCCTCGTTCACTGCTCCTTTGATCGGCTGGACATCGTCAGGTATCTCGACCTTCGGCAAAACGTCGAGATAGGCGTCCTCTTGGGCAATGACATCCGCGGCAGGGGTTTCGGCCCAAGCTGCGGCCGAGAAAACCGCGATCAGCCCAAAAGCACCGCCCATCGTTCGCACTTTGAAATCATTGGCCATGCTCATTCTCCCCCAAGGACTTTGATGAACTTCTGCTCTTCCGCGGCGGTGGCGGCATCCATGACGCCAGCTTCGCCCATGCCCATCAGCTGGGCGGATTCCATGTTCCAGATATTGGCGAGCGCGATCGACAGTTCCGCCGTCACGCGGGTGTTCAGATCGATAGCTTCCTTCAGCCCTTCGGTGTCGGGGATTTCCTGAACAAGCTCGTGCACCCGCTCGAGGCTTTCCGAGGCCTTGACTGAGGAGGTTTCCGCTGCGGCCGAGAGGAAAGCGGCGGTGTTGGCTTGCGTGCCAATCCGGGCGGCCCCTTCGTTGTCGCTGTTCGCCAGAGTATCGACGGTGGCCACATCAAGCCCGGCCGAAGCGAAGAACTCCGAGACATATTGCGCGGCGGGCTTGTCACCCACTTTGCCCGAGGTCGTCATCAGGGAATACTTGCCATCTTTCGCCGAGATCAGCCCGCCGGTCAGATCAGCCACATCTGGCAGGATGTCGTCAAAGAAGGTATCGGGGTCCGGGATGCCCAACGCCTCCAGCGTCAACCCGTTGCGCAAGGCGTCGAGCTGCGCCTTCAGGGTGGCGATCTGTTCGATCTGCTTCAGGATCTGCTCATCGAGTTTGAGGTTGGAGGCGATCATCTCCTTCACTTGCAGCTTGGCCTCGGTCAGCACTTCGCCAATCTTGGCGATGCTGGTGAGGTCAACTGTTGGCACGCCCTGCGCGAAAACAGGGGCAGGGGAGAGCAAGGCTGCAGAAATCAGAAGAGGGCCAAGACCCCGGACAAGATTGCGGATCATTCGAAACCACCCTTCACTTTGATGAATGTTGCGTCGATGGCATAGGCCTGCAGCCAGAGGGCATAGCGGGCCTGATCGACCTTTACGCGGGCCGCCTTGACGCGCTCGACCATGAGCCCGATGCGGACGGCCTCCGCACGAGCATAGCTGTTGAGATCGAGTGCCTCTTTGGTCGATTTGGTCGTCGGGATGCGCTCGATGATGACGCGCAGCCGCTTCAGTGATGCCTCGATCTCGAGAGAGGCCGCCATCCCATAGTGCAAGCCAGCGTCAGCGGTGTTGCTGGCCTCGGCGATCGCCATGTCGCGGGGATCGAAGGTGCCAACCTGATCCACTCCAGTGATCTTGCCGGCATAAGCGTTGAAGAAGCCAGTGATGCGGACGACGTAATTCTGCGTCTCCTCAAACGGGGGGATCCCGCCGTACTTTGTGACGTTGCCAGGCCCGGCATTGTAAGCCGCAAGCGCCAGTGGAACGGAGCCAAACTTGTTCAACTGCGTCAGGAAATACCGCGCACCACCATCCAATTGCAGCATCGGATCGTCATAGTAGGCGGGGTAAATGCCAAGATCCTTGGCCGTATCCGGCATGACCTGCGTCAGGCCAAAAGCCCCAACTGGGCTGCGCGCGCCGATGGAAAACCCGGATTCCTGTTTCACGAGGCTCTGGAACCAGATGCGAAACTCGACCGGGTTCAATCCGGCGCGGGCAAGACCGGGGTGTCCGGCATATTTCTGCGCGGTTGCCACGATCATCTCTTCGATGCTGGTCTTGGCATCGCCAAAGAGCCGATCAGCATAGGGGTTGTTGTCCTCAACCGCATAGAGGACTTCCGCCTCGGCCCCGGGGATCACTTCGAGATCGCCAATCCACGGTGTCTTGCCCGTCATCATCGCCAGCGTGGCGTCGAGCGCGTCGAGCTGGTCCTGGTGCAATTCGTCGATGCGGCGCTTCTTGTCGGCCTCAAGCTCGCGCCCGCCCGTCAGATAGGACATCTGCGCGATCTCCAGGACGTGCTGGATGATCGACTTGCCGTCGGCCACGGGCACGCCCTGCGCCGCCGCCATCATGGGCAGCGCCGCAGTAGCCAGAGCAAAAACCCTGGCAGGACATTGAAGTTTAGCGGCAGGGAATGACATCGATGCTCGACGTGTTGCCGCGAGAAACCAGCCCCGCATCCGGGCTTGCACCCTTGGTGGAAGTCGTCACAGTGGACCCAGCGGTGGCCCAGCAATTTGTCTTGGTAATCGGCACGCCGGTGCAGGCGGCGAGACCGAGGGATGCACCCATCATGACAGCCCAAAATCGGACTCGCATAATCAAGGTTATGTAATATATTGATTTCATTGGACAATCATTCCTTCCAGAATTTGGGCCGTGCGGCGTAGTCGGCGCCAAAGGCGTTAAGCCCGGCCTGACCACCGCCAAGCGCTGTCAGAAGCAACCCCAGGGCTTTGAGATCGACATTCAGCACGGTCGAGCTGCGCGGGGTCCGCGATAGCACCATCCGCTGACCCGGGATCGGGCTCAGGACAAAATCCAACTCGCCATCCGTCAGCCGAAACCCGTCATAGTCTGCACTGGCCGCTTCGCCGTTCGGGAACAGGAGCTGGTTCGGCAGCGCCTCAAGGATCGATCGCGCCTTTGATCCCCGGATCTGGCTTGGGAACTGGGTCATCATCACGACGACCACATTCTTCTTGCGGGCGGTCACCAGCCATTCGGCAAGTTTCTTCGCGAAGTACTCGTCGTCGAGCACTTTCCAAGCCTCGTCGATCAGGATCAGCGTCGGGCGCTTTTCCTCGATCAGCATCTCGATGCGGCGGAAGAGATAGCCAAGGATTGCAGTCCGCTCGGTGCCGAGGTCGAGGATTTCCGTCAGATCGACGGCCGTCACATCATGGCTGGTGAAATCCACCACTGGCTCCTCGGCCTCGCCAAAGACCCAGCCATAGCGGCCCTCAGGGCCCCATTCACTGATCCGCTGTGCCAGATCGAGCCCGTCGCCAACATCACCAAACAGCTCCTGAAACGCCCGGAAATTCCGCAACCCTTCGCGGGCTTTGCCGTTCTGGGAAATGGCGGATTTGAGGGCTTCGGACTGCAGCGGTGTCATTGGCCCGCTGCGGGATTCCAAAAGTGCCACCAGCCAATCCAGAAACCACGCCTCGCCGCGTTCGCCGGATTCAGTGGCCAAAGGGTTCAGTCCGGTTGGCCGACCAGCGCGGATTTCGGCATAGCGACCACCAAGGGCGCGGACCGCCATTTTGAGGCCCGCTTCCTTGTCAAAGATGATCGTGCGGCCCCCTGCCCTTTGGGCCTGGGCTGCGAGGAAGGCGACGGTCGTGGTTTTGCCGCCGCCGGATTTGCCCAACACCAATGTGTGGCCGTTGGTCGGCTCCGCAGTTGGGTCGCCGGGTTCGTGGAAACTGAACCGGTGCAGCGAGCCCTGCAGCGTCTGGAACAACGTGAGCGGCGTTTGCCATGGGAGGCGCGCGGCTTCCGTCCCGGTATCAGCGGCATGCAGCGCCGCCATGTCCGCGAAGTTCAGGGACGAGACTGTCATGTCCCGCGCCCGGTAATCCATGTTGCCAGGGTGCATGGCGAAGAAGGCCGCCTCCAGGGCTGTGACCTCGCGGACGAGCCGCATGCCGTTTTGATGCGCGATGCCGCGGATGCGGGCGACTTCGGTGTCGAGCGCCACCTGGTCTTCGGCAAAGACCGTGATGGTCATCTGGTGGATGCCAAACCCAAGCTCGCCGCTTTCGGATTTGTCGGCGGCCTCGAAAAGTTGGGCCTCGATCGTCGCAGCAATGTCTTCGGAGGCCCGCATTTGGGCGACACGGCGTTTCACGCGCTCGGTGATGCTGCCGCGCTCGATGGGCGTGTAGCTGTGGGTGATGATCGTATCACGCGACGCCCCGAGCGCATCCAGCATGCCGGGCCAGGTCGAGGTCGCATAGGATTTGACATAGAGGAGCGCCCCGACACGCGGCGTGTCTGCGCCCTCCTCTACCGTGAACTGACCTTTGCCGAAAAGGATGGCGGCATCGCTAGCGTCTTCGGCGATGATCCCAAACGGGTTTCGCGATTTGGCACGAAGTTCTCCAGTCAAAAGCGCGGCGTAGAAGCCAATCAGGCTGCCATTGCTGATCTTGAGGCGGTGGGATTTGACGCCAAGCCCGGTCTCGAGGATCGAGACCACCTCGCGCAACTCTTCCAAGCGCCGGTCGGTATCCTCGCCCCAGACTTTTGCGGCCGCCTTACCAAAGCGTGGCACAGCCAACGGGGCAACCTGCCGCCGAACGACCGTCAGGATCAGCACCGATTCCTGCAGATTGCGGCGCTGCAGCTCAGTGTTCCAGACCCGGTCAATATCGGCGGCAAAGCTTTGGCCGTGGATCGGTTTCAGCTGGGCTCGGGCCGGGCGCATCATCCGGTGCAAGTAGAAACTGAACCGCTCATCGAGGGTGTCGAGAAGATGAGCAAACCCAGCCCGCAGCGCTGTGATCGCTGAAGACCCGGAAGTGATCCCGTCAATGCCGGTCACCTCGAGCGAAATCATCAAGCCGTTGTCACGGGTGCGCACCACCTCATCATCAAGTTCGATGACATAGGGCAGATGCGTATAGATTTTCGGGTCAGCCGGGATCAATGCCCGCGCCCTGCCCCGCAATCGCTCTCGCTCAAGAAACATGACGCCGCCCTTTCCGCAGGATGGCCATCGGCGTGACCTGCATCATGACCGCGAAGACATGATGCCCATTTGGGTTCAGCTTGGTGGCCACGCGCGCCAGCCCGTACCAGATCGGGGCGGTCAGAAACCACCAGACTGGCTTGAAGAGGATGAAGGGCAGCACGGTCATCGCCCCCACTGCCATGGCATAGGGCATTGGCAGGCCAAGAAACTTGGCTTGCCGTGAGAGCCCGAGGATGACCGCGCTTTTCTCCATGGTTCTTCTCTCGCCTCAGCTGAATGACGAGCGCAGGTTTGCGACGATGGCGGGGCCGGCGAAGACGAGGAAGGCGCCGACCACGACCAATGCTACCCAGGCCCAAGAGATGCGGTTGAATGCTGCGAGGAACCCGGTCACCACGAAGGCGATGCCGAAGAAGGCCGTCGCAAGGGTGCCCCGGAAAGAGGCCAGAACGCCGGTTGCAACCGTTTCGGCCTTGGTGAAGACCACTTGCGCCAAAGCAGGCTCAGATTGCGCCAGAAAAAGGGTGCAAAGGGTCAGGCCCAGAAGAGCCAGTTGTTCGTTCCGCATGATGGGTTTGTCCTTCTTGGTTCAGAGCTCAGTGAGGATGCGGTCATAGACCGCCATCACCTTCACGATGTGGGATTGGGTCTCGGCGTAGGGCGGCACGCCGTCGTATTTGCGCACCGCTTCGGGGCCGGCATTGTAGGCGGCAAGGGCAAGCTCCAAGCTGCCAAAGGTTGCCATTTGTTCCAGAAGATAGCGCGCGCCGCCGTCGAGGTTTTCGATAGGGTCGGCAGGATCGACGTTGAGGTAGTCAGCCGTCCCAGGCATCAACTGCGCGAGACCGAGGGCACCAGCATGGCTGACAGCCCCTTGGGTGTAATTGCTTTCAACCTTGATCATCGCCTGAAAGAAAGCGGACCATTCGGCGGGTGTAAGGTCCAGCCGCGCCAGAGCCGGGTGGTCCTGATAGCGGGTGGCAATCAGCCGGATGGACGGCAGGACATCGCGTGGCGCTGCAACCCCTTTGGTGCTGTAGGAAACACCGGCTGCTGCTTCTGCCCCCTCCCGGGTCTCTTCTGCAACCGGTTCAGGGTGAACGGGAACGATGAGCTGCCCCTGACCATCATAGCGCAGGACGGATGAATCAAGCGCTGCAAGCTGGACGTCACCGCCCTGCCCTTCCGGATCATTCCAGCGGATCACTTCCGCCCGGGCGGCTCCGCATGCCAGTGCAGACAGCGCCAGCGACAGCAGGTACGTCGAGATGGTCGAGATTGAGCTTGCCGAAGGCGAGGCCAAACATGCCGATTGGCGAGTTGACGATACGTTCCCGCGCAAGGGCCGTGACCAGCAGGAAACGCTCGCCCGTGGGGCTGACAACGTAAAACAGCCATTCCCCCGAGAACCGTTCGTCGGGGTTGGGCGCAGAAACACACTCGATCTCAACAGTCGCTCCTTGGGTTGCGGCCAGCCTGCGGAAATCGCGTTCCAGCAAGACGGGCAATGCGCGCCGTTTGGTATTCATAGGGTCCCCTCGGATCATCTGTTGGGAACGTTGTATCGCAGATTTCTTTGTGAGGCGATGCCTAACAGAAAGTATGGCGTATTCAACATAAAAATGACAAACACGATAAAAGAAGGGCGTGCGGCCGAACCTGCGGTTGATCCGGCGGGCGTGCCATGCGGGCAGCTGCACCGGTCGGCCCTCGAGAAACTGGAGCAAGGTTGTGAGACGCAGACGTTGAGAAAAGTCCAAGAAATATTGGTATTCTTGCCAGTCTCGAGAATGGTCTCATGGTGTGGCCAGGCTCATCGGAAGCGACGAACAGCGCTGTATCTGGCCGGGATCATCCTTGCGGCTTTCGCGAACTCCGCAGCTTTCGCACAACCAGAGGTGATTCGCTGCGTTCCGCCCGAAGTGCCGTTCACCGACCTTCCCGACGCAGTTCTCGCCGAGTACCGCACAGAAATCGCCGCCGAGTTCGAGACCTACTTCGCGGCCGTCAGCTCCCACATCGCCTGTCTCGACACAGAGCGCAGTCGCGCTTTGTCGGAAGCCCGTGTGGCCACCGAGGCCTATTCCGCCTTCCTCAACATCCCCTCAGCCCAGAAGGACCTCCCATGAAACCTCTCCTCCCTGCCCTGCTCCTTGGTCTTGGCATCTCCACCGCAAGCATCACACCGGCAGCTGCCTACCCCGTCGATTGCGCGATCCTTCTCTGTCTCGCCGGGGGTTGGCCTGCTTCGGCCGAATGCGCCCATGCCCGCGCAGTTTTCATCCGCCGCATCACGCCTTGGCCCATTGAGCCGCCATTGCAAATCTGGAACTGTCCGATGCGGGTGAGTTTCCGCGGCGAGGCGAAGCCGATAGAGCGCCTGTTCGACATCGCTGTGCGTGGTGAGCTTGTGCCGCTCGTCTCAGTTCCGGAAACGCCCTTTGCACTTCAGCTTGTCCAGGATCAGGCGGATGTCGACATATCGGACCCGGCGTTTGACTTCGTCCGCTCGATCCGCGTGTTCGAGATCACATATCAGCAGCGGCGCAGCTCTGATGGCGACTGCAACAGTTGGGGCAGTGTCTACATGGGCAGCTACGGCGATCAAGGAGAATACAGCCGTCGTCGGAGCAGCGTTTCTGCAGTTCCGACGGCCTCAGATCTCGCAGTGCCGGCAGACTGCCGCAACTATTGGCATCGGTCTGTCTTCGTCGAATGGCGCGACTATGAAGGCAGCTACGGACACGAAGAGGTTCACTACTGAGAACCTGAAGGACCGCCATCCCCCGAAGCGATCGAAAGACGCAACCCCTAGAAACAGAAACGACGCCAGACCATAGGCCCGACGCCGCACTGATTTCCTCGTGGTGGTGGGAATTTAGCGCGAGCTTTGGGCCCGTTCAACCGGCAAATGCCTTTGCCGGAACGAAATTTTGTACGCTTTCCTGTCTGGTGTCTTCCGACCAAGGAAAGACACGTCATGGAACTCACGTCCGGCGCCATTCTGCGCCGGAGACACGAAACCCCACCTGCGACCAGGAGAAGATGGATAACGAGATCATCCCCGGCATGCAGAAGCTGCTCAAGGCCTTCCGCGCCGCGCATCTGCCCGTGGTCCACGTGACCACCGCCTACGAGATCACCGACCGCAACGCCGACTTCACCGACAAGGGCCTGTGGCACAACAAGATCCCCGTGGATGTGGTGGACATCAAGAACAAGGACCTCTGGGCCATCGACAGCCGCATCGCGCCGGTCGATGGGGAATACACGCTGCTGAAGAAGCGTGCCTCGTCCTTCCACGATACCGAACTGGCGGGCATCCTGCGCGCCAACAACGTGGATACCATCCTGGTCACCGGCGTGACCGCCTGCGCCTGTGTGCGCCAGACCATCTGCGACGGCATCGCCGACGGCTTCCGCACCATCGCGGTCAAGTAGTGCATCGGTGACCGCGTGCCGGGGGCCGTGGCGTGGAACCTTTTCGACATCGACGCCAAGTTCGGCGACGTCCACACGGTCGACGAATGCGTGGCCTACATCGACGGTCTCGCTGCGGCGAAGATGGCGGTCGAATGACCGCATGAATGCCGATGCCGCCGGATCAACCCTTGTCCGGCGGCGTCCCACAAAATGATAGCTACTAACAGGAGAGATTGAGATGAAACACCGCCTTATGCCGTCGGCCGTCGCCTTGTGCCTCGCCGCCGTGCCCGCCCTTGCCGAAATCCAGCCGCATCAGTTCAAGGTGGTTGGAACCTGGGGCAACCTTGCCTCGTGGAACGACCTTGAAAAGCCGTTCTGGGCCGAGGCCCTGCCCGCCGCATCCGGGGGCGCGCTGACCGCCGAGGCCATCCCGATCACCGAGGCCGGCCTGAAGGGCGGCGAGGTCATGCGGCTGCTCAGCCAGGGTGTGTTCGAGGTTGCCCACGGGCTGGGCAGCTATGTCGCGGCCGAGAACCCCGCCATCGAAGGCACCGACCTGTCCTCGATCGCGCCTGATTTCGCCACCATGCGGGCGATTGCCGATGCCTACCGCCCGATCATGGACGAAACCTTTCGCTCTACCTATGGCGCGACGATCCTGTCGCTGCATCCCTGGCCGGCGAGCATGATCTACTGTACCTCGCCCATCACCTCGATCGCCGACCTGAAGGACCGCAAGGTGCGCGTGCACTCGGCCACGCTTGGAGATTTCGTCGAAGGGGCGGGGGGCGTCGCCGTCACCATTCCCTTCGCCGAGGTGGTGCCCGCGCTGGAAAAGGGTGTGGCCGACTGCGCCATCACCGACCCGATGAGCGCCTACAACGCCAAGTGGCACGAGGTGATAACCGATGTCTTCGTTCTGCGGGTGGGCTATTCGATCACCTTCACGGCGATCAACACCCAGCTCTGGGACAGCCTGCCCGAGCAGACGCGCGCCGCCATGACCACCGCGCTTGCCGACATGGAAAGTCGGGCCTGGGCCGACGCCGAGGTGAAGGAGGCCAGCGGTGTCGCCTGCCTGACCGGAGGAGACTGCCCGCTGGGAGAGGCAGGGACCGCTGTCCTGCACGAGCCCGGAGAGGGTGACATCGCCGCGCGCCAGGCCATTCTGGACGATTTCGTGCTGAAACGCTGGGGTGAACGCTGCGGGGCCGACTGCGCCACCCGCTGGAACGACACCGCGGGCAAGGCAGCCGGTCTTGTAGTTCCGGTGAACTGATCCTCTCGCGCAGCGCCGCACTCCGCGGCGCTGCGGTTCATTTCGCATCACGGGAGAGACTCGATGTTGGATCAATCACTGGAAGCAGCCTTCCGCCTGTCGCGCATGGCCGTGCACTTCGCCGGCGCGCTGATCCTTTTCTCGGCCCTGATGGTCTGTGCCGACGTGCTGTCGCGCCGCATCCTCGGGGTGACGATGAGCGGGTCGGACGAGATTTCAGGCTACCTGTTCGCCATCGCCACGGCGCTGTCGATGCCCTTCGCGCTGCTGCACCGCGCCAACGTGCGCATCGACGCCGCCTATACGCTGTTCTCCCCGAAACTGCGCTATGCGCTTGATCTTTTCGGGTTGGTGCTGATGACGGTCTTTGCTTCCTTTGTCACCTGGCGGGCCGCGCTCGCAGTCGGGGTGACGTGGACCAACGGATCGCGGGCCATCACCCCGCTGCAGACGCCCCTGATCCTGCCGCAGTCGGCCTGGCTTGCGGGCTGGCTTCTGTTGTGCGTGTGCCTGCTTCTGGTGATGGCAGCACTGATCGCGGCGGGCCTGCGCGGCGATCTTGACCGGGCACGCCAGATCGGCGGCATCCCCTCGGTCGAAGAAGAAATCGAGGGCGAGACGGCAGGCGTTCTGCCGACCCATTCTGACATGAAGGAAGCCTGAGATGATGGGCTCTGCCGTCTCAATCCTGTTCGTCCTTGTCGGCCTGTCGGTTCCGATTGCAGTCGTTCTGGGCATCCTCGCGCTTGTGCTGGCGTGGATGTATTCGCCCATGCCGCTTCATCGCGCGCTTGGCGACATCTACTGGACGAACAGCACCGATTTCATCCTGGTCGCCATCCCGCTGTTCATCATGATGGGGGAAATCCTGCTGCGTTCAGGTATTGCCGAGCGCATGTATGGCGCGCTGTTGAAGTGGCTGTCGTGGCTTCCCGGCGGGCTGATGCACTCCAACGTCGGGGCCTGCACAATCTTTGCCGCCACCTCGGGGTCGTCCATCGCCACCGCGGCGACCGTTGGCACGGTCGCCATCCCGCAAGCGCGCAAAGGGGGATATAACGAGCGGCTGTTCCTTGGCACGCTGGCGGCCGGGGGAACGCTAGCATCCTGATCCCGCCGTCGATCAACATGATCGTCTATGGCCTGCTGACCAACACCTCGGTCCCGCAGCTGTATTTGGCGGGCTTCCTGCCCGGGCTGATGCTGGCGGGGCTGTTCATGGTAACGGTGCTGATCGCCTGCCTGATCCGACCGGCCTGGGGCGGACGGCCCGAGCGGTCGTCTTGGGCCGACCGTCTGGCCAGCCTGCCCGACCTGATCCCGCCCATGCTGATCTTCCTGGCGGTGGTGGGGTCGATCTATTCCGGTCTTGCCACCCCGACCGAGGCCGCCTCGCTGGGCGTCGTGGCGGCGCTTCTGCTGGCGGCGGTGAACCGCCGGCTGAACTGGGAGATGCTGATGCAGTGCCTTGAGGGCACTATGCGGACGACCGCGATGGTCATGATGATCGTGCTTGCCGCGATGTTCCTGAACTTCGTGCTGTCCGTGATCGGACTGACCCAGCTTCTGACCGACTTCATCCTTGGTCTCGGCTTGTCGCCGATGCAAACGATGGCCGTCATCATCCTGGGGTTCCTGGTCCTTGGTTGCTTCATGGAGGCGTTCTCGCTTCTGCTGATTGCGACGCCGCTCGTCGCGCCAATCGTGTCGAGCCTCGGCTTCGATCTGGTCTGGTTCGGCATCCTGATGATGCTTCTCCTTGAAACGGCGCTCATCACGCCGCCGATCGGCGTGAACCTCTACGTCATTCAGGGTGTGCGCGGCAGGGGCCCGATGAACGACGTCATCATCGGCTCGCTCCCCTTTGTAGCAGCCATGCTCCTTATGATTGTCGCGCTCCTGCTCTGGCCCGAAATCGCACTCTGGCTGCCGCAGAAGTTGGGCTGAGGCCGACTACGCAGAGACATAAAGCAGAGGCCCGCCACCCGGCGGGCCTCTCCGTCTTCGCCCATGGGATTACTGTAGGTTTGCGCGATTGGTAGGAGAAGTCCTGTGTTTCTACGCCAGCGCGCGGCCGCTTTTTCCGCGGCACAGTTGGGCCATTTGGGTCCAAGGTGACGGCGGCAACGCGCGCGACCTTGCGCCATTCATCCTGCCGGTCGAGGGCAAGCGTCGTGGTTGCGATCTGGTTGGCCTAAAACCCCAGGCCGTTCGGCCTTGCGTTTATGTGACCCGGCAGGAACCGTGGCGCGCCGCATCTGTCGACGCCACGATAGGCACGGATTTTCCGAGGAATGGCCGTGCCAGTCGGCCTAGAACCGAGCACCCACGGAACGTGTCCATGTGCTGGACCAAGGTGTCGTAGGTCTAAAAGGGGACCGGGAACGTCCGCGCTGTTCAGCCGCTGCTCATAGGAAGTTGCACAGCACGGTCCGTCATCCCGGCGTCGCCATCTAGGACGCGCACTCGCTGCCAGAGAAGATCAACTCTTGAAAAACGGATCCGACCGGCGCGCGATGCACTGGTCGGACCAGAGCCGAGGTTTGGCAGGGGTGAGACGGAACGCCAGATCGACGGGCTTACTCTTGTCCGGCCTCGCCACGCAGTTCCTTGGCCCGGAAGAAGCCAAGCCTCGGTATCAGGCTGAGGCCTCCATGCGGCTGCGGCGGGTCTCGGTCGCTGTGAGCTCGACCGTTTCGGCATCCAGATCCAGAACCACGCCATAAACGTTCAGGGCGTCCTCGGGCGTACAGAACCCGTCCAGCACATCGTCCAGAACTTTTTGTGGGTCCCTTTCCAGCGGGCTGCCATAGCCGCCGCCGCAGGGGCTGAAGTAAGCCATGACATCGTCCTTCTTCACGGCGAGGCCGTGGAATTTCGAATGCATCGACCGTGTTTCTCCCCCGTTCACGTTGTAGATATCGCATTTGCCCAAGGCGCCCGGTTTGCCGCCGAAGATGCCCCAAGGAACGTTGGTGTGGCGTTCGGATTCGTGGGTGATGATGCCGTCGGTCAGGATGCGCTGCGCCTTGACCACGCCGATGCCGCCACGGTAGCGCCCGGCGCCAGGGGCGACATCGTCGCGAAGCTCATAACGTTCGCAGATCATCGGGATATGCATGGCCAGGTCTTCCAGCGGGTTGTTGCGGGTGTTGGCCATCAGGTTGTCGATGGCATCCGGCCCGTCGCTTTGCGGCCGCCCGCCATAGGCGCCCTCGTTGACCTCAAGGAACACCCAGTAGTTCCCGTCGGGCTTCACCCCGGCATAGGACGCGAAGGAGATAGAGGCGGAGGAGCCGGCGATGATCTCCTCGGGCAGGACCGGGGCCATCGCCTTCAGAATCAGGTCGATCATGTAGTTGCACTGGGTGAAGCGCGCCTCGGCTGCGGTCGGGCTTTCAGGGTTGAAGATCGATCCCTTCGGAGCGATCACGCTGATCGGGCGGAAGCTGCCCTGGTTAGAGGGCACGCGACTGGGGCTGGTCGCAGTGTCAAGCAATAGCTTGCGGAAGGCCGCGAAGGCTGCAACCTTGGTCGAGCCCTCGAAGGGCACGTTGTAGGCGGTGGGCGTCTGTGGGGCCGAGCCGGTCAGGTCGACCTCGATCCGGTCACCGATGACGCGGACGCAGACCTTGACCGGCAGATGCTGGCCCCGGTTGCGTCCGTCGTCGTCCAGCCAGCCCTCGGCGCGGTATTCGCCATCGGGGATGGCGCTGATCCGCTGGCGCAGCATCGCCTCGGAGTAGTCCATCAGCTGGTTGCACGCGCTGAAGACCAGGTCCTTGCCATAGCGGTCCAGAAGCTCCTTGAACCGCTTGGCCCCCAGCCGGGCGCTGGCAATCTGGGCTTCGATGTCATCCACCAGCTGCCGCGCAGCGCGGCTGTTGCGGCGGATGTAGTTCCACATGGTGTCATTGCGCTTGCCCTTGCGGTACAGCTTGGTCCCCGCAAACAGCATCCCTTCGGCAAAGACGTCGGGCACGTCGATGATCAGGCCCGGCGTGGCCGCCCCGATGTCGATGTGGTGGGCGGTGTTGGCAGAGTAGCCGACCAGTTCGCCCTGATAAAAGATGGGGATCACGATGGCGAGGTCGGGGGTATGCGAGGCGCCGTAGTAAGGGTGGTTGTGGACGACGACGTCGCCGTCGAACCATTCGCCGTCATCCAGCGACTCCTTGATCCCGTTCAGGTAGCCGGGGATCGATCCGATGTGCATCGGCGTCGATTCAGATTCGCACAAGGTATTGAAATCCTTGTCGAAGAGTCCAGCGCCCAGGTCCTCCGATTCCCGAATGATCGAGGAGAAGGACATGCGGAACAGCACATGGGCCATTTCCTCGGCGATGGTCTCGATCGAGCCGCGGATGACCTGAAGGGTGATCGGGTCGATCTTCTGCGTTTTCATCATGTTCATGGTCCCCGTTCCCTATGCCCGTGCCAGTCGCATGCTGCCGTGGTCCAGCACCTCGGCCCGGTAGTCAGGCGGCAGCAGAGTAGTGGAGTTGTGCTGGATGATGATCGCGGGGCCGTTCACCGTGGTCCCGGCGCCCAGCTTGCCGCGATCAAGACGCGGAGTCTTGTGGGTACTGCCATCATCGAACACCGTCTCGCGTTCGTAGAGGAAGGCCTGTTTCGCATCATCCGGAGCGCCCTTTGCGATCTTCGGCAGTTCCAGATGGCGCACCTTGGCGGTTGCGATGATGCGGATGTTGTAAAGTTCGACCAGACTGTCGTCGAAGGCATAGCCATAGTCGGCGGTATGCGCCTTGTGGAAGGCCTGAACGACCTTGTCCTTGTTGGCCAACGTGATCTTGCCGCCCGGGATCGGGACGCGCAGTTCAAAGCCCTGGCCGTGGTAGCGCACCTCGGCGATGACGTCGTATTTGCGGTCTTTCGCGGGCACGGCGTCGAGGTCAAGGTCGGCCTTTCCGGCGGAGATCAGTTCGTCGACTACTGTGTTCACCCGGTCCAGCGCGGCCTCGTCGGCGGTGTAGAGGTTGGTGATGATCGAGCGGATGTGCTCGTACTGCAGGTTGGTGCCCAAAAGCCCCATTGCTGCAGTGATCCCCGGTGCTACGGGCACCAGCACGTCCTTGGCACTGACCAGTTCGGCCAGGGCGACGCCGTGGAAGGGGCCTGCACCGCCGAAGGGCATCAGCGAAAACTCGCGCGGGTCATAGCCGCGCGCAACGGAGTTCGCCCGCATCTTCAGCGCCATGTTGTTGTTCACGACCCTGATGATGCCAAGCGCCGCTTCTTGCACAGAGATGCCAAGGGGATCGGCGATCTTTTCCTTGATGGCCTTGTGCGACAGGCTAGGGTCCAGCGGCAGGTCGCCGCCAAGGAACTTGTCGGCATCCATCCGGCCCAGGACGACCTGCGCATCGGTCACGGTGGGTTCGGTACCGCCACGGTTGTAGCAGGCGGGACCGGGTTCCGACCCGGCCGAGCGGGGACCGACGTGGAAACCGCCCGCCGAGTCCAGCCAGGCGATGGACCCGCCGCCCGCCCCCATCGTCTCAAGGTCGATCATCGGGGCCATGACGGCATGGCCGCCGACCACGGTATCGCGCGGGTTCTTGATCCGCAGCTTGCCGCCCGCAATGGTCGAGATGTCGGCCGAAGTGCCGCCGATGTCGTTCGTCATGATGTTGGTGATGCCCGCAAGCCGTGCCTCGGTCAGGGCGCCTATCACGCCGCCAGCCGGGCCGGACATCAGGATGCCCACCGGCTTTTTCGCGCAGCCGTCGATGGTGGAAATCCCACCGTTCGACTGGATCACCCGCAGCTTTGCAGGGATGCCCGCCTCGCGCACCTTGGCTTCAAGGTTGCGTAGGTAAAGCGCCGATTGCGGGCCGACATAGGCGTTCATAGCCACGGTCGAGAAGCGCTCGTATTCGCGGATCACGTTGGCCACCTCGGACGAGATCGAGATGTAGGCGCCCGGGATTTCCTCGGCCACGATCTCTCGCGCGCGGCGTTCGTGGGTATCGTTCAGGAAGCTGAACATGAAACCGACGCAGACCGACAGGATGCCGCGCTTGCGGAAGATCGCGCAGGCGGCGCGGACTTCAGCTTCATCGAGTGGCGTCTCGACCTCGCCCGAGGGAGGGCGGATGCGCTCGGTCACGGCGATGCGGTTGCGGCGCTTGACCAGCGGGTTCGACTGCCAGGGCACGTCGAAGTGCAGGGAAAAGTTGTGCGGGCGCTTGTGTCGGCCGATGTGCAGGATGTCGCGGAAGCCTTTGGTGGTGATCATCCCCACTTCGGCGCCGTTGTGCTCGATGGTGATATTGGTGGCCACGGTCGTGCCGTGGGCGATCAGCTCGACCTCTTCCTTGGCGATGCCCGCGATTTCACAGATTTCCAGCACGCCGCGGATCACCGCAATCGACTGGTCCTTGGTGGTCGAGGGAACCTTGTGGAAGAAGATTCCCTTGTCGCACTCCAGCACGAGATCGGTGTTCGTGCCCCCCACATCCACGCCAATGCGCGCCATTTGTACTTCCTCCGGTGTTGGTATGGCGGGGCGTCAGGCACCCCGCCGTTGTCTTTGGGCGCTCAGGCCTTGGCCAGTTCGGCCACTTTCTTGCAGATCGTGTCGACGCTTTCGACGTCACCGAACTTGGCGTCGATGTCGAAGAGGTTCCAAGCGACGGCACCCGGAACGCGGTCGCCAATCGCCTCACGCGCGGCGATGGTGCGGAAGCCGTCGGCAATCCCGTCGCAGATCGTCTGACGCACGCAGGCGCAGGCGGTGACGCCTGTCACGACGATGGTGTCGACGTTGTTCGCCCGGAGGATGCCGGCCAGTTCGGTCCCGTGGAACGACGATGCGCGCTTCTTCAGCAGGGTGTATTCGCCCGGGATCGGGGCGATGCGGCTGTCGATAGCCCAGAGGTCCTTGTTGGCCAAGTCTACCACCTCGACCGGGATCTTGTCGTGCCACAGGCCCATGTCGGTAAAGGACGAGTTGCGATCGGTGATTTCGTAAGCGGTGGTAACGTGGACAACCGGGAAGTTCGCGGCGCGGAAGGCCTTCAGAAGGGCCTGCATGCCGGGGATGATCTCGTTGTCCATCTTCTCCTGATCGCAGGTGAAGGGGTTGCCGGGCCGGGTCCATGCGTTGGCCAGGTCCACGCTGACAAGAGCGGGCTTCTTGCCCCAGCCGACACGGCGCTGGAAGCCGCGTTCCTTGTAAAGCGCGCTGGCGGCGGCAAAGGCGTCGCTCAGCATCTTGTCGAGTTGGGCATTGTCTACGGTGCTCATGGTCAGTCCTTTTGACAGAGAGGATAGTCCCTTGTCGCGGCAAGCGCGCCTCTGGTGAATGGCTGCTTTTCCCTCTATTATGGACAGTATTGCATCAGTGCCCGTTCTCCGGGCAGACAGGGGTGAAAGTGGCCCAGATTCCAAGCTCGCGCGACATCGAGGCGTTCAATGTTGTCGCCGTAGAACTCTCGTTCCGCCGCGCGGCCGAACGGCTGGCGATCGACCAAAGCGCCCTGTCCCGCCGCATTCGCCAGTTGGAAGAGTTGCTGGGCTACCAGTTGATCCGCCGTACGACTCGCGAGGTTTCGCTAACCCAGGCCGGTGAGATCTTCCATGAACGCACCCGCCTGATCGGGGCCGAGATCGAAAAAGCGACCCATGCGGCGCGGATCGCAGCCGAGGGCAAGCGCGGGCAGCTTCGGATCGGCTACATGTCCTTTGCCGCCATCGAATGGATGCCGCAGGCGGTGGCGGCCTTTTCACGGGAGTTTCCCGATATTGAGCTGGAATTGCGCTACATCCGCACCCAGGGTCAGAAGATCGAGCTGGCGCGCAACACGATTGACCTCGGTTTCATGCTTGGGCCGTTCAATCATCCGCAGTTCGAAACCCTGCAGGTCGAGAGCGAACCCCTCGTCGTGATCCTGCCCATCAATCACCGGCTTGCCACGCGCCCCAGGGTGACACTCGAGGATGTGGCCGCCTATCCGATGGTGCTGGGATCCATGGCCGAATGGGACTTCTTCCGGACCTTCGTGGTCGACGCTTTCGCGCAGGCCGGCCATCAGGTGAATGTTCGCTACGAAGCCTCGAACGCCATGGGCATCCTGGGGCTGGTCGGGTCGGGGATGGGGGTTTCGGTCTATTCGCAGTCGATCGAGCGCTTCCAGCCGCGCACGATCATGACGCGGCCGATTGCCGACTGCCCTGCACGGGTGGAAACGCTGCTGGTCTGGAACCGGGCCTACAAGAACCCGGCGCTGCTGAATTTTGTCAAGACGGTCAAACGTTTGACCAGCGAACGTCAATGAGCCAGGGCGTCGCCCGCCGAATTGTTGGCCCCGATCAGCTGGCACACGTCCTCGGGGTGCCATGAGGCGACAAGCGCATCGCCAAAGTCGAACGGGCGCGCAAAGAAGGCGCGATCCGACAGTGTGACCACGAACTCCTCTTTCTGCGCCGTGGCCAGTTCCACCTTCACGAACGTGCCCTGATATTCGACATTGCTGACCCGGCCCGCAATCGAGTTCTCACCACCCTTTTCGCCCGGCTCAAGTGCGATCTTGTCACGCCGGACGGCAAAGCGAAGGTCGGCGCCTGGCTCGGCAGGTGCGCGCAGCGGAACCCGGAACAGCCCGCCTTCTGCCCCGCGGGCCGCAGCCAGATCGCCACTTACGGATTCAAGCCGCCCGCTGACCACGTTCTGCCCGCCCATGAAACGGGCGACATAGGGCGAATGCGGCCGGTCGTAGATATCCTTTGGATGGCCTGCCTGTTCGATGATGCCATGATCCATGACGATCACCTTGTCGGCCAGGGCAATGGCTTCGGGCTGTGTATGGGTCACATGGATGAAGGTGATGCCCAGATCGTTTTGCAGCCGCTTCAGCTCTACCCGCATCCGCAGCCGGAGGAATTCGTCCAGCGCGGAAAGCGGTTCGTCCAGAAGCAGAACCTGCGGATTGGTGATCAGCGCGCGCGCCAGTGCCACGCGCTGCTGCTGCCCGCCCGAAAGCTGCGACGGCATCCGGTCCGCAAGGTGGCCCAGTTGCACCCGGCCCAACATCTCGCGCGCCCGTTCGCGCCGTTCGGCGGTGGACAGGCCGCCGATCTTCAGCGGAAAGGCCACGTTGTCCGTCAGGTTCAGATGTGGAAACAGCGCATAGTTCTGGAACATCAGCGCCGTGCCGCGTTCGCCCGTGCGGACATGGGTCACGTCCCGCCCGCCGATCAGGATGCGGCCTGAGCTTGGCACCTCATGCCCCGCGATCATCCGCAGAAGCGTGGACTTGCCGCAGCCCGAAGGCCCGATCATGCAGCAATAGCTGCCACCCCCGATCACCTGATCCACGGCGTTGACAGCCGTCAGTGCGCCGAACTTGCGTGTCACCTTGTCGAGGACGATTTCGCCTTTGTTGGTCATGGCTTCACTTTCGTTTCCGGGTCGCCAGCGAGATCGCCCCGAAGGACAGGGCTATCACGAGCAGGCTGAGAAGGGTGGTCAGGGTGCCGATGGCATAAAGCGCAGGCGTGGTGACGTTGGCCGTCAGGTTGGCAATGTGGATCGGCAGGGTGTTCCGGGTGCCCACCGTCAAGAGCGATCGGGGATATTCGTCGTACGACAAGGTCAGCCCGAACAGCGCCACGGCGATCAGACCGGGAAAGACGATGGGCAGCGTGACCATCCACAGGACCTGCCCGGGGCGGGCGCCCGCATCCCGCGCAGCTTCCTCCCACGATCCATTGAAGCGGTTCAGCACGGCAAACATGATCAGAAGTCCAAAGGGAAGCGTCCACGACAGATGCGCCCCCAGACCCGAGACCAGCCAGCTCGTCCGCAGGCCCAGCGACTGGAAAATGGTGCCGATACCGAGACCCGTCAGGATGCCCGGCATGACGAGTGAGACGATCGCCAGGTAGAACAGCGCGCCCGACCCCCAGAAGCGGCGGCGAAATCCCAGTCCGGCGAAGAATGAGACGACGACCGTGATCAGCATGACCAGAAGGCTCAGCGCGATCGACCGCCAGAAGGCATCACCCAGGTCGCCATATCGGGTTGACGAAAACAGGTCGGCAAACCAGTGCAGCGAGACGCCGCGCATCGGAAAGGTCATGCCGCCGCCTGGCCCCTGGAAGGACAAGATGAAGACGGCGATCATCGGCCCGTACAGAAACAGGACGAAGAGTGCGAAGAAGGCGGTCAGCAGCCAGAAGGTCAGGCCTTTGCGTTGAGTTTCCACAGCCTTGCCCCTATTTCGCCAGTTCCGACCGCACGTCCACCACCCGCAGGATCACGCTGACCAGCAAGAGCACGACACCGATCAGCAGCACCGCCATCGCCGCGGCCTGCGGGTAATACAGCTGGTCGATGTTGTTCTTCATCGCCGAGACGACCGAGGTGGACTGCCCGCCCGACATCACCCGCACGATGAAGAAGTCGCCCATCACCAAGGTCAGGACGAAGATCGACCCCAGCGCGATGCCAGTGCGCGACAAGGGAATGATGACATCGCGCAGGATCTGGCCGTGGGTGGCACCTGCGTCCAGCGCGGCCTCGATCACATTGCGGTCGATCTTGGCCATCGAATTGAAGATCGGCGCCAGCATGAACAGGGTGAACAGGTTCACATAGGTCAGGATCACCGCGAAGTCGGAAAACAGCAGGAATTCAAGCGGCTGGTCAATGGCACCCGTGGCCAGCAGGGCCGAGTTGAACAGCCCTTCCTTGCCCAGGAACGGCACCCAGCTGATCATGCGGATCACGGTCGAGGTCCAGAACGGGATCGTGCAGAGAAGGAACAGCCCGATCTGGACCGCAAGCTTCCGGACATGAAAGACCAGGTAATAGGCCACGGTAAAGCCGATCAGCAGGGTCAAGACCCAGGTGATCAGCGCGTACTTCACCGTGTTCAGGAGGATCATCCAGGTCGAACTGGATGAGAAGACCTCGACATAGTTCGCCAAGGTGAAATCAGGGTGGTACTCGAGCCCGTCGAACGACCAGAAGCTGAGCGCAACAACCATGATCAACGGGGCGCCCGCAAAGGCGACCAGCAAGGCGGCCATCGGCGTTGCAAGCAGTTGTGCGGCGCGGGCTCGGGTCATTGTCTGCCTTCGGGGAAAGGGCCCCGACGCGGGGAGAAGCGCCGGGGCAGGCCATTCGGCAGAGAGGGGACAACCCTGCCGAAGCTGTGCAGGTGTCAGGCCGCGACGAATTCGTTCCAACGTTTTACCAGATATTCGCCTTCGTCCATGGTGGCGTTCCAGCAGCGGATGCCTCCAACGCGCGCCTCGAAGCTGCCGCCGTCGCGAGCGCGGCCGGGCAGCTCCATGACGCCGCCGAAGGGGTCCTTGATCTCGACCGCGGCGGGCTTGCCGTCGTACCAGTAGTCCCATTCCTCGGGCGTCAGCGCCGCCTGGGTGGTTTCCGGCACCGCCGAGTAATACCCCTGCCGGGCGACGAAGGCGCCGTAGGGTCCCGTCAGCATCCAGTTCAGGTATTCCATCGCGGCCTCATGCCGGATGCCTTCCAGGTGGCCCATCAGGCCAAGGCCGTTGCCCCAGCCGCGATAGCCCTCTTTCAGACCCTGATAGATGCAATCCGTGCCGCGTGACCGCACGGCAGTCACGGCGGGCGACCACATCGACTGGATCACCACTTCGCCCGAGGCCATGAAGTTCACGCTTTCGTCGAACGAGGTCCAGAAGGCGCGGAAGTGGCCGTCCTTCTTCAACGCCGTCAGGATGTCGATCGTCTTGTCGATCTCCTCGCGCGTCATGTTGCCCTTGTCGCCATAGGTCATGTCGCCGCGTGCCTCGATCGCCATCGCAGCATCCATGATGCCGATCTGCGGCACGTTGATCAGCGCGACCTTGCCCTTGAATTCAGGGTTCAGCAGCTCTGCCCAGCTGTCCACCGGGCGGCCGATCAGGTCAGGGCGCAGGCCCAGAGTGTCCGCGTTGTAGATCGTCGGCATCATGGTCGCGAGGCCGGTCGGCCCGGTGGCGAATTCCGTGTCGCCAGCGGCGGCCACGTATTGCACTTCGAAGGGCAGCGTTCCTTGCGTCGAAGCTGGGCTGCCGTCGAAGTTGGTGCCCTCGCGGAATAGCGGAATGATCTTGTCCCACAGCGCGATCTTCGACGTGTCGATCGCCTGCAGCTTGCCCGCCCGCCAGATACGTTGCAACGCCCAGAACTCAAGGTCGGCAATGTCGATGCTTTCCGGCTGGCTCAACATCCGCGCCATGATGTCGGCGGTCCAGGCGTTCTGCATCTCGACCTTGAAGCCCAGATCGGCCGAGGCCTGCGCCACGATGTCCGGGAAGATCGAATAGGACGGGCCGACATGCATCAGCGTCACGTCCTTCAGGGTCTGAGACCAGATCATCGGAGCGCCAAGGGTCGTTCCGGCTCCAAATGCCGCCGCGCCAGCCCCAAGCCGTTTCAAGGCGGTTCGGCGAGATATGCGAGCGGGGGAAAGGGTCTTGCCATCAGTCATGTCATTCTCCCTGTTTTCTCCCGGCTAGCCCCGGGCTGGTTCACAAGGCCAAGTGGCCCGATTGCAGCAAGCCTAGGTAAGCGGCTTCGTCAGCGCGAATGTCGGTTCGGCCAATATTGATGCGAAAAACACCTCAATCAGGATCGGAGACATCCACCGACGCTCTGCGCGGCGTTGGTCGGCACTGTATGACCATGTTGCGCAGTCGCTTCCGATCCGACCTAAGGCGAACGTCAGAAAACCGAAGCAATCGTTGCATCCTTCGCCTGGGGCCAATCAGGCATCATGACTGGGTTAGCTTGCGTGACGGGTGGCGGTGAACCCTCCTATCCCTCAATCCGACATGGCAAGAGGACTAAGGCAAAGCAGCCTTTCCGAGCGAAGGGTGCGTGCAGGGCCCCGATTACGCCAGGACAGATTGTTCATCATGGCGTTCGACTAAATCACTTAGATCTTCCGCTTCCCGCCCCATCCTTGATCCCTAAAGGCCAGTATATCCGCCACCCCACGCCGCCCGTCCCGCCTCGAAAGCTGAACCACCAGATCGACGCTTCCCTTGAAGTACCGCTTAACGGGAGGTCCGGCTTTCCTCCCCCATAACTTGCCGAGGATAATCCGATCCGGCCGCATTTGCAGCGAGGCTTCCAGCAATCGCGTCGGCTTCCGTTCGACTTGGGCAGTGCGGACCGCATTGAGTGCCACGGCGTTCTCCTGGCGGGTAAAGAGCTCGTACGCGTCCTCGATGGTCAGAATGCGCTCCCCCGGGTTCACGATGTCGTTCGACCCGATGACAATGGCGACGTCCGTGTCGGGCAGGGCCTTGGTCCGGCCATCTCAACATGGGCGTTGAACCCGATGAAGACCGCCGCAAGCCCGACAAGGCTGTGCTTCGCACGACAAGCTGGGGCCTCGGTCATCTGGACGCGGTGGGCCACGATCCAGCCGCTGGCCCCGCTGCATGTGATCAGCGACAGCCACCAGAGGCCACCTCCGGGGCGGAGGCGCTGATCCTCCAGCATACTCGTGGCGCGCATGCCGCCCTTAGCAACTATCTTTGCGGTTGTTGAGCTTGCGTCATCTCACCTCTGAAAGGACATCCGCCTCCGCCTCATCTTCAACGATGTGCTATGTGAGTGGCGCTTGGAAAATGCGGCGCTTTTCAAACTTTCACGTCAGACGCTAAATCCGGGTTACTCTGTCTTCGACGCCAGACCTCTGGCGTGATGCCGCGGGCCGTCTTGAAGACGCGAATCAGGTGGGAGACATCGACAAACCCGCAGTCCTGGGCCACCTGCGTGATGGTGCGCGCGCTGCGCAACAGCAGAAGTTCGGCATGCGCAAGGCGGATCGCCATGCTCGCCTGCGATGGCGTCATGTTCAATGCTTCTGCAAAGTGGCGTTCCAGTTTGCGGCGACTGGTTTTCAGATGGGCGGAAAGGGCTGCCACTGTCATTGGTGTTTCCATCCGTTGCTGAATGGTCAGCAGCGCCTTTCGCACCAGCGGATCAGCGGTAGACAGTTCCAGCGGCAGGCCGGGTTGCGGTCTTTCTGCGGCCATCGCCTCGTCGATCATCATGATGGCCAGGCTTTTCTTGGAGGCTGCGCGCCCAATATGCCGGTCCACCAGAAAGGCAGCCAGATGCGCGGAACTGGTGCCGCCCGAACACGTCAGGCGATCTCGATCAACCACGAAGATCTGATCTGAGACTGGCTTTATGCCGTCGAACTGCTCCAGAAAATCATTGTGGTGAAACCAACTGACACAGCAGCGATACCCTTGTAGCAGTCCCGCGCGATGCAGCACAAAAGCTCCTGTGCAAACGCCAACCAACGGCACCCCAGCCTGCGCCGCGCGGTGCAAGAACTCTGCATGGTCGGGATCCAGATATTCCAGTTCTTGCATCAGCCCGCCCACGACAACGATGTAGTCAAACCGCGCAGGGTCACCCAATCGCTCTTCTGGCTGAACCGCAATGCCACTGCTGGAAATCACTGGATCTGTCGTGGTGGACAGCACCCGCCAGCCGCACAGGATAGGGCGCGAGCCATCGCCCTCATCCGCCGCAAGACGCAATACATCAACGAAATTGGCAAAGGCGCAAAGAGTAAAGCGCCGGGTAAGGATGAACCCGACTCGCAGACGCGGTGCCGAGGGTGGAGTGGAGGGTGCCTGCAAGGTCGGATCCCGAAAAGATGTGGCGCAATCATAACGCCGTTCTGACGCATCCATACAGTGAAAAATCGTCCCGCCTGCGATGATGGAGCATCGTACCGAAGCCATCCCGAAAGGCCCCGTGATGACCCATTTCTCTGCCATGTCGCTGCTTAAGAATGCCCTGACCGGCAACAAGAACTGGACCGAGCAATGGCCGGACGCACAGCCGAAGAAGGAATATGACGTCATCATCGTCGGTGCGGGCGGCCATGGGTTGGGCGCGGCCTACTATCTGGCCAAGGAACATGGCATCACCAATGTCGCGGTGATCGAAAAAGGCTGGCTGGGCGGCGGCAATACCGGGCGCAATACCACGATCATCCGGAGTAACTATCTCTATGACGAAAGCGCCAAGCTTTACGACCACGCGCTGGATCTATGGGACAACCTTTCGACCGAACTGAACTACAACATCATGTATTCCAAGCGCGGCGTGATGATGCTGGCGCACAACGTGCATGACGTGCAGTCGTTCCAGCGCCACATTCATTCCAACCGGCTAAACGGCGTCGATAACCGCTGGCTTTCTACCGCCGAGGCCAAAGCATTTTGCCCGCCGCTGAACGTCTCTCCCGATGCCCGTTATCCGGTGATGGGCGCGGCCTTGCAGATGCGCGCGGGCACAGCGAGGCACGATGCGGTGGCCTGGGGTTACGCTAGGGCAGCGGCCAAGCGGGGCGTCGATATCATCCAGAACTGCCCGGTGATCTCGATCCGGCGCGGGCCGGATGGATCGGTCGAAGGGGTCGAGACCGCCAAAGGCTTTATCCGCGCGAAAAAGATCGCAGTTTCGGCAGCAGGACACACTTCGGTCATCATGCAGTCGGCGGGCGTGAAGATGCCGCTGGAAAGCTATCCCTTGCAGGCGCTGGTCTCCGAGCCGATCAAGCCGATCTTCCCCTGCGTCGTGATGTCGAACACCGTCCACGCCTATATCAGTCAGTCCGACAAGGGCGAGTTGGTGATCGGGTCGGGCACTGACCAATATGTCAGCTATTCCCAGCGCGGCGGGCTGCCACTGATCGAGCATACTGTGGCTGCTATCTGCGAAGTGTTCCCGATCTTCAACCGCATGCGGATGCTGCGCAAATGGGGCGGCATCGTCGACGTTACACCCGACCGCTCGGCCATTCTTGGCAAAACGCCGGTCAAGGGGCTTTACGTCAACTGTGGTTGGGGCACGGGCGGGTTCAAGGCCACGCCAGGTGCCGCACATCTGCTGGCCTGGACAGTGGCCAAGGACGAGCCACACAAGTTGAACGCACCCTTCACGCTGGAGCGTTTCACCACTGGGCGGCTGATCGACGAAGCCGCCGCCGCCGCCGTCGCGCACTAAGGAGAAACCCATGCTTTTGATCAACTGCCCCTATTGCGATGACGCCCTCCCCGAACTGGAATTCGCCTATGCAGGCGAGGCGCATATCGCGCGTCCTGCTGACCCGTCGAAGCTTAGCGACGAGGAATGGCGCGATTTCCTGTTCATCCGGTCAAATCCGCGCGGCCTGCACGCCGAACGCTGGCGCCATATCCACGGCTGCGGGCGGTTCTTCAACGCGCTGCGCGACACCGTGTCCGACCGGTTCCTGACCACCTATCCCGCCGGGCAACCGCGCCCTGACGTCACCAAGCTGGAGGCCGCAGAATGAACGACTATCGCATCAAGGGGCGTGGCCGCGTCAATCAGAACCGGCCTGTGCGCTTTACCTTCGACGGCAAGACCTTTTCAGGCTTTGAGGGCGATACTGTCGCCTCGGCTTTGCTGGCCAATGGCGAACACCTCATGGGGCGCGGCTTCAAATACCACCGTCCGCGTGGCGTGGTGACTGCAGGGTCCGAAGAGCCTAACGCCCTGATCGGCACCAGTCGTGGGCCAGGCAGGTTTGAACCCAACACCCGCGCCACCATGCAAGAGATCTACAGCGGTTTGACGACGGAAAGCCAGAACAAGTGGCCCAGTCTGAAATTCGACCTCGGCGCGATCAACGACCGGCTCTATATGCTGTTTTCGGCGGGCTTCTACTACAAGACCTTCATGTGGCCCAAGTCCTTTTGGGACAAGGTCTATGAGCCCTTCATCCGCCGCGCCGCCGGTCTTGGCCGGTCGCCGACCGAACTTGACCCCGACCATTACGCCAGCCGCTATCTGCACTGCGATGTGCTGATCGTGGGGGCAGGCCCCGCGGGCCTTGCCGCCGCGCTGACCGCCGCACGCGCCGGGGCTTCGGTCACCGTGGTGGATGAGCAGGCCGAGATGGGTGGCACGCTTTTGTCCGAACCCTCGCCGATGATCGAAGGCAAGTCGGCGTGGGACTGGCTGGCTGCTGCTCTGGCCGAACTGGCGGGCATGCCAAACGTGCGGTTGATGAACCGGACCACGGCGATTGGCTACTACCACCAGAACATGGTGGGTCTGTGCCAAAAGCTGACCGACCATCTGTCGGATGTTCCCGCCGAGGCCCCGCGTGAACGGCTTTGGCGGGTCCGGGCAGGCCAGGTCATTCTGGCCCAAGGCGCGATTGAACGCCCGATGGTGTTTGACGGCAACGATCGCCCCGGCGTGATGATGGCGGGTGCTGCGCAGACCTTCCTGAACCGCTTTGGCGTCAAGGTCGGCAACCGCCCAGTGATCCTGACCAGCCATGACAGCGCCTGGCATACCTCCTTTGATCTGGCCGATGCGGGCTGCAAGGTGGCAGCCATCATCGACACCCGCACCGATATTTCGCCGGCGCTGATGCAGGCGGCCATGTCACGCCAGATCACGGTGCTGACTGGCCACACCGCCACGGCTACGGGCGGGCGGTTGCGGGTCAAGTCCATCCGCGTCAACCCGGTGCGTGGCGGCACCGTGGGGGCCGCGCGCACCATCGCCTGTGACGCGGTTCTGATGTGCGGCGGCTGGACGCCGTCCTTGCATCTGTTCAGCCACACCAAAGGCAGCCTTGACTGGGACGCGCAAGCCAAGGCCTATCTGCCTGGCAACAAGACCGAAGCCGTGCATATCGCCGGGGCAGGACGCGGCCTTTGGGGCATCGCCGCCGTGCTGGAAGACGGCGCCAAGGCGGGCGCGGATGCGCTGCGCGATCTGGGCCGCAAGGCGGGCGCCGCGACGTATGCCGTGATCGGCGACCGCACCGGCACGGGCATCACGCAAAAGGAACTGCCGACCGACCGCAGCCCCGGCAGCGCCAAGGCTTTTGTCGATTTCCAGAACGACGTGACGGCCAAGGATATCCGGCTGGCAGTGCGCGAAGGCATGCGGTCCATCGAGCATGTGAAACGCTACACCACCAATGGCATGGCCACCGATCAGGGCAAGCTGTCCAACATGAATGGGCTGACCATTGCGTCTGATGCGCTTGGCAAGGACATTCCTCAGGTTGGCCTGACCACCTTCCGCCCGCCCTATACGCCGACGACGTTTGGCGCGCTGGCGGGCTATCACAAGGGCAGCCACTTCGAGGTGACGCGCAAAACGCCGATTGACAACTGGGCCGCCGAAAACGGGGCCGCGTTCGAACCCGTCGCCCTGTGGCGGCGCGCGTGGTATTTCCCCAAGACGGGCGAGGACATGTACACGGCCGTAGCCCGCGAATGTCGCGCCACGCGCCAGTCGCTGGGAATCTTCGACGCCTCCACCCTTGGCAAGATCGAAGTGTCCGGCCCCGATGCGGTGGAATTCATGAACCGCATGTATACCAACCCTTGGGCGAAACTCGCTCCCGGCAAATGCCGCTATGGGCTGCTGCTCGGCGAAGACGGCTTTATCCGCGACGATGGCGTGATTGGCCGGATGCGTGACGATTTGTTCCATGTGACCACCACCACGGGCGGCGCTGCCCGCGTGCTGAATATGATGGAAGACTACTTGCAAACCGAATGGCCAGACCTGCAGGTCTGGCTGACCTCGACCACCGAGGAATGGGCGACCATTGCGATCAATGGCCCCAATGCGCGCAAGATGCTGGCACCGCTGGTCGAAGGGCAGGATATGTCTGACGCTGCATTCCCGCATATGTCGGTTGCCGAATGCACCGTAGCCGGGTTCCCGTCGCGCCTGTTCCGCATCAGCTTTACCGGCGAGTTGGGGTTCGAGGTGAACGTCCCCGCCCGCCACGGCCGCGCGCTGTGGGAAAAGCTGATGGCGGCGGGCAAACCCTACGACATCTGCCCCTATGGCACTGAAACCATGCACGTCCTTCGCGCCGAAAAGGGCTATATCATCATCGGTCAGGACACCGACGGCACCGTGACGCCCGAGGACGCCGGGATCGGTTGGGCCATCGGCAAAGCAAAACCCGATTTCGTCGGCAAGCGCTCGCTCGCACGGCCTGACATCGTCGCCAAGGGGCGCAAACAACTGGTCGGCTTGCTGACCGAGAACCCGAAGACCGTGCTGGTCGAAGGCGCGCAGATCGTACTGGACCCCAAGCAGCCCAAACCGATGAAAATGATCGGCCATGTGACCAGTTCCTATTGGTCGGAAACCTTGGGACGATCGATTGCCATGGCGATCGTCGAAGGCGGCTTTGACCGGATGGGCGACACGCTGCACATCCCCACGGCGGATGGCGGCTCGCAGGCGGCCAAGGTCACGGGGTGCGTGTTCTACGACCCCGAAGGTGACCGGTTGAAGGTTGAATGAGGAGGAAGCCGGAATGAATGCCCCCGTAAAGTCGTTTGCCGCCGTCAAGATCGCTGTTCTGCCCCCCGTGGCGCGGCTGAATCTGCGCATTACCCCCTCCAATCTGGCCGCAGCCTCGGCGGCCTATGGCCTGCCGCTGCCGACCAAGATCGGGCAAGGTGTCGCCATGAACGGTCACGCTGCCTGGTGCCTTGGGCCAGACGAATGGCTGCTCCACGCCCCCGAAGCCGAACAGACCGCGATCGTGGCCGATTTCGCCAAGGTTCGGGCCATGGCTCCCCACAGCCTGACTGTGATCTCGGACCGTGAGTTCACAATCGCCATCACCGGCCCCGGCGCGCAGGAACTGCTTTCGGTCGCTTGTCCGCTGGATCTGTCGCGCATGGCCCCCGGAACCGCCAAGCGCACCCTGTTTGACAGCGCACAAGTGGTCCTGATCCGCGACACCGACGATGCGTTCCGGATCGAGGTCTGGCGGTCCTTCTTCCCGCATGTGTCCGAGCTTCTGGACATCGCCCTGCGTGAGTTTGCCTGCGGCCTCTGATGCCGTCGCACCATCGCACAAATCATCGCGCCTTTTGGGCGCTCCCCCCGCTTTTGCCTGAAAGGCCCCTTGTCATGTTGAAATCCCTTAACGCGAACCAGATCACCGACAGCGCCATTTCCGAGGCCATCGGACACGAGCTTGATCGCCAGATGAACCAGATCGAGCTGATCGCATCGGAAAACATCGTGAGCCTTGATGTGCTGCGGGCCCAAGGGTCGGTTCTGACCAACAAGTATGCCGAAGGTTACCCCGGCAAACGCTATTATGGTGGGTGCGAGCATGTCGATGTGGTAGAACAGATCGCTATCGACCGCGCGAAGCAGCTGTTCGGCGCGGGCTTTGTCAACGTGCAGCCCCATTCCGGCGCGCAGGCCAATCAGGCGGTGTTTCTGGCGCTGTTGCAGCCGGGCGACCGGATCATGGGGCTGAACCTTGCCCATGGCGGACATTTGACCCACGGCTCGCCCGTCACCATGTCTGGCAAGTGGTTCGATGTGGTCAGCTATGAAGTGCGTGCTGACAACCAGCTGATCGACATGGACAACGTGCGCGAAGTGGCGCTGGAGAAGAAGCCGAAGCTGATCATCGCCGGGGCCTCGGCCTATCCGCGCCACATCGACTTTGCCGCCTTCCGCGCTATTGCGGATGAGGTCGGTGCCTATTTGATGGTGGACATGGCGCATTACGCAGGCTTGATCGCAGCGGGGCAATACCCCGATCCGATGCCCCACGCCCATGTCGTGACGACGACCACGCACAAGACCCTGCGCGGCCCGCGCGGTGGCATGATCCTGACCAATGACGAGGCCCTGGGCAAGAAGTTCAACTCGGCTGTGTTCCCCGGCAACCAAGGCGGCCCGCTGATGCATGTGATCGCCGCCAAAGCCGTGGCTTTTGGCGAAGCTCTGGACCCGTCGTTCAACGACTATGCAAAGGCCGTGATCGCCAATGCGCAGGCGATGTCTTCGGTGCTGGTAGAAGGTGGCCTTGGCATCGTATCAGGCGGCACGGATTGCCATATGGTTCTGGTCGACCTGCGTCCCAAGGGCGTGACGGGCAAAGCGGCAGAGGCCGCTTTGGAACGTGCCGGACTTACCTGCAACAAGAACTCGATCCCGTTTGACCCGGAAAAGCCGTTTGTCACATCGGGCGTACGGCTTGGCACTTCGGCGGGCACCACGCGCGGCTTTGGCGTGGCCGAATTCCACAAGGTGGGTTCGCTGGTGTTGCAGGTGATCGACGCTCTGTCCGCCAACCCGGACGGCGATGCGGGGGTCGAGGCGGCGGTGCTGGCCGAGGTGCGGGCACTCTGTGCGGCGCACCCGATCTATGGCATGGGTGCCTGATCCGATGTTCCTGTCGGTCTTTGATATCTTCAAGCTGGGCGTCGGTCCGTCATCGTCACACACGATGGGGCCGATGACCGCCGCCGCGCGGTTTCTCGATGATCTGCGCGGCGGGGCCGAAAAGATCCCCGGCGCAGGGCGACTGTCACGCCTCGGTGCCAGCCTGCATGGCAGCCTTGCCTTTACCGGCAAGGGGCACGCAACCGACCGCGCCGTTGTGCTGGGCCTTTTGGGGTTTCGCCCCGACACGCTGGACCCTGACGCTGCCGAAGCGCTGGAGGCCGCGGTGCGCAGCAGCGGGCGCATTGCGCCGCCAGGGTTGGGCGATCTCGCCTTTGATCCCGACCACGATCTAGTCTTCGACTACGGACCGCCACTGCCTGGCCACGCCAACGGGCTGATTCTGCGGGCCTATGACGAACGCGGCAATCCATATCTGACACAGACTTATTACTCGGTCGGCGGCGGCTTTGTCGTCACGGCGGCAGAGTTGGAGGCGACGAAGTCCGGCACGCTGCATGCGCAGAAGGCCGCCAAGGGCTATCCCTTTCCATTCGGTACGGCCAGCGAGATGCTGGCCATGGGCCAGAGCGCTGGCCTAAGCATCGCCGCGATGAAGCGCGCGAATGAGGTGGTGCATTCCGGCCCAAGCCTCGATGAGCGGCTCGATACGCTGTGGCAGGCGATGGATGCCTGCATCAGCCGGGGCCTGCGCAAGGACGGGATCCTGCCCGGTGGCCTGACGGTCAAACGCCGCGCCAAGGCGATCCACGAACAGCTCTTGGCCGAACGCGGGCAGAACCAGAGTCAGCCGCATGTCGCCAATGACTGGCTGTCGGTCTACGCCATGGCGGTGAACGAGGAAAACGCGGCGGGGGGCCGGGTTGTTACCTCGCCTACCAACGGGGCAGCGGGCGTGGTGCCTTCGGTGATCCGCTATTACCGTGACCATTGCATTGGGGCCACGCATGCGGGCATCCACACCTTCCTGCTGACCGCTGCCGCGATCGGCGGGTTGATCAAGCACAACGCCAGTATCTCCGGCGCCGAAGTCGGCTGTCAGGGTGAGGTGGGCAGTGCGGCGGCGATGGCCGCGGCAGGATTGTGTGCAGCACTTGGCGGCACCAACGAACAGGTGGAAAATGCCGCGGAAATCGCGCTGGAGCATCATCTGGGCATGACCTGCGACCCGGCGGCAGGCCTTGTTCAGGTGCCTTGCATCGAGCGAAATGGCCTTGGCGCAATCAAGGCGGTTTCAGCCGCCAGCCTGGCCCTGCGCGGCGATGGCACACACTTCATGCCGCTGGACAACTGCATCGAGACAATGCGCCAGACCGGTATTGACATGAACGTGAAGTATAAGGAAACCTCGACCGGAGGCCTTGCTGTCAACCTGCCAGAGTGTTGAGGGCCGGCGGAACCCCGCCGCATGTGCCGGCATCGCGGGCCACGATCGAGATGACCAATTCCGACCCAGCCCGCGCCGACCACAGCAGGAAATCTGGGTCAGTGTCTGGTCGGAGAAATTGCCCCATTGAACATGCCAACCACTGACCTCAGCAGCGCAAAGCGCGCGATTTACCAAGAGTATAGCCCGTTACCCAGCAAAAGGTGACGATACAGATCACGCGGCTACATCTGGAAACGGCTTCTCGGACAAGAGTTCCCGAACCGTATTGCGGTGGCCGATCAAAGCCTTGGCGGTTAGCGACAAGACGCAAACCGCCAAGGCCCAGATATTTACAACGCTGAGCTTTACCGTGCGGCTTTTTTTGCCAGAAGGGCCAAAGCGGCAAACAACCCGATCGACAGTGCCAGCAACATTGTCGCCGCAGCCATGATCGTGGGGTTGATCTGGTCGCGGATGCCCGAGAACATCTGGACCGGCAAAGTGCGCTGCTCGGCTGCGGTCATGAAAAGGGCCACAACCACCTCGTCGAACGAGGTGGCAAAGGCGAAAATGGCGCCAGAAATCACGCCGGGCAGGATATTGGGCAGCGTTACCCGAAAGAACGCTGACAGGCCGGATGCCCCAAGGCTGTGCGCGGCGCGCGTCAGGTTGGTATCATATGTCGACAGGGTGGCGGTGACCGTGATGACCACAAACGGCGTGGCGAGTGCGGTATGGGCAAAGACCAGCCCCGCGCGGGTGTTGGTCAGCCCGAACTGGCCAAAGAACAGATAGCTTCCCACAGCCACGATCACGATCGGGACGATCATCGGTGAGATCAGCAGCGCCATGACCACCCGCCGCGCCGGAAAATCCGGCCGCGCAATGCCCAGGGCCGCCAAGGTGCCCAAAGTGGTTGCGAGAACCGTGGTCAGCACCGCCGCCACCGCTGAGTTGAAGATGGCCTCCATCCAGCGCGGGTTGCCGAACAGATCGGCATACCAGCGCAGCGAATATTCTCGCACCGGCAGCGTAAAGAACGGATCTTGCGAGAATGACAGCGGGACGATGATGAACAGCGGTGCGATCAGGAACAGCATGACCGTCACGGCAAAGAGCACGACCAGGATGCGCAAGAAACGCTCTGACGGGGTTGCATAAGAGGGGAGCCACATGATGATTTATCCCAGCTTGAACTTGTCAGCGCCGACAAGGCGCAAGAACAGCCCGTAAATGGCCAACGTAACGAGCAGCAAAACCACACCCAGTGCCGCCGCCAAACCCCAGTTCAGATCGCGGTTGATGTAAGTCGAGATGAAGTTCGACACCATTTGATCCTGCGGCCCACCCACCAATGCGGGGGTGATGTAGTAGCCCAAAGACAGAATGAACGTCATCAGACAGCCCGCCACTACGCCCGGCACAGTCTGAGGCGCATAGATGCGCCAGAATGCCGAGGTTGGCCCCGCCCCTAGCGACCGCGCCGCGCGCAGCTGAGTGGGCTGGATCGACCGCATCACCGAATAGATCGGGAGAATTGTGAACGGCAGCTGAATATGCGTCATCGCCGTGACCGTGCCGACACGAGTGAAAATCAGCTGCACCTTTTCAGCTGTCAAATGTAGCGTCATCAGGATGGAATTGATCACCCCATCCGATTGTAGCAACACCACCCAAGCCGTTGTCCGCACCAAAAGCGAGGTCCAGAGCGGCAGCAGCACCATCAGCATCATGATGCCCGCAATGGCCTTGGGTGCGATGGTCAGCACATAGGCCACCGGATAGCCGAGGATCAGGGTAAAGGCCGTTACCATCCCCGCCACTAGGAGCGTACGGCCGAGGATCGTCATGAAAACTGCCTGATCCGGCGCCACGCGCTCAAGGCCACCGCTTGGCGTCTGTTGAAGATCGACAGCAGTCAGCAAATAGTAGGGAGTCAACCCCGCACCATTGCGCTTGATCACGGCCCAAGTGTCGGGTTCGGCCCAAACCGGGTCTGCTTCCAGAAACTTCTCGCGATAGGGGCCAACCTCCAACCCAGCTGCCATACGCGAGGCTGACAAAACCTTGCTGCGCATGCCCGAGATCTCATAGTTCAGCCGCTTGCCGACCAGTGCCGCCGTCTTGTCTGCATTTGCCTGCTTCAGATCAGCGGCAAGGGCGGCAAAGACCGCCTCATCTGGCGTCGCGGTTCCGTCCCAGCGGTCCAGCGCGGCGATCGTCTGGGGCAAAACGGTTTTTGTCTCGGGGTTGTCGACCGCAGTCACCAACAAATAGAGGATCGGTGCCACGAAGGCGACAACCAGAAACGCCACCAGCGGCAGCGCCAGCGCAAAAGCTGCCCGACGGGCCGGGCGTGCGGCCTGACGCACGGCCACAAAGGTGCGGATACGGTCGATGTCTACAGCTTTGATGTCGGTCATGGCTCAGCCCTCCAACAAGCGGCAGTCGGCAGGCATGCAGGCCAGATGCACCGTCTCGCCGCTCTGGAATGCGCGAGACAGCGCCACTGGGATGCGGGCGGTGATGATCTGCCCGCCAAAGGCCTGCACGGAAAGCCGCATATGGTCACCGAGGAAGAACACATCCGTCGCGGTGCCAGAAAAGAGGTTGGCGCCATGGGGGGTCCGGTCACCCGCCAGCATGATGTTTTCGGGGCGCACTGACAGCGTCAGATCCGTTCCAACGGGCGGAACGCTCGCAGCCTTTAGCACCGAACCGTCTGCCATCTTCACGACCGCAAGGTCCGCCTCTTGCCCGACGAAACTGCAAGACATGGTGTTGTTTTCGCCGATGAACCCCGCGACGAAGCGGTTTTCGGGGGCATTGTAGAGCGTCTTCGGATCGGCAAGTTGCTGGATGCGGCCATCGTGGAAGACGGCGATCCGGTCTGACATGGTCAGCGCCTCGGACTGGTCATGAGTCACATAGACCATGGTAATGCCCAGCGATGTCTGCAGATGCTTGATTTCAAGCTGCATCCGTTCGCGCAACTGCTTGTCCAATGCGCCGAGAGGTTCGTCCATCAAGACCAAAGAGGGTTCAAACACCAGCGCCCGAGCCAGGGCCACGCGCTGCTGCTGACCACCCGAGAGTTGCGCAGGCTTTCGATCGCCCATCGCTTCCAGGCTGACACGGCCAAGTGCGCGCTTGACCTTTTCGCGTGCTGCGTCACCCTTTATCCCGCGATATCGCAGCGGGAATGCCACGTTTTCCGCCACCGTCATGTGCGGAAAGAGCGCATAGTTCTGAAATACGAAACCGATGTTGCGCTTTTCCGGGGGCAGCTTTTCCACCGGTTTGCCATCGAGCAGGATATGGCCAAGCGTCGGGCGTTCAAACCCGCCCAGCATCATCAGCGTGGTGGTCTTGCCCGAACCTGACGGCCCGAGCATGGTCAGAAACTCACCCTTGGCGACATCCAGATTCAGGTCTTTGACCACATACTGGATACCATCGTAGGATTTCTTGACCTGGGTGAAGCGGACGAGCGCATCTCCCGAATTGCCGGTCGCGGAACTGCGGTCTTGCAAGGCGGTCATGATGCGCTCTCCCTTTGTTTTGGTTTACTGGGCCAGCCAGGTGGTGAACCGCTTGCGGATCTCATCGCCGTTGTCAGCCCAGAAGGCGTTGTCCAGCGTCAGGGCAACGGTCAGGTTTTCCGGGCTGGTCGGCAGGTTCGCCGCGTCTTCTGGTGTGACGAAGGGGGCCGCAGAGGCGCGTACCGGGCCGTAAGGGATATACTTGGTCGTGGCGGCCAGAACCTCGGGTTCGACCGCGTATTTGATGAAGGCCATCGAAGCTTCGATGTTCTTGGCACCCTTGGGAATGGCCCAATAGTTGGAATCAAGGATCTGGTTGTCCCAGACGATCCGGAAGTCCTGACCTTCCTTGTTGGCGTTATAGATGCGACCGTTCCAGGCCGTTGTCATCACCACTTCGCCCGAGGCCAGAAGCTGTGGTGCCTGAGCGCCGGCTTCCCACCACACGATGCTGTCCTTGATCGTGTCGAGCTTGGCAAAGGCGCGGTCCAGTCCTTCGGGGGTGCCAAGCACCTCATAGACCTGATCCACCGGCACGCCATCGGCGAGGAGTGCGAATTCCAGATTGGTCGCCGGGTTCTTCCATAGCCCACGCTTGCCGGGGAATTTCGCGGAATCAAACAGGTCAGCAAGCGCCGTCGGTCCGTTCTCCAGCGTTGCAGCATCGTAGGCCAGTGAGGTCGAGTAGACGATCGTGCCCACGCCGCAGTCCGAGGTGGTGCCCGAAAGCCAATCGGCCTTGTCGCCGATCTGCGTCCAGTCAATGGTCTCGAAAATGCCCTCGTCGCAGCCTTGCAGCAGGGTCGGTGCGTCCACATCAACCACGTCGATAGTGGTATTGCCTGACTCGATCATGGCAGCGATCTTGGCGATCTCGCCGCCGTACTCTTGCTCGTCGATCTTGATGCCGGTGGTTGCGGTGTAGGTTTCGAACACGGCCTTACGCTGTGCTTCCTGATAGGCACCACCAAAGCTCATGACCGAAAGCGATTCCTGAGCGACTGCCGGAGCCGCTGTGAGTGACAATGCCCCCAGGACTGAAAGCGTTAGCGCGTGGCGTGTCAGTGTGAACTTCATAAGTTTTCCTCCATTTGATTTTCCCGACTGCAAGCGCGTTTACCTGCAGGGCCTTCGCAGTTTTGCCGGTTTCCTTGGCGCAATGTGACCAACGCCGAGGGTCGGCAATATCGGCATGCAGACCGGGCTCCTCCTTCCCGTTCCACATCGCGTCGCATCAGTTTCTTGAATGGGCCCGCGCCCCGTCTTTGCAGTGGACGGGGCGCAAGGCGGCTGTATGGTCAGTTCTTGACGATCAGGTGCTCAGGGCCGTAGGCAAAGCCGGTAATATTGGTGTTGCCCTTGTTGTTTTCGTTGGTGATGACCAGAATATCGTGCTCGCGGTACCCGCCAGCACCTGGCAGATCGTTTGGCACGGTGATCATCGGCTCCATCGACACGACCATGCCCTCTTCGAGAACCGTGTCACAGTCTTCCCGAAGTTCGAGCCCAGCTTCGCGACCGTAGTAGTGGCACAGCACGCCGAACGAATGGCCGTAGCCGAAGCTGCGGTACTGCAGAAGATTTTCCGCCGCATACATCTCGTTCAGTTCCTTGGCGATGTCGCTGCACTTGGCACCGGGCACCAGAAGTTCCTTGCCGCGATCATGCACGGCACAGTTGATGTTCCACAGGCGGATGTGCTCGTCTGACGCTTCTTCCGCAAACAGCGTGCGTTCCAGCGCCACGTAATAGCCCGCGACCATCGGGAAGCAGTTCAGCGACAGGATATCGCCCTTTTCGATCTTGCGGCTGGTCACCGGGTTGTGCGCGCCGTCGGTGTTGATGCCCGACTGGAACCAGGTCCAGGTGTCCAGCAACTCGCCATGCGGCCAGACCTTGGCGATTTCGCGCACCATGGTTGCGGTGGAATGCAGCGCAACTTCATGCTCGGGCACGCCCACAGCAATCGCCTCGACGCAGGCCGCGCCGCCGATGTCGGCGATACGGGTCATCTTGGTGATATGCGCGATTTCCTCTGCCGATTTGATCATCCGCAGGCGCATGGACGCCGCACCGATATCGACAAACTCCATATGCGGGAACTCAGCCTTAAGCAGGTTAAGCGTGTCGATGTTGATGTGGTCAAACTCGATCCCCAGCCGTTTGACGCCACCGGTCAGGCCGCGAATGGCATGAAAATAATTGTCTTTTTGCCAGTCGGTGTAGGTGACGTTCCTGCCACCGAATGTCCGGCGCCAAGGCTGCCCGCCGTCGATGCCCGCGCTGATCGAAGTGGCGATGTTGTGATCGACCAAGAAGCCATACCGACGGCCAAAGTAGCAGAACATAAAGTCGGAATAATAGTTGATGCAATGATAGCTGGTGAACAGGGCTGCGTCGATCCCAGCTTGTGCCATATGGCCGCGGATCGCATCGAGACGCCGCTGCATCTCGGAGTCGGAAAACGTGGGCACGGCTTTGTCGCCATTGTTCACATAGTTCTGCAGGCGCTCGCGTTCCATCAAATCCTCCAACGCTCAGGTGGGCCGATCTTGGCCCTGATGGATCGATCAGGCCTGCTTTCAAGGGTCTTGTCAAAAGACCAATTTTCACGATAGCATTAACTTTTCTCATGCTATGGTGTGCCATGACGACACCACCTCTCAATGCACTGCGCGCCTTTGAGGCGGTCGCTCGAACGGGGTCTTTCCGCGCTGCTGCTGAGACGCTGTTCGTCACCCAGTCCGCTGTCAGCCACCAGATCAGGAATGTCGAGGATTGGCTGGGCAAGCCATTGTTCGAGCGTGAGGGTAACCGAACTCGACTCCTGCCACATGGGGCCGATCTGGCACGCAGCCTGGCAGGATCACTGGCCGAGATCGAAGCTGCCTGCAACCGGGCGCGCAAAAGCAATCAGGCGCTTGTTATTGCGGCAATTCCCTCGGTCGCGATGTGCTGGTTGATCCCCCGCCTCAGCCGCTTTCGCACCGCCCATCCAGAAATCGAAATCCGGATCGTCTATGCCATGCATGGTCGTGAGATTAATTTTCACGATGTCCACCTGGCCTTTGTTTTTGCGAAACAGGCCCCATCAGATCCGATAATTGAGGCACATTTTCATCTGGCAGGGCAAAGTGTGCCGGTTTGCAGCCCCTCACGTTTGGCGAGTCTTGGGCGCACGCCGGAGACCGTTGCCGATTTTGTGACCTTGGGCCTCTTGCACGATGGGACACCGACAGGCTGGACGAAATGGCTTTCAGAGTTGGACAGCGGCCTACCAGATCATGTCGAGGCGCCTTCCTTTGAGGGCACGACTTTTGAGGACTTCAACCTGCTTCGCGCCGCTGCCCTGTCCGGACAGGGTGTGGCGCTCTGCCCCAAGGCCATGATCCAGCCGGATCTGAATTCCGGCGGCTTAGTCCAGATTTCCCAACGAATGCAGGACGAAGGGTACAACTATTATCTCTTGGCATCGACCACAGCTCCACCGCTGGTAAAGCGGCAGGCGCAAGTGTTTTGCGATTGGGCAATGACAGAACGGGACGAAGTCTGACAATTGCCAGCTGGCGGGGGTTTTTTCTCCACAAAGATTACAAAAAAATAATCTCATATCCAACGAGATAAGTAGATTTGCGTCGCTTATAAATTGGTTCGGCCTCAAGCTGTGTTGCGAAGTGGGAGCATTTAGGCCCGCAGCACGTCCGGCTTACTTGGCCATTATAGCGCGCTTGAGGTTCTTGGGCGATCTATCTTGCCTTTGGCTGTTCGCTGGTAGACGTAGCTGTTGTGGATCGGGCAGGAAACTGCCCCGACAGCACTAACGCCCTTGGTGATCATCATCGTGTTACCCGGTCGCAAATCGATCTGGCTCCCAACCGCGAAACCGACCATTGCTTGGCCGCGGTGGACAAAGAGCGTGACCGTTCGGTCACGCGGCAGGGATCGGAATCACGATCTATCCCGAAAGCCTGATCGGCTACCTTGGCCGGAACGTAGAGGTTCGCCCTTTTGATCATCCAGCCTTCGCCAGCCGAACGATTCTGGTGTGGCGCAAAGGGAACATCGCCGCGCTGGTCTGATCGTCCGTGGTAACTGTGGGCCGTACCTTGCACGTGGACGTCGGGACTGACAAACGAGCCGGCGTCACTTCTGTAGGATAGCTGCGATCTCTTGATACCCCCGCGCCTCGGCATGTTGGAGCGGCGACACTCCGTCCCGATCGCTGATCGTCCGATCGGCCCCGGCCTCGACCAGGGCACGCACTGTCGCGATGGGGAGTGGACAGAACATGGGGGTCATGCGGGGCGTTTTCTGTTTGCGACGGTCAGCCGACCATCGAGAACTGCGGCCCTTGTGACGGCTACTCGGTGAGCCCCTTTGGGCGACCAACGCATCCTCC
>Ga0209570_1000490_pt1 | contig 44699 bp, 25 predicted proteins | sample EBPBio172007_DNA_FD_185861 | JGI IMG/M metagenome (GOLD analysis project Ga0209570, IMG submission 185861) | Wastewater treatment Type I Accumulibacter community from EBPR Bioreactor in Madison, WI, USA - Reactor 1_9/17/2007_ DNA (SPAdes)... | ecosystem: Engineered > Bioreactor > EBPR >... | reverse complement strand
ACTTCACTATCGCTAATATTATCAGACTTTATTTCCTGACCATGCATATCATATATGCTATAGGATATATTTCTTTCCGATGACGGAAATTGTATTGTAAGAGATGATTGTGTAGGGTTAGGATAGATGGTTAAAGGAGCAGAGCTATCATCACTAATACTGTTAATTATGGGGTTAGTAAAATTCCATAAAACAATAGAGTGTACGCCAGCAACACAATAGTACTTGTTATCGGGAGACAGTGCCATATATTGACCACCTGTTTCATACGGTGCTGTATAAAGTCTTTTTTTCTGTTCAATATCATAGACAAGGTAGCCACTGCTTGATGTTGTGGCTATAAAATATTTATTGTCTTTTGTAAATTTTGCATCCAATACAGTAGAATTAACACCCATTCTACGATATTCGCCTGTACGAACATTGTAAAGAGCAATATAATCTTTATTTTGATAATATGTACCACCAACAATATACTCACCATTGGAACTAAATGTAGGACGTGTGATAAAATCAGGGACACTACCTATTACCTTAAAACTTTCACTATCAAGAAGAACACTCACTGTATTGTCTCCTCCTTGAAAATACTCTACGGTACTGATAAGTGTCTTTCCATCGGGGGATAAGGCAATACTATTACCGAAACCATAGTCATCCTCTTGTTTTTCGATAAGCATTGTTTCTAAGTTTATTCGATACAATCCATAAGGAGAAATTCCGACAAACAATGTTTTGTTGTCAGAAGAAAGAGCTAAACTTTCGGGAAACCCATACTCAGTAAATTTTATTTCTTTGACAAGTCCTGTATCTCTATGCCATACTTCTATCTCATAAGGTCCGACATTAATTAACTCAGGTATAGTACCAACAATAATATACTGTGCATCAGATGAGAGAAGATAATCGGCGATATGTCTTTGAGATTTTGTTGCTCTTGTTTTGAGTAAAGTACCTGTTGCCACATCATATTCAAACATATATTGATCTGATGTTGCAAAGACTGTTTTACCATTGGGATGAAATAAGGGCTTTGAAAAATTTTGCCCGCCCAAGGGCATTTGCCTAATCCAGAGCGTATCACGCAAAGGGTCTTCCGAGGCATGGGCGGAAAAGAGAGAGAATAATAAGGCGAAGCACACGCCGAACAATGATGTTTTCATGGATTCCTCCGATGAATGAAGTATTTTTTCGCAATATACAAGAATTGGCAGAGAGTACTACCTTTACAAAACTTTAGCATACAAAAAAAAAAGGTCGTCCCGATGAGGGACGACCTTGATAGTATCGTGAGGATATGCACGATATTATCTCATGAGCACCACGCTGCGCTGTGCTACGGTTGCGCCGGAAGCAAAGCGAATTGTGTACATACCGTTAGGAAGCATATCTGCATCGAAACGTACGGAATGCTGACCCGCTGCAAACATTTCATTTGCTGCGATAACTGCAATGCGTTTGCCCACTGCATCGAATACTTCGATTGTCACAGCATTACCAACAGGCAATGTGAAATCAAGCGATGTTTCATTAGTGAACGGATTGGGTGCAGGCAATCCTACAAGAGCATCACCGGTGAAGAGCGGTTGTTCTTCAACATCCGTCGGTGTGTCAATGCTAATGGATGTATTGCCTAATTCAGCACAAACAAGACCTACTGCAGAAGCGCGAATAATAACATTTTCAGATGTTACTGATGGCACTTTCCAGTTGAACGATTGTTGTTTTGCACTGACACCTTGTTGTATAGCAACCCATGATTTGCCGCCATCAACGGAATACCAAAGGTCATAGCGATCAGTTTTTGTGACATTGCAACGGATAGTTGCTGTTTGTCCGCCTTTGAATGCAGTGCCCGGTTTTGGTGAGATGAACTCAGCAGCACCGATAACGATGCGGAATCTGTCACTGAGAGCAAGCTCAAGATCAGTTGCAGCATCTACCATACGCACTACGGCATTACATGTGTTTACTGTCGGTACTAACCAAGGAGTGGTTGCATCGGCAGCCGGTTTTGTACCGGTCACATTAATCCAGTTATCTGCGCCATTTGCAGAGTACTCGAAACGAACAGCTTGCGCTTCGTCGGTAATCCAGTCAATACGATCTGTTGTACCACCTTGAATTGAGTTGGTTTCAGCAGTCGGATAGAGAATTGCAGAAGAAGGAGGTCCGATTTCGAATGTTGCATCACTGCGATCATATTCTGCACTTGTGACAGGATTGACCAAACGTACAAGACATTCTTTGGAACGGATATTCGGTACTTGCCATGCAAATTCTTGATTTTTAGCAAGAATTGGAGTAGTGGACAAGCGTGTCCAGCGTTGACCATTGTCTGCGCTGAATTCTACATGTACCGCATCTGCACCGTCATTAGTCCATGTGATTGTTTGGATTTTGCGTGCGCGCCACAATTCGCCACCATTCGGAGATTTAACGATTGCAGTGCGTACAATACGAGCTGCAGGAATATCTTCGAATTTGCCTTTGCCTGTGACATTACCGCCATCAATGCGAAGAACACCTGTAATCTCTTTATTCCAAGAGAATTCATATTCTGTTGCATCAAGTTGTGTGCGTTTGAAACGTAAAGTACCAAGGCGTGTGCGTGTATTAGGCACACTTAAACCACCGCGTCCGAGTGTACGGAGATAGTCAATCTCGATAGTGCGAACATTGGTAAGTGGATTAGGTGTGGTTTCGGTCGGAGAACCGTAAGCACGTGCATAGCCAAGTTTATCATTATTGCTGAAAGGCATTGTTTCGATATTGAACAAGCCCTCATATTGCACTTGTGAAGGATTGAAGTTGATAGCAAAAGTACAGTTACCCGGACCCCATGCTTCGCCGTCATTTTTGATAAAGAGATCCACATCAATAAAGTCACCAACGATACGCGCATCACCGGAAAGTGTGTAGCTTAAGCCGGCAGCAGAACCGCTGAGGATTGTTTCTTCGCCACCTTTAGCAGATGATACACCGGTTACTGTGCCACCGTCTGCAATGATGCCATTGCCATTATTGCCATCACCACGAGCTTCGAATCCCGGGATAATACCACGTAAAGATGATTGTTTACCATTGTTTCTGTCCACGATGTCGCGGTCAAAGTTTGTGGTAAAACCATCGCCGGTAACATCAGAAGAGAAGCATCCGGAACAACCATTTTCTGTACGTACTTTAGCACGGTCAGCAGCGTTGATTTGACCATCTTGGTTGATGTCACCACCGACCATTGCAGCCATAGGATTGAGCGAAGAACCGCCCATACCATCATTGTACATCAATGCTGTTGTTGCATAATCGGATAATACGGGATCTAAAGTTGAGTTACCGAATGCAGTAAATTTACCTGCACCTGCATAGACATCATCAGTATTTGCCGTAATAACATCGCCTGCTGTTGCAGCAGAGTTTTGACCCCATGCTTGGAAGTCCCAACCGGATTCGATTTCCCATGTAGAAAGATTATCACCGCTGAATTTGAATGGCACGGGTACTCTTGACATAATCGGTAAGTGATTGATATGGTCAAGTACGGCAAAGTATTCGCCATCAATTTGATCATCAATGATGAAGGGTACATTTGCGAATTGAGAACCATCATTACCACGAGCAGCACCTTGTGAAGGATCGCGACCTGTTAAGTCATTGGAGTAAGCATCTTCGGAAAGATATGTTCCTTTCAATACACCCGGTTGATTTGCTACTGACTCATAAAGGCGTAAGCGCATACCGCGAGTGCTGAATGTTGTACCGATATTACGCATATTGCCCGGTACATCACCATCATGCAAACCTTCGAGCAATACACGTGCTGTGAAATTGCTTGGCGGAATAATGGTAAATAATGGACCTTCAGAACGTAATGTCGGAATGTCTGTGTATTCAAACGGTGTGGAACTGTTGACAGTTGAACGACCGCGTAAACGTAAACGAGCATTGGTCAATGTTGAAGCAATTGCTCCTTGGTCATTGAAGATACCGTCATTATTCAAATCAGGATCTGCTGTACCTATGTTTAAGTTACCTGCGAATTGCACAAGCGGAGCAGCCGTACCATCGAATTGGAATTCGGGATTAACTGTCGGTGTTGTGAATGCATCTGTATATGCGCCTGCATAATTATCACTTGCAGTTGCTTGATATGGCTGGATAACAACACCGCCACCACCAAGAGTAGAGAACTCTAAGTCAGAGGAATATGTTGTGTTACCTGTGCGGAATAAATCGCGATCATAGTCAAAACCAACCCAGCGAACACGACGTGTAGCATTGTTGCGAACGCGTGCATTGAACACAGGATCAACCACTTTGATATAAGGGAAAGTAGCAGCGAATTTAGAAGCATTTTTCTTCCACAATACTGCACGAACTGCAGGGTTTGTTGAAGCGATACCACTATAAACAACATCATTTGCTACGAAAGGACCGCCATTGAAAGTAAATGCAGCAACAAGATTTGCACGATTGTTCACGGGTGATGAAAGTAATTCATCAGCACGAACAGCTTGTGCACCGCGTAAGAAGTTTGTTAAACCATCAGGATTTGTTACCGGATCATTATTGGACACACCTGCATTGCGCGGAGTACCGTTCCAGAAACGAACTTCTTTAATATCCCCTATGAAAGAGTGGATATTTTGATTTGTTCCTGCGGGTTCATATCCGATATATGCCGGGAAACGATTATCACGATTAACGCTCACATTAGTACCAAGTTGATTCGTAATTAATGTGTCGAATTGTAAGTTACCGTCAATGTAGAAACGAACTTGTGATTGACCTGAGAAGTTCACACCAAGATTCAAGAATACAGCCACATGTGTCCAAGCACTGTCAAGAGATTCAACATTCGGCTCTAATAAACGCAATGGTTTTTCGATGCTGCTTGTTGCCACTCTTTCATCGCCGGAAGCGGTTGTGACACGCATTTGGATTTGACCTGTGTTTAATAAACGCAGTGCATAGTGTGTATTGCCCGATGTTAAGGAAGAATCCATTTTTGTGAATATCGGGAAGTATCCTTCTTGTGTTGATGGGAAACGGTGCGGGCGTACCCATGCTTCAAAGCATGATGTAGGACCGCTGATATTCAATGCGGATGTACCTTGTATTTCAGCAATTGTACCACTTGCATTTTGGAAAGCAAAGAATGGAGCAACTGTGAACATACCGGAAACACCTTCGATTGATTCTTGACCGCTGCCATCAGCACCACGAACGCGTAATTGTACTTGTTTGGAATAGTTAGTAGCCAATGGAACTACTGCCTGTAAATCAGCAGGTGAACCCGGCGGATTGATATTGTTATATGGTTCCCATATAGCGCGACCTAATTCTACATCCACTTGATTAAGAGGTAAACCGGATGGCACTGTTGTAGAATCAATAGCATCAACCCAGTCAGCACCGCTGTTACGTGTGAACTCGATGCCCACATCAGGTGTGCCGCTTGCAAGACTACCCAAACCGTAAGAAGCCCAACGGATTTCAAAGGTTCTGTCTTCAAGATTAACAATACCTTCGCCACCGCTTGGTGAGGTTAAGCGAATATGGGGACGATCGGGACGATATGTAATCAATTGATTTTGTGCTGTTGCATTTGTGGCAGCAGTTGTGAATAAATTCAATGTAGAGCCACCGTTTTGGAATGTAATATTGTCTGCAAGGTCGGTACGTGAACCAACCAAAGAGAAATATAGCTCCAATGCTGCCTGAGTATTAGGTAATAAACCGGTTACAGGAACATTAGGTGAACCAACACCGGCAATACGTGTACGGATAGAATCTTGCGGTAAAGCTGTTCTCCACACGCGCACTTCTTTGATACCTGCTGTCAGATAATCTGATGCAGTGATACCTGTGCCCGTTGATGTAGGATTCACACCAATCCAGATTGGATGGTTTGTTGTCATCATACGAATATTAACAGCACTGTCATTGGATTGACGTGCAACGAGTTCACCATTAACATACAAAGAGATTGTGTTATTAGATACTGTTGCCGCAAGGTGTTGCCAGTTGCTTGCATGACCATTTCCAAGTGGGAATGTGCTTGCTGTACGTGTTAATTCATCGGGTGAAATCACGGTAGCTATATAACCGCCGGGACCGCGACCAAGTATTTCACGAGCACGAAATGCCGGATAACGACCTTCATGAAGATATAACATCCATGCGCCTTCTTCGCCGGAGAGAAGACCTGCGCCTGAAGCTACGATACCGGGTTCAACATCAGCGCCTGTTGCTTGTGTTGCATCAAGGTTAACCCATGCTTCAACTGTGAGTTGTGTAGCATTACTGTAATTTGTTGATGTTCGTAGATAACGTGAACCATTTAATTGTAAGAAGAATAAACGACCGAGTGGGAATGTAAAATCACTTACATCAAATGGCACCAAGCGCGTACGATTAGTAATGTTTGCTGCTGCTTCGGCAGGAGTTGTTGATAACTGTACTAAGCGAATTTTAGCAATTTCTGAACGTGCAGAGAAATTTGGATCTGCTTTCCAGATAATACGAACGATACCACCGTAGCCATCGCCACTTGTTGTAAGCTGAGCACCTGTTGGCGTTGTAATCAAACGATTTACGTCCACATCGGGTGCTGCTGAATACTCAAGTTCACCGGAAGCATGATTAGCCAAAGCTGCACCAAGACCGATTGCAGATGTATTGGTTTCTGCGACACGGATAGTATTGGATGTCCATGAGCCACCGCCATCAAGTGAATATTCCATAACATAGGAAACGACATTTGTACCATAACCACTTCCTGAGGATGGAGTAATGAGACCGCTGCGTTCGAAGTAAATAGGATAACCCGCTACACCTAATGATGCATATTGCGTATTGCGATTTACAGCTTCATTCGGACCATTCGGATTAAGAATTGTAATACCACGAATAGTTAAAGGAGCCGGGTTTGTGACTGTTGTTGTTGCTTCAACATTATTGCCATTTGCATCTAAGATAACAAAATCGGAAAATGATGTCGTTGTATTGAGTGCTATACCTGCTAATGTTGCATCGGTAAGAGATGCGTGATTAATAATGTCGAATACTAAAGTACCGATATATGAACCACGACCTGCTGTATCGGGACTATAGCCGTCTGTTGCAGGGTTACCATTAAATGTAACATCCAATTGATAGGTAAACAAAGTACCATTATTCGCTGCTTGCGCTGAATGGGCAAGATAACCCGCCGACACACTAAATGGTGTGTTGATGGTGCGATACGGTAATGGATATGCTTGGTTAACATCAGCATCTATCGAGTCGGTAACATCCAAAGGATTAGATGTTAAACCACCGGAAGTTTGCTGATCAGCGGGTACAAGATTACTTGTATTGTAAATGATAGGAAATGTCATTGAGCCTAATTTCGGGGTATTTGCACCTCGAAGACCTTTGACCCAGATATCTACTCCTATCTGATCACCGCGACGGCGTTGATTCATGGTTATGCTATAGTTTTGCTGTGCGAAGACATCCGTTGTCATACTCAGCACAATCAAGGCAATAATCCCGAACAACCACCGCTTGTTTCCTCCGAAACGTGGTGTCTGTTGAGTGTGTAACATGTTATTGCTCCGTAAAATGTTTAATTATTATTTTTTGAGTTAATTGGTTTATTCTAATATTACTTACGGCGTTGCGCTTTCATATTCGATTGAACTTGTACTTACTGCCATTGTGAAAGGTAATGGGCTTGTTGCTCCATCAACACCAAAAACGCGTACTGTGTATTTACCGGGAGCTGCATTATTAATAATAAGCACTTCTTCGGTTGTTTCACGGTACTTGGAACGGCGTAATAAATTGCCTTGCGGATCATACAATTCAAGATTGTAATTTTTCGGCAAGTTGAACAATTTTACACGCACGTGAGGATATGTTGTGGAGGTATTGAAGCTATACCAATCTTCATCAGTAGATAAACTGATATGACCTGTCACGATAGTTGTCGTTCCTTCCGGATCGGTAATCTCGCGAGATGTTGCAAATGAATTGTTTGGTTCATTTGGATCAACGATTTGCAATGACGGATTGCCGGTAGCAGCACTCAACAGATAATTCTCTGAAGATGCATTACCAACATTGTACTCAAAAACTTGAACATAGTACGGAACACCATAAGCAAGCGATGTCATCGTTACCGTATTACCGGTTCCTTGATAGACAACATAGCCATTACCAATTGCTGTTCCTGAGCCAAAAGCGGCTGCACCCGTATAAGTTGTTCCGTCAACCGGGTATTCTGATGAGGTAATCGGGTTATTGGCACGTGCTACCACGATGCGATTATTGCCCGAACCATTCGTCCATGAAATCGTTGTTGCGCTTGTTGTTACACTACTGAATGTCAAGTTCGATGCTTGCGTAGCAGGCTCAACTTGCAATGTAGTGCGATTAGCATTCGGAGGGCTTGTGAGTAAATAATTTGCACTTGCGTCCAAACCATTGTACTCATAGACTCTGTAGTAATAGATGACATTCGGCGCTAAGTTTGTCACTGTAAAGGAATTACCTGTACCATTATAGACAACAAAACCATTACCCAAATCTGTACCCGATGTACCGAATGCTGCATTGGCTGTATAACCTGTATTATCTGCAGGTTCTTCAGTACCGGTTAAAGCAGCAGCCATACGAGCAACTACTAAGCGACGTGAACCATTACCATTTGTCCATGATACTGTTTGTGATGTTGTCGTCGGATTTGTTACTGTTAAACCTGTTGCTGCTATAGTAGGTTCAGCAAATTTTGTTGTTGTAAATTCAACAGGAGCACTTGTCAAATAATAATTTGTTGCTGCACCGGTACCATTGTATTCATACACTGCAAAGTAATATGTTTGACCGGGTGTTAAGCCATTGACTGTAATATCCGTTGTAGCCGGTAGAGCACCTTTATGCGTTACTACTGAACCTAATGCCGTTGAACCGAATGTTGCTGCCGGAGTTGAGAAACTTGTACCTGTTGCACCATTGTACTCAATGCCATCAGCCGGTTGAGAAGGTGCTTGACCTTGGCGCACCACAACAATACGATCAGAACCATTACCATTTGTTGCCCATTGAAGCCCAACACTTGTTGTACCGATTGTACTTATAGTAATTGCACCGGTCGCTGTTGTTGGTTCTGCTGCACGTACCGTAATACCTGATAAAGTACCGGAAGCTAAGCTTGCGGCATTATCTGCAGCAGTTAACTCAACACCTGTTTCTCCGGTAGAATTTGTCAAAATAGCGTCAAATGTAACATTTGTTTGACCCGCTCCAATTGTTCTGGCACCTGCTGCGGCAGTTGTTAATACTGATGATCCGACTGTCACAGACATATTGGCTTGTACGCCAGCCGCAACTTGAGGAACATCATTATTATCACGAGCTTCGATAGTAATGCGGAATCTGTTAGGATTACCAATTGCTGTTTCGTGGATAACCGTATTAGCGGGATCTCCTGTAATTGCTGTAAACGGAGTGATTTTTTTGATAACAAGTTTTGTAGCCGTACCGGAAGCACGAATTGTCATCGTATTACCATTGAATGGACCACCTGTATTTACTTGTGCCGGACTATTGACAAGAACAGAAACCGGAGGGTTAGAGATTGTTGCACGAATAGTTCCATTTACAGTGGCGGAAGCAGAAACATTACATGTCACCAAATAATATTTTGTGTTTGTTGTACTGTTTAATCCTTCTGATAATCCTGAGAATGTCACATTACCGGCAACAATGCTGATACCTGTTTGAACATTAAGATCAGCAGGATCAACAATCCCATTATTATTAACATCTTGGTATAATGTGAAGTTTGTAAACTCTCCGGCAGTTGCACCTGAATTCAAGGTAATGCCTAATGTTATAGAATTAATAGTTGATGTTGCAGGGCTTGTTCCTGTTAAAGAAAATCCATACAACAATGCAGTTTGTGTATTCTGTGCAATGTCTGCTGCTGCAGGTGTATTGGCATTGGCTACGGTTACGGTCAATGGTTGGAATGTATAAACCGGACCGGAAAGAGCTGTTGTTGCCACAACTGCGCCACCACTTACCGTCACACCTGTTTGATTAAGCGAACATTGAATCGGTGAAGTACCGGTATTGACACTGCTGCCAATATCTGCAATCACAAAATACCAATAGACATTGCCAGCATCGGCAAAAGTATTATTTGTTGAAATACTTGTGAAATCAATTGTTGATGCTGTCGTGTTCACTGTTGCTGTCACGGCTGCTTCACCGCCTGCGGTATAGATAGAATCCGCAGAACGAACAATAGCAATATTCGTTAATTTACCTGTCGGATTGCTGCTGATACCTACGGATAAAGCTGTTAAAGTAGCAGCACCCGGCGAATCCATACGGAAACCGAAAATTGCTTGTGCTGTTGCTGCGGCGGTTAATGGATTAGTTGCCAAACCGGCAACCATCGCATCTGTTGCAATAGTTTTCGGAGCCATTGTAATGAAATAGGTTCCTGTTGCATTTGCAAGTGCTGTCGTAAAACCGGCACCAATATCCACATATTCCGGATAACCCGATGTTGTAACAGTGCCGCTACTTGCTTCCCATGTACCGGATAATGCAGTCGGAACTGCATACACACCCAAAGAAGCTGCTAAAGCTGAACCAAGTTCTGAATTATCGAATCGAATTTGAGCAATATCTGTAATATCTGTAGTGTTAAAATCAATACGATAATAGCGATTGATACTTGCCACGCCATCCACATCTACAGCATTGTGATAACGGCGCACTTCGCTAATTGTACCACCTGCGATAGTTTGTAAGCCTAATGATGTCAATTGAGCTGCGGAAGGAGCTGCATTTTCAGAACGAATATAACCAAGCCCTGCTTTTGTATTTTTTACTGTTTGACCATCGGCTTCTACTAAAGTACCGGTAGCATTAGTAAAGAAAATTGTTCGATCGCCATTAAGATCAATGTCACCATTGGTCAAGGTCAAAGCACCGGCTGCACCGGCAACATTAATGTTGCGCAGCAGAACAATATCACCGCTTGATTTATTCACCGTAAGATCGAAGAATGTTGCGGCAGATCCATCACCACCGATATACTGTGTACCTGTACCATTAAATGTTGTTGTTCCTGCCGATGCGACATAAGAACCTGCGCCATTCACATACATATTACCTTTGACATTCATGCCGATTGCCGGCGTAGAAGCACCTGTGAAGATAACATTTTGAAATGTTGGAGCATTAGTAACAATATTAGCACCTGCACCGGAAAGAGTTATAGTTGATGTGCCTGATGCAGTGAATGTATTAGTATTGGTAAAGACATCAGCAATGGTAAAGCTTGATGTTGTTACCACATCAGAAGCTGCGTCAACTGTCAATCCGAAGAATGAAAGAGTACCATTATTGGTGATTGTTCTTTGCGCAATATTAGTAAATGTAATCACCGAAGGCGTTGTGGCAGAAAAAGAACTGCCGGCAGCAACTGTGAAATTACCACTTACAGTCATGTCTGTTGATGTTGTAATATTAGCCACTTGATTTACTGTTAACGGAGCAACATTCACATTAAAGAGTGTGAGTGTAGCAGCATTAGCAATAGTACCTGCTGTACCGGACAATGTTACTGTACCTGCACTTGCTACCAATGAACCCGCTGTTACAGTAAGAGTACCGACAACATTAAAGCTGGAAGATGTCGTTACAGCACCGGCTGTCACAGTATAATTATTAAAAGTTAATACACTACCTGAAGAAGCTGCGATAGAGCCTGCGTTCACATGATCAACTGTACCTTCAACTGCGATAAGTTTTCCGGATCCTTGAACGGTAACTGCTGCTGCTGCACCAATTGTACAAGTACCTTGATCGCCACCTGTAGATGGATCACCAAGTTCTATGTATGAACCATCAGTGACAGTAATATTACCAAAAGTCACAAGACCGCCTGAGATTGAAACTCGTTTTTTGAGAGTATTATTAAAGCGTACAGTGCTTGCCGCTGCCGGAGTGAATGTACCTGCACCTGATTTTGTCAAATTACCATTGACACTATACGATCCAACCGAAGTGACCGCGACAGTTGTCGAAACTGCAAGGTTATTAAAGTTGAGACTTGTTATAGAAGCATTATTTGTAATAATTGCGGGAGTATTCGTCGAAATATTAAATGTTACCGTACCATCAGACGCTGTTAACGCAGCATTTGCACCAACGGTCATTGTCTGTGTTACAGTAAATGATGATGATGTCGTTACATTATTTCCTGATGTATTCGCAAGAGCAAGGTCATAAAATGATAATGTTCCTGCTGTTGCCTTCGTAATGGTTTTAGTATTCGATCCATTGATTGTCACAGCACTTGGTGTTGCTGCAACGAATGAACCGGTACCGGAAACATCAATATTGCCTTCAACCGTGAATGGCGACACAGATGTTACGGTTCCGCTAATCGTAAGATTATTGAACACCAAACGCGTGGTTACACCTGCATTAGTAATTGCAGATGATGTCGTACCCGTAATGGAGACATTAATAAGTCCCGCACCATTGCTTGCATCAAAAAGTGCTGTTGCATTGCTTAAGTTAATGCAACTTCCACCACTGCTGCCCGATATGGTCATAAGATATGTACCTCCCGCACTTGGTGGCTGCAATATAGATGCAGCATTATTCAAAACCAATGAATTTATGGAAACACTTTGGTCAAGAGTCACAGTGTGACCGGCGATAACAACATCATCACCGGGACCGGGGACAACCCCGCCTACCCATGTTGCTGTTGATGACCAATTCCCGGTAGCCGTTGACGTGATCGTCGCTGCATTCAACGCCGGGAAAGCGAAGAAAGCCAGGATTATTGCGAAGGCGAGAGTCATTCCCTTCCTACGCAATTTGTTCCGAATATCCGGCATATATCCTGCTGCCGAATCGGAATGCTTTGTGTTAGCATGTTTCATGGAAACAATCCTTTGATTATGAAACAATGAATAATTTGACCGAAAAATGTTATGACAATCCATTTCGGTCTCCATTTAAAAGTAAATTCGTTTGTTTTGTAATAATTGACCCACCCGAAGGTAGTGCGCAGATACACTTCCGCTTCTCAGAAGAATTTTGTATCGTAAGTATGTTCATGTTTGCCTCACGCATGAGTTAATCAATCGGTAGTATAATTGTTGTATTTGATATTCTATATTGTACTATTTTTTTCTTGTATTATCTCATTATTATTCATGTTTAACAATAAGATTGCGCATAAACGTTGTGTTCCCACATTGAACACGCACATAATATGAACCTGAGATAAGTTGTTTTGTATCAATAGCTACGCTCATTTCACCTATTTCATGTAGCAAATTATCGGCTATTGTGGCAACTACTTGACCAATCACATCCACAATCTCAATGGTTACAGATTGCTGCGAAGGGAGATTTATGGTCATTTGTGTCGAGAAATCCGTCGGATTTGGCATTGGCAGAGACACTCGTATGCCATTGATAACCTCATCTTCTATGGAGGAAATTGCCCCGCTGATGGTAAAGAATGTTGTTCTGTCATATTCTAATTCCGGTGTTTTCGGATAAATTGCACGCAGCACTCCTTGTGTTGTATTCACAGAAGGAATAGTCCAATCAAGAATGCCTTTAGTCACATCAACATTTTCTTTGACTGTCACCCATGTCATACCGCCATCGGCACTGAACTCTATATCAGCAATTTTGACATTGTTTTTAATGCTCCATCTCATTCTGTCTTTGGCATTGGCTTTTAACTTGACATCTTCACGAGGATAGGTAAAAGTCAATGTACCCGCAAGCACTTTAAATTCACCGGAACGGGCAACTTCCTGTTGATCATACATGTCAATCATGCGAACAATGGCTCGTGTGGTATTGACATTAGCTGGAATTGTCCACTGTGTTTTTCCATCAGAAGCACGACGTGAGGACACAACTTGCTTCCAACCAAAATCAGCCACATTATTATCGGTAAACTCGAAGCGTGCATTTTCAATACCGTCACTCACCCAAATAATATTATCATTTGAGCCGAATTTATAAATAGGATCTGTGCTTGCCGGACGTGATATTCCCGCAACAATAGCAGCTATTGTAAATGGCGCATCACTGCGATCTAACTCAATACCCGTTTCAGCATCAATGATTCTGATTAGGTTATTAAAGGAAGGTGTACCCGGCGTTTGCCAACCGAAAGTATTGGCATTAGCACTCATGGGATCGAAGGAAACCCGTGTCCAAGTTTTGCCGCCATCTTTAGACCATTCCACATGAACAGCTGCCGGAGAAACCGATGACCACTGTATCGGAGTTGCACGACGCACTGCATAACGCTCGCCGCCATTAGGAACTGTCACTGTGGCACTATAGGTAAGAATCGGCGGTATCGGTAAAAATTCACCGGATTTGGTAACATTGCGACCTGATGTTGTCCATACACTTGTATTATACCAATCAAGAGCAATTGCACGATTTTTTTGTATCATATCGAAAACAAGCGTTCCAAGATAGGTCTTTGTTTTAGGTACATTTACTCCTTTATTGGATTTTAATGCCGCATCGAACAAAATTTCAATGGAACGGAAATTATCCACTGTATTGACAATGCCCGGTCTTGGTCCATGCACAATACCTTGATATGATGTGGTATTGTCCACATTTTTGAAAATAACATTCTCTGTGCCGGAGAGAGTCGCAAAACGCAATACATTCGGATTAAACTTGATAGCAAATGTACAATTTGCCAAGGCAAAATCATCGCCATTATTGACTATATACAGCGGAACCTCAACTTTATCACCCACAATTTTCGGTTCTGCAGATACTTGATACTTTAATGCTTGTGCAGCCAAAGCAGACTCGGATTTTGCATCGGTATAATGACCATCTGTTTGTTGTATTGCATTGCCTCGAATAAGGGCATTTTCTAAGGTTTTGTCCATTGCTTGGGCTAAGAGTTTATCCTCTGCCGACATCATCATCATCGAAGTAACATGATTATTATCGGCTTCCGTTTTCAAGTTCGGAATAACCTGATATAATGAAGAACGACGACCAATATTTCTATCAACGATTGTTCTGTCGGTTGCATCAATGGTGCCGCTTCCATCCACATCGGAACGGAGATTAACCGTAGCACCGGCTTCATTACGAACAATAACTCTGTCGGTAGCATCAATCCATGTATCTTGATTAATATCGCCGGCAACCATAGCAGAAACACGATTGCTCAGTGTGCCGCTTTCATCACGACCTTCATTATGGATAAGTCCTGTAATACCGTAATTTATATCGGTTGAATCACTTGTAAACACACCAAAAGCCGGATAGCGATTACTGTGGGCATTCGTTGCTACATCATTGGGTGAATTTGCCAATGCACTTACTGCATTTATCCCACCATTCCAATTCGTAAAATCCCAACCCGATTCATTTTGATATGTCGCATAATTATCGCCGGAATACGCAAATACAGCGGGTATTCTTGACATTACAGGCAAATGATTACGATGCTGCACCACAACAAAATAACGATCGTCGGGCACTGCTGTAAAGACAAACGGTACAAGTGCAAACAATGGTCCATCAATATTATTGGAGCGTACATTGGTTAATATAGCCGATGATGTAAAAGCATTAGGATGGTATCCTGATACCGACTGAGCACTATCTATTAATGCTCCCGGTGCATTACCAACATTACTGTATAATTTAATTTTTAACCCGCCGGTTTGATAGCTTGTTCCCAAGGCACGAAATGCCGATGATGTACTTAATGATGGCGATGCATTTGCTGCTTCAATGCCTTCATGATATCCCTCAAGAAGTGCTCGTACCGAGAAATTCGACGGAGGAGTAATAGTAAAGATATTACCGATTGTTGCAATAGTATCATTACCGGTCAAATTATTATAGCTTATTGCGGCGCGTAAACGTAAACGGGCACTGGTCAAAACTGCCGATAATGCCGTAGGATCATTGTAAATCCCGTCATTATTCAAATCAGGGTCAGCATTGCTCAAATTAAAACGTGCGGCATAGCGCAAACCACCATAGACAAAATCATTACCTGTTGCTGAAGATGTTCCGGCATTCGTAATACGAAATCCTTGATTCGCTTCATTGCCAACAGCGTTACCATAGTTAGCAAGTGCAGCAAAATATGGACTTGTCACATACTGAAATGGCTGTTGATTATTCCCGCCGCCGCCGCCGAGTGAAAATTCAAGACTTGGAGGAACGGGTGCGGGAGCATTTGCTCCGGAAGTAAAGGAAGCATTATCATAATCAAAACCAACCCAACGTAAACGATAATCAGTTGTGCCATTTGTTATTGATTCATTAAAAATCGGCTCGACTAATTTAATAAAGGGACGAGCAGCAACATAACGTAATCCTGTGCCATTAAATGTGGTCTGAATATCGGCACTATTACCTAATGTGTGATTATACATGGCATTTGCAGAATTGCCATTCACAAATGAACCACCATTGAAATTATAGGCAGCCACCAAATTCACACCGGAGCTAAGTCTTTGTGATTGTGCACCTTGTATCTGTTGGCGGCGCGCATCAACCGTGCTCGTGCCCGCAGGTTCACCATTCCAAAACCGTAATTCTCTAATTTCTCCTATAAAAGAGCCAACGCCGCGTTGATACCCGATATAAGCGGGAAATGTATTCAAACTGTCAAGGCGCAAGTCTGTACCTAATTGATTAACTATTGCGGGTGATGATTGCAAAATACCGTCAATCCAAAATCCTACTTGTGTTTGATTTGCAGTGCGATCAAAGAACACAGCTACATGTGTCCACGTAGAATCATCAGCTTCTGTACGCGGCTGTATAAGCGGTTTAAGACTATCGCTCACTGCCGTACGTACCTGAGCATTCAAATCTTGAACCTGAAATTCCAAACGCCCTGAGGGTAAAAGAGAAAATCCATAATGTAAAGTACCGGCATCGCTTTGTTTAACCAGAATAGGATACTTTGCCGTTCCGGTGGGAAACGAGTATGGGCGTATCCATGCTTCAATCATAGCTTTGGTGCTATTGATATTCAAATCCGATCCGGCAGATACCGTAATCGAATCGCCCGCACCTTTGCGTAGAGCGAAGTACGGTGCAAAAGTAAATGGACCCACAGAAGCACTGAGATTTTCTTCACCGCTTGCGCTTAAACCACGTATGCGCAAATAACCGGTTCTGCTATAAGAACCCAGATTACGTAAATTCAGAGTCCCACCCCCATCGGCATTAGAGGATTCATTATTAAATGGTCGCCAGATTGCAGATGTGCTTTCCACATCAACGATCGCTCCTGTGCCCACGGTGGAGGTATAACCCAGATTATTGGCGAGTGTCGTACCAAGATTGTTTCGTGCAAGAGTCCAGCTTGTCGTATTATTAAAGCTGTATTCAATGGCAATATCACGACTATTATTCGGTGATCCATCGCCGGAAATATTACCTAAACCGTATCCTAACCAACGAATTTCATAATCTTGATTTGAACGATTGCTTACCCCAACACCGGTTTGCGGTGAAGTGATGCGAATATGGGGTTGATCGGGGCGATATACAATACTTGCTGTTGATGTGGCAGCTATGTAGTTTACCTGTTGTGCAGAATTTTGATAAAATGTTTGACTTGCTAAATCAGTATTGCGTCCTTCAAAATCAAAATAATATTCTAAACCTTTACGCAAGTCTGCTGATGAAAATGGTGCTATTGCTCCGGCGGGATCAGGAATACCCGAAGCTCTTTGGCGTAACTGTGTTTGATTAAGTTCTGTGCGCCATATTCTTACACCTTTAATACCTGCATGAAGATAATCATTTGCGGCTAAGGTTGTGCCATTCGGATTAACACCTATCCATAAGGGGTGATTCGTTAATAACATGCGCATATTTGTTGCAAAGGTATTGACACGGCGTGCAACAATTTCACCATCCACATAGAGAGTAACAACATTATTATTGACCGTTGCAGCAATATGATGCCAACCTTGTGAGTGAGTATTTGTAATCGGTTTTACATCACTCGACACAGTAATTGGTCTTGTACTTACCAAGTCAGCAAGATACCCATTGTCTCGTCCCAGTATCTCACGTGCACGAAAAGCCGGAAAAATGCCATCACGCAAGTAAAGAATCCATGCACCTTCTTGTGTGTTTGGTCCAAGACCGGTGGCAACAATACCGGGATTTGCGCCCGTACCTTTATTAGCATTCAGATTTACCCATGCTTCCACAGTTAATTCTGAAGCATTGACATAATTTTGTGCTGATTTAAAATATTGATTCGTGCCATTGAGCTGAGCGAAAAATAAGCGACCAAGAATAAATGGCGCATCGGAAAGGTCGCTGCCAATAGTTGTAAAGCTCGTCGGTGCCGCATTGCCTGATGCACCGGATGCTCCATTGCGTGTGCGAATGCGCAATTGTGCTTGCTCTGAACGATAGATGTAATTAGAATTTTGCGTCCACACTACTCGCACAGGATGGCGATAATTAGGATACACCGTGCCTTGACCGCCATTGACTGTATTAATCTGATTACCATATTGCGTAACAAATCCATCCCACGTTGCTGCGCCGGTACCATCGGTTAATTGATCTAATGGTGCGCCGGTATTCGAAACAACTCCGGTTTCATTGATACTGCCAATATTCAGAAAAGCTCCGCCTGTTGTCAAACGATAATCCAGATAATACGATAACTCCTGATCGCCGTATTCATTTGTTGTGCCTGCTGTTGCAACCGTTGTTACAGAAGAAATACCGCTGCGCTCAAAGTAAATGGGATAGCCAAGAATATTCGTTGTATAGTAAGAACCATCGCGATCCACCACTTCGGAAGGACCATTAGGATTAAGAATAGTAACGCCCTTAATTGTAAATGTACCCGGATTAACAAACGATAATGCGGTAGTGCCAATCAGAACATCATTATAGTTATAGACCACAGAAGTATTTCCCAAAGCACCCCAACTGACAAATGTCGTGGCGGTATCTCGCATACTTGAAGCGGCTGTATTGAATGCACTATTGATGGTAAACACGATTTTACCCACATAGCTTCCACGACCTATGGAACTTGGTACAAACCCTGTGTCGGAAGCAGATGTTCTTTTCACTTGTAATTCTGCAATTCCCGGGATTGAAGTACCGACAACCAAACCTTGATAATTGGATGGAGTAGCATAATAATCGGGATCAAAAGGAGATTGAACCGACACAATGGCAGAAGTTTGCGGTGATGCCGATAAATTGGCTATATCGAAACGAACAGAATCGGTTTTATCAGGATTATTTTCCGATAAGCCATAATTGGCAAGTGATAAATATGTCGGGTTAAAATTCACACGGAGTGTTGCCTCGCCCAGCCGCGTTGGCGTTGTAGAAGTGGATTTACACCAAATTTCTACCCAGATTTGGTCGGCGCGACGGCGTTGATTGAGAGTAAATCGGAATGTCTGTGAAGTACACTCTTCAGCTACAACAAAGCCCAACAATACCAAGAGTATTGATTTGAAAAAAGTCGTATGTGAATAACAATGTCTCAAATATGACATGTTTCCTCCGTAAATAAAAAATCATTTTGTCGTTTCATTGTACCGATTCAAGAATCGGGTTTATGGTTTTTTGCACTTATCGGCATGATGCTCAATTTATGTAGCTGACCCTGCCTAATCAATGCAATGTTTTATGGTCTATACTAAGATGCAGAACATCTCGGTTTATCATTAGAATCTCAATTGAATGGTTAATATTATGCAACTTGGCGAAAACTTCTATGGTTCTTATTCCATAGTTTATAATCATCTGTTCATAAGTAACTATACTAAAACTTCGGTAATTGTACACTACTTCGTAAATTAGCCATCATTTTTAGTAGATAATGTTCTCATGTCGCCACATCAATTTCATAATGATAAGCATCAAGCAGAAGATTTGTGCCAAAAAGCAATAGCTCTTTTGTATGAAGGCAAAATAGCATCAGCTATAGAAGTATTAAAATCTTCGATTGCTCTTTACCCTACTGAAGTGGCGCATACATACTTGGGATGGGCTTATAGTAGAGAGGGCAAATTTGATTTGGCAATCAGAGAATGCTTTATCGCTGTGGAACTTAACCCAAATTTGGGAACCCCTTATAATGATATAGGTGCATATCTTGTACAAAAGGGTAAAATTACGGAGGCAGAAGAATGGTTTCGCAAAGCAATAGAAGCTCCCGATTATGAAGCACGTCATTTTGCCTTTACAAATCTTGCTCGTATATTGCAATCAAAAGGTGATTGGTTCGAAGCTTTGTCATATTATGATAAAGCCCTTGAGTTCCGCCCTGACTATAAGCCGGCGATGGAATCGCGTATTCTCTTAAAAGCAATGATGAACTGAATTAATTTTTTCACATACTCGGTCACTCCAATGAGAAACTTCTGTATAACCGCTTTCATTTTCTTGATTGTTATCTGTTCTGTACACGGGCAATATTTTCAACGCGACACATCTAACTATGTCGAGTATAATCATAATATTGGACTGTCTGCCTCTTCATTGAGCGGATATGGACTTACCTATCGTTATGCCTTCAGCAAAGCATTACAATTGCAAATCGGTGGCATTGCCTTACAAACCAAAGAAGGTGACCAAGAATCATGGTTTTTTGGCAGTATAGGCACGGAGGTTCAGCTTGGCATACCAATCAAAGCATCCGCCTTTGGTATTGAGAGAGTGTACGCCATACTCGGCGCATCCTATATGTACGGTGACAATAAAGGGTATGGAAGCAATTTCTTCGATATTAATTACAATACCCAAGAATCTATGGTGACTTCAGGGATTGGTATAGGTATTCAAACACCAAGCTTCTCCGGCTTTCATTTTGCAGCACATGGCACATACTATTACCGCAATACCGTAAGGGTTGAATATACTTCTCAATGGAGCAATCAGGGACAGACAACAGAGTATATTGCCAGACCTCTTCCTCAATTACGCGATATCACCGTCGGAATTAGGCATATCTGCTTTTTTCGCATTTTAACTTGTGGCTATTATCGTCCATTTGTTGGTTCATACTGCTTACATTAAGGTTTTCATAAACACTATATATTCAAAAAAAACAGTAAAACCTTAGCTTTTTTGGTTATTATTGACCATTGTAACCACCTTTAGTGACCAAATTCCCCTTGGCACATCTCTTGTTTTCGCTATATCGGCAAACTATGTTTCGATATGCAGCAGCGGGTATGAATCAAGAATACAAACAATTGCTTAAAAAGATACTTCTTTTCCTTTTTATCTTTATCTCGACGAGTGTCTTGGCGAATGATGTCTTTGCACAGACAGCAGTGCAGCCATTGCCATTACCCAAGCTTTCTGTGAATGTCGAAGAAGCGAAATCTTCAAAAGATTTAGTCTTAAATCTCCAGATTCTTATGGTGATGACGGTATTAACTCTGGCACCGTCAATACTGATTATGATGACATGTTTTACCAGAATTATTGTCGTTTTTCATTTTACCAAGCAGGCATTGGGAACGCAAACCCAACCACCGGCGCAATTGCTTACGGGTCTTGCTCTCTTTTTGACTTTCTTTGTGATGCAACCCGTACTCGACCAATCAAATCGTGAAGGATTACAGCCCTATATGCGCGATGAAATCACTCAAGAACAAGCGATTACTTCAATGGTCAAGCCCTTTCGTACATTTATGTTGAAACACACTCGCGAAGAAGACCTGGGTTTATTTATCAAATTCAGCGGCGCAGACAAACCAAAAAATATTGATGAAGTCAGCACAATCACCATCATACCCGCTTATGCAATATCGGAACTTCGCATAGCTTTTCAAATTGGTTTTATCATCTTCATCCCGTTTTTAGTTATTGACATGATTGTGTCGAGTATCCTTATGTCTTTAGGGATGATGTTATTACCTCCGCAATTGATTTCTTTACCTCTGAAGGTTTTACTTTTTATTCTCATTGACGGCTGGCATTTGCTCATAAGTTCGCTTATGGATAGTATAATGCGAGGCGGATAGCTCTTTTTTATCTTCACTATATCGGTGATTTATGTCAGATGAATTTGTCATCCAATTGATTCGAGAAGCCTTCTACTATGTATTGATTGTAGCAGGTCCTTTATTATTACTTGCTCTTATCGTGGGGCTAATTATCTCAATTTTTCAGGCGGCTACTTCCATCAATGAACAAACATTATCCTTTGTTCCCAAATTGGTATTAGTATTTATTGTCACAGTGTTGGTTATGCCTTTTATGTTATCTAATATAAAGACATACGCCATAGGAATTTTTAATCTTATTCCCACACTTAAATAATTGAACAGGCATTATCATGATTGATGCAGGGACGGTGACATATTTTTCTAATCAGTTCATTATCGGCACATTGATGTTTGTGCGGATTGCCGCTTTATTAAGCACCGCTCCCCTATTTTCCCATGCGGCAGTACAACCCATGCACAAAATCGGCATTGCAGGTTTGATGGCAATAACTTTAACAACATTTTTTTGGAAAGAACAACCAATCATTGATGTCCATGCGTGGTATCTTGTAGGATTGGTAGCAAAAGAATTTCTTGTAGGTGCAGCAATAGGTTTTTCTGCCAATTTAGTCATAATGGCGGCACGATTTGCAGGTGGTTTACTCGATTTCGATATTGGATTTCAAACAGCTTTATTATTTGACCAAAATGCAGACTCACCCACACTCATCGGCGAATTAAAAGCGATGGCTTCTCTTATGGTATTTCTTGGCATTAATGGTCATCACTTTCTTTTGGAGTCAATGGTAGCCAGTTTTCGGGCTGTACCTCTTGACACTTTTGCGCTCACGGGAAGCAGTATCGAAATAATAATTCGGCTTATTACCACCGTGACAATCGTAGCCGTCAAAATAGCAGCTCCCGTCATGATTGCACTTTTGGTTACCAATATTGCCTTAGCCCTTTTATCTCGAGTAGCACCACAGTTAAATATTTTTGCTTTAAGTATGCAATTTAAGGTGGCTGTCGGACTTATTGTTTTATTCATTACAGTACCACTGTTTGTGATGACAATGAAACAAGTAATGTCTGTATTTCAAAATGAGACATTTCAGCTACTCATGGCATTAAATCCAAAGAGAGCATCATGAGAACTTTACGGAAATATGGAATAAGTGCTCCGGAAAAATCGGGAGTAAGCAATGGCTGAAACACCCGATGGAATGGAAAAATCCGAGCAACCCACCGGAAAGAAACTCGGTGATGCTCGCGACAGAGGTTTGGTTGCCAAAAGTGTGGATCTCACATCGGCGGCAGTATTATTATTCGGAGGATTAATTGTTTTTGGCTTTGGTAATACGGTGAGTGCACAATTAATGGCATTTATGAAGCAACTCATTATCAATGCACCCAATGTCACCATAAACGAAGAGAATATTCCTCATTATTATGGGCAACTTGGCGGATTATTGGGCATATTGCTTTTGCCTATACTATTTCTCATTGCAGCAATTGCACTTATAGCGGAAGTCCGACAAGTCGGTTTTCATTTTGCTTCCAAAAAATTTACCGAAGGTTTAAATATTGCACAAATGTTTAATGTCTTCGGTGGCATAAAAAAAATGCTGTTTTCATCGAGGTCATTTTTTGAACTTGGAAAAAGCATAGTAAAGTTACTTATAATTGGCACCGTACTCTATACCGTACTTGATAAAAGAATTGAAGGTATTGTGGGAATTTCATCGAAGCCCTATCAAGAAATCGGTGCTTTTATGGTAGCAATTACTACCGAATTATTATGGAAAATCGGCTTGGCATATCTGGCTATTGCGATTGGTGATTATTATTTCCAGAAATGGAAATTCAATGAAGATCAAAAAATGACCAAACGTGAGGTAAAAGATGAATCCAAACAAAGCGAAGGCGATCCGCAAATTAAACAAAGGATACGCGCACTCGGGCGGCAACGATTGAAAAAAATTATGCTCATGCGCACCAAACAAGCGGATGTGGTGATTACCAACCCAACCCACTATGCGGTTGCATTAGCATATAAACCTGATTCTATGTCTGCGCCGATAGTATTGGCAAAAGGCAGCGATTATCTTGCTTTGAAAATGCGTGAGATAGCAAAAGACAATAAAGTTCCTATTGTTGAAAATCCGCCTTTGGCGCGAGCATTATATGCCGCCTGTGAGCCGGATCAGGAAATACCAGAAAAATTATTCAAGGCAGTAGCTGAAGTACTGGCTTATATTTATCGTTTGAAAAAATAATAGAATTACAGATACTCCGAAATTCTTGAAAAAGGAATACAATGGCACAAAATACAACATCAATACTACCTTTACCGAATAATGTACAAAGAGCTTTGTCGCTTATTTCGAAAAATCCCGATATAGGCATGGCTATCGGACTTGTTCTGATTGTCGGTTTATTGGTTATTCCTTTGCCCGGTTTATTATTGGATATAATGCTTGCTCTCAGCATTGCTTTATCTGTTCTTATTCTTATGACCAGCGTTTATATTACAAGTCCTTTGGATATCAGTTCATTCCCCACTATATTACTTGTCACGACTTTATTTCGTTTAGGGCTTAATGTGGCAACATCGCGTTTAATTTTAAGCGAAGGCCATGCCGGCGATGTTATTCAAGCATTTGGTTCTTTTGTCATAGGCGGCAATTATGTCGTCGGTATTATCATGTTCACTATTCTTATTGTCATCAATTTTGTGGTCATTATCAAAGGTTCGACGCGTATTGCCGAAGTGGCTGCCCGTTTTACGCTGGATGCTTTACCCGGTAAACAGATGAGTATTGATGCCGATTTGAATGCCGGATTTATTGATGAACAAGAAGCTCGTCGCCGCAGAGAAAATCTCACACGCGAGTCAGAGTTTTACGGAGCAATGGATGGTTCTGCCAAATTTGTCAAGGGTGATGCCGTTGCCGGTATTATCATCACAGCGGTCAATATTATTGGCGGATTTGCTGTGGGAGTGGCGCAACGCAATATGGAAATAACCGATGCTCTCAGCACTTATACTATTCTCACCATAGGCGATGGATTAGTGTCACAAATTCCCGCACTCTTGGTTTCTGTGGCTGCCGGTTTGGTGGTCACACGTTCCGCTTCAGGACAAAAACTTGAAGAAGAATTAGGTGTGCAATTCGGTAAACAACCCCGCGCTATGGGCGTAGTGAGCGGCACTTTAATTGCTCTTGCTTTTGTGCCCGGCTTTCCTGCTGTGCCCTTTCTTTTACTTGCGGCAAGTACAGGTGGCATTGCGTATTTCCGCACGAAGGTTCTCGAAAGAAAAGAACAAGAACGCTTAGTAACAGAAATGGAAGAAGCACAAGTTCAACAAAAACCCCAAGAACAACCGGTGGAAGAACTCTTGCGTATTGATCCAGTGGAAGTAGAATTAGGATATGGGCTTATTGCTTTGGTTGATGAAAATCAAGGTGGCGATGTGTTCAAAAGAATTTCCAATATTCGCAGACAATTGGCAACAGAATTGGGAATAATTTTACCCCCCGTGCGCGTGCGCGATGACCTTAAAATAGAACCGGAAGAATATGTGATTAAAATTCGCGGCAATGAAATCACAAGAAGTAAACTCTATCCGGGTTTATTGCTCGCCATGAATCCCGGCTCTGCCGATGGTGAACTTGAAGGCATAAAAGTAACCGAGCCCGTTTTTGGTTTACCGGCAGTATGGATACCCCAACAAGAACGTGAAAATGCTGAATTTAATGGCTTTACCGTTGTTGAAGCAGCTACCGTCTTGGCAACACACCTTACGGAATTGCTGCGCCGTCATGCAGATAAATTATTAACAAGACAAGACGTAAAACAATTAATCGAAAATCAGAAAAAAGATTATCCTGCTTTGGTTGATGAAATCACGCCCGATATTTTACCGACAGGACTTATTCAAAAAGTCATACAAAATCTGTTAAAAGAAAATATTCCCGTGCGTGATTTGCCATTAATTTTGGAGGCATTGCTGGAATATGCCAAAGTCACAAAAAATGTGGATGTTCTTACTGAGTATGTCCGCCATAGTTTAAGTGAAACGATAAAAAAATTATATCAAGACAATCAAGGTATTGTCCATGCTATCGGTGTTGATCCTCGATTAGAGCAAATGATGACTTCGGTACTGCAAAGTAATAGCACAGCAGTGACCAGCCCGACATTAGGTTTGTCACCCGATATTGTGCGAACAGTCCAAAATTCGCTCTACAGTGCAGTGGATGAAATTACATTAGCCGGCTACAACCCCTTAGTAATATGTGCTGCGCAAATTCGACCCTATCTCTCAAGGATGCTCAGAACAGCTTTTCCGATGGTGAATGTTGTCAGCTTTACGGAATTGCCTTCCGATACCGATATCGAAATCATCAGCTCTATTAAAGTCTAAACATCATTGCCATCAGCCATCTTAAAAGGTAGAGTTTTTTGTCGGCTTACAATTCTGTCGTAATTTAGCAATGAGGCAAATGCGATTCTTTACTATCATTCGATAGGCAACAGCATTGTCAGAATTGTGAATAAAGCTTACACTTTGAATAATACAGTAGATTGTGTAAAGCGAGCATTCATTTACTTATCACAACATTGTGCTCTGCTTTTAGAAAAACGACAATAATATCTTAAATCTCCGATGACACCAACAGACAAACCTCATTCGAATGTTATATTGGCAATTGATGATGTAGAAACCAATATTCATGTTCTGACAAAAACATTAAAATCAGAAGGATATGAAATTCTTGCCGCATTAACCGGAGAAAAAGGTATCAGCATAGCCGAAAGAAGAAAACCTGACCTTATTTTACTTGATGTTGCTATGCCCATTATGAATGGTTTTGAAGTATGTACCAAACTAAAGGCAAATCCTATAACCAAAGACATTCCCATTATCTTCGTTACCGCCGATGCCCACGCTGATGCCATTGCTGCTGCTTATAGTGCCGGGGGTGTAGATTATGTGGTCAAACCCTTCCACAAAGATGAACTTGTTGCACGTATTAGGACGCATTTGCGATTGCAAGCCGCCCAAACCCAATTAGCATTACAAAATGAAAATTTAGAACAAAAAATCATCGAAAGAACGGCTGAATTACAAACGACCATTCAACAATTACATGAAGAAATTAAAAAACGTGAGATTATTCAGCATGAACGAGATAGATCATTGGATATCATCAAAAAATTTAATAAACAACAATCTGATTTTGTGACGCTCATCTCTCATGAATTCAGAACCCCGCTCACTATTGTCCATGCTTCATTCGATATTATTCGTTTAATTTCACAGAACCACGATATTTACCATGATACACGGTTTACAAAAGGAATATCGGGGATAGAAAAAGGACTTCATGACATACAAAGAATCACAGAATCCGTGGATCGTTTAAATCAAGTACAATCCATTATTTCGTCCAACACATTAGTTCCGGTTCCTATTTTACAACATATGCAAATGATTGTTAATCATTTCCATGAAAGACATAGCGAATCTTCCATTTCATTTAATACTTATGGTTGTGACGAGACAATTCATGTCATGACCCATATTCGATTATTGGAAATTATGCTCACGGAATTATTTGATAATGCCCTCAAATATTCATCCCATCCCCAATCAGTGACTGTTTCGCTGACATTAAGCAATAATGAAGCCGTCATAACTATTTCAGATAATGGTTATGGTATTCCCCAAAGTACATTAGAAACTCTATTCAAAGTATTTCAGCGAGGACAAAATGAAATGGAACTTGGAACCAAAAGAGGTCTCGGTATTGGCTTAGGTTTAGTGGGAATGTGCAATGATGCAATGAACGGAAATATTGAAGTACAAAGCGAAATAGGCAAAGGTACCTCCTTTATTATCTCTTTACCAATTGTTGTAGAATAACATTTTTTACTTATACTCCTTCCCATAATGATCAACTTGCGCCGATGCTGTTTTTGAGAAACAACATATAAGGGCAAAACATATCACTATTATACGAGAATATATCATATCGTGACTTCCATAATGAGCTTAGACACTCCAAATATACGATAAATATGTAATTGTCACGCCTGTCATAGTCTTGTTGATGGTGGAAAAGATATTGAAGAATGGATTGTCACTTAGGAATTTTAGACCGTGATTTTATGCTATCTTCAATATGCTTTTTTCGCCAAGATTTGTCTAATGATTTTAACGAATTTGAGTCAAGAATACTATAAGTCATAGGGTACGGCTTACCTGAAGCTCGACATGATTTAAAATATACAACATTATCAATTTTATCAAAATAATATGTTGTATCCACCCACCCTCCACTGTTATCATATCGAAGGTATATGCTCATAGAAAAAGTTTTTACATTCTTCCAATCAATATAATAGTAATTGTTATGATTAAAATCAAAAAAAATATAATCATATATACTATCTGAATAAAATTTGGAATAATCAACTTCGAAAGAGTCAAATATGATAGTTCTAATACTTGAAAAGTTGATTTTTTTTATCGAGCCATCATCACGAGTACAAGAACCACGTAGTAGAATTATTTTCACCGTATGTGCTTCATTTGTACCACTATCAACTCTATAATGAGCAAAAAGTTTTAGCATAAGTCCAAACATTACAATTGATTTTTTACTCTTTTTCATAGCTATATACACAATATATACACTTATTCATTTTCGGTTCTTCACACACAATAATAATTATTTTATTCTTTGGCAACAAATAGTATCATAATCATTATATAAACCTCGAAAACATAAAAAATTGCTATCAAGTTTTATTACTCTAAGATTATGAGTTACAGAAGAATTTTCGTTCATCGGATCACCGTACTCCATAATTATCGTACTGTCAAAGCAACTATAAGTCCCCCAATACGCAAAACAGTTAGTACTAATCATATCCATCATATTGGCACGATAAAAATAATTTGTCCTATAAAAACTGAATTGTCTAAAATGCTTACCTTCAAGATTTGCGACATGTGGTAACTTCCAAGTACCTACGATACTATAATGGGATCGTAAAGTGCATTTAGGAATCTCATCATCAGCCAAACAATTGATAACTATAAGAGCCACAAAAACAAAGATATATTTCATAATGTAATTAAGGATTTGATTTCTGTTCACTATTCTCTTGTATTTTCGTATCGTTTTGACTGCCATTCGAATTTTGTATGGGATAATATAGATTTTTCAGTACGCCGACATCCTGTTTATCAACAGATAGTAAATTAGGTACTTGAATACTCGATACTTCCCACTTTGCAACCCTTCTATAAGCTATATTAACAGGATTACACATTACATATAGATAAGGAGATACGCTCGGATACTTCGCCTCAAAGGCATCCACCGCATCCCAGCGTGCTTTGCGCGGGTCATACCAGCGTGCGCCATAGTCAAGACTTTTGCCAATGCCATCCCAATTTCTACCCGTTTGTGCCATTCCAAAGGGGTAATAGTTGCTCACACTCAAGACATTTGCCCTAAATTCACCCGCGAAACTGCTATTCCATAATTTTCGGTCTCCCACCACGGCTCGCACATTGCCCAAATGGGCGCACGTAATGCCGAGATACTGTATGTCATTGTGTTTGTGCATAGCTTGGTTATTTACTGCAATTTACGACTTTTTGAGTAATTGTAGTTTTCTGTTACTTTCATAATGAACTTAGACACTCCAAATATACGATAAATATGTAATTGTCCTGTATTTTATTGTGGTTCGGATATGGATATTGTGAGCAATCGCACATTCATTTTCACAAACGAAGAAAGTAATCAAGTTTACTTAATAAAAGGAATTGGTGATTCTTTCTTCGTCCAACCTTTTTCAATCCGTTTAAATTTCATTCTCTCAAGATCAGTGATTTTTTTATTAGTATAATTGTAAGATGAAAATCTTGAATATCCTGTATCATAATTCGATGAAAAATTGTTGAGTGTATCAATTGTTTTCAAGTTAATATATTTTTTTTCAACAACACATTGCATTATGCTACTTTCTTTCCAAATAGTTTGCATTTCATCTATTTGCTCTTTATGGACAAATGGTAATCTCACGATTACTTTCTTTCCTTTTAAGAAACTATTATCTTTTCCAACAAGGTAGCTGAAACACACCAAAGACCTTCGATTCTTTTTAATCTTTAAGAACATTGGCATTGTTTCCAAATAAGGATACATTGGACTTGATTGCATTGCAACATCACTAAGAAGTAATTTTTTTTCATTAGATATTCGTACTTGACTACTATTGATAGGATATTGTGAATTAATACCCCAAAAATCTTTATTATTGTTTGAATTTGATTTATCAATGAAATAGTAGTACAATGACCACATACTAAGTAGTACATATATATCTTTACCCATTTTATTACTTATAGAAACATTAAAAGTCAGTCTATCATTAGCAAGTACAACTTTCGTTTTCAATGTAACTGAACGTGAAGATACGGTACAAACGAAAACAGAAACATGTAACAAAAATATTAATATAATCATCATAAAAATCATTTTTTTGTGGATAAATAATTTTAAAATTTAGCCTGATTTTCTGCTCGATCTATCTGACTTTTTAATAATTTATTAGCATCTCTTTCATTAACTCCTTCCCCCTTCATTATATGCCATGGATAATATAGATTTTTCAGTACGCCGACATCCTGTTTATCAACAGATAGTAAATTAGGTACTTGAATACTTGATACTTCCCACTTTGCAAACCTTCTATAAGCTATATTAACAGGATTACACATTACATATAGATAAGTAGATACGCTCGGATACTTTGCCTCGAACGCATCCACCGCATCCCAGCGTGCTTTGCGCGAATCATACCAGCGTGCGCCATAGTCAAGACTTTTGCCATTGTCTCCACTATTTGTTTTTATCTCATTATCTTCTTCTTTGCCATTATACCCATAGCGATAATTGCCACTGCCATCCCAATTTCTGCCCGTTTGTGCCATGCCAAAGGGGTAATAGTTGCTCACACTCAAGACATTTGCCCTAAATTCACCTGCGAAACTGCTATTCCATAATTTTCGGTCTCCCACCACGGCTCGCACATTGCCCAAATGATCTGTCAATTCATACATACGCCGATCAAAATAGCGCGGGAAGATATGAAGATTGGCACTCTCATCTTCTCGACTCAGAGAGTTTGTTACTTTATATAATCCCAAACGACTTATGCCATAGAGTGGATATTCCATTGACATTAATAAACCCTCATTCGATTGTTCGGTCATTTGCAATAATTTACCATCCGGCGCATAGGTATAAAAAATATTTCTCTCCACATTTCCTAGTGATGAATAGACCGTCTTACGCACACGATTACCCATTGCATCATAGAGAAATTCTGCTTTGGTATTGGTGGTCAGAGTATTGATCACTTTTTTCACTTTACCCGCCATTGTCCACTCAAGTTGAATGTGTTCTTGATTATCCCGCCGCAAATTACCGTTTTTTTCATATTGATAGACAAATCCATTGGGTTGATGGTCAATATCATCGGCATTGTCAATGCCATTATCGAGACCGACATCATAGCTTGAGTGCTCATGGGAGAGGCATAATGAATGGCATATAGCAGGATTATGGATATACAATCTCATGTGTGGTATAATATCAGGATATGTACAGTAATCAAAAAAAAAGCCGACACTGTATGAAGTATCGGCTTTCAATGAATTGAAATTGTAATCTTAGCTACGCAAGCGTGAACGTTCTTCTTCAGAAAGTAAATCCATGAGATTGATTGACTGTTGTCCTTGCAATTCAGGAGCAATTTTCACAGAATCTCTATCGCGAGATTCACGAGGCGCTCTGTCATTACGGTCATCACGGCGTTGAGAATTTCTTGGTTCACGAGCTGCGGGTGGTGCTTCTCCTTCGGGATACGATGTATCTTTGGGAGCAAGAATAAATGTTTCATCCGCGCCATCAACATCAATAACAACAGCTTCGATAGTATCACCGGGAACAAGTGACGATAGTTTTGATGCAAATCCGCCCATTCTGCCGCGAGGCATAAATCCTTCCAAATCATCACTTACACGAACAACAAGACCTTTCGGCGTATTCTGCGATAATGAGACTTGCAGTTCCGTTCCTACGGGGTATGTGTTTGCAATTGTTGTCCAAGGATTAGGCAATGTTTGCTTATAGCCGAGAGTAACACGTTTTTTTGCTTCATCCGTAGCAAGTATTTGTAACATGATTTCTTGACCTGCGCTAATCACTTCAGATGGATGGGCTATGCGACGCGCCCAAGTAATGTCCGCATTGCGAAGTAACCCTTCAACACCCGGTGCAATTTCAATATAAGCTCCGAAATCTGTGAGTCGTTTTACTTTACCATTGACACGGAGACCTACCGGGAATTTCTCAGCCACACCTTCCCATGGTGATGGTTCAAATTCACGGCGACTGAGCGAAATACGATTTTTTTCTTTATCAACGGAAATTACTTTTGCTTCTAAGGTGTCGCCACGTTTATAGAGGGTTGTAGGATCTGCTACTCTTTGTTGAGATAAACGGGAAACATGAATAAGTCCTTCCATGCCATTAAATTCCAAGAATACGCCGAAAGCAGAAACAGCGGAAACTGTACCTGTGACGGTATCTCCGGGCTTAACGAGTGCATAAAATTCTTCTTCGATAATTTTTTTGCGGGAAACGACAACAGCAGTGCGTCCTTGCTCATCTAATTTGGCATCAATGACATGGACTGTAATATCTGTGCCTATAAGCCCTGCTAAATCGGCATCATCAGAAATCCTTTTTAAAGTAGTGTGCGACGTAGGCAAGAAAAGACGCAATCCTTTATAATCTACACGAAGTCCGCCTTTGACTTTTTCAAGAACTTTTACAATAAGGGTTGCATTATTTGCTTTAATCTGTTCTATTTCCGCAAATATTGCAGCACGTTCTTCTTGTTCTTTTTGACGTGCGGCAGCACGTTCTTCTTGTTCTTTTTGGCGACGAGCTTGTTCTTCTGCTCTTTTTCTCTCGCGTTCTTCTTTTGCTGCAATACGTGCAGCTTCGGCAGCAGCGGCTTCTTCCGGTGTTGGTATTGCAATGACAACCGGTGTTGTGCTTTCTGATGCTGTTTCTTGAACTGCTGCTGCTTGTTCGGCAACAGGCACTTCCACTACTACTTGCTCTTCAACGACAGGAACTGTTTCCATTGTTGTTTCTGCCTGTACGGGTTGTTCCGTCGGCATTCCATCGGTGATCGTGATTTCTTCTGACATAACGATTAGTAACTAATGCGTGAACTAAAAAATGATTAAACTCTATAATTGCGTCGCACAAAGGAGCGACATCCGTCTTGATTAATGCCGAGATGATACCCGTCAGAGTCAAGGGTTGCAAAAATACACATTTTCTTCTTTCCATAATGCGAAAGACAATGAAAATATGAAGCCAACCTTACTATGACTATCAGTCAATAACTCAATGCGTTATCATAAATCAACTTGTTAAGCCACTTTCCTGTCTCTATAACTCTTCTATAAATTTTCATGGTCGGTATGTTTTTTTTTCGTAATTTCGCTGCATAATACTATCGCGGGGTGGAGCAATTGGTAGCTCGTCGGGCTCATAACCCGAAGGTTCTAGGTTCAAGTCCTAGCCCCGCTACGAAACTAAAAAGCGGAAGATTCATTCAGAAACTTCCGCTTTTTTTTATGCTGTTACCGCTTTATTACGCAAATCAACAACATAGTCCACATACTCTTTTTTCTTATGAGTTGATTCCTTACATGTATCCGAACAACAATGCTCATGTTCAAGCAGACATTTCTCACATGTTAAATGTTGCCTGTTACAATACATATTCGCACAATTTATGTATGTATCTGTTTCTGTACCGCAATGATAACATCTGCCGACAACAATATTGCCCTCATCGGTGTGATTTATCGGGACAGTGATGCGCTCGTCAAAAACATAACACAAACCTTCCCATAAAGCACCACGCACTTTTTCATCTTTGCCATACTTAACAATTCCTCCTTCAAGCTGATACACATCCGTAAATCCTTCTTTGACCATAAAAGCAGTTAATTTTTCGCAACGTATGCCGCCGGTACAATATGTTAGTATCTTTTTATGCTTTTTATCACCAAATTCCGACCGTATCCATTCGGGAAATTCACGGAAAGAGCTTACAGGCGGACAGATTGCATTATGAAAATGCCCTACCTCATACTCATAATCCGTGCGACCGTCTATGACAATAACCTCTTCTTCTTTCAATGCTTTATAGAACTCTTCGGCATTAAGGTACTTTCCCGTCATCTCATAGGGCTTCACATCATCTTCTAAACGAAATGTTACCAATTCAGCTTTAGCTCTGACAAAAATTTTGTGAAATGGCTGCACATCCACTGTGTCTATCTTAAACTCCGTATCGGCAAAACGCGAATCGGAACGCAGGTAATTCATATATGCTTCCGTTTGCTCAAATGTACCCGAAAGAGTCCCATTGATTCCTTCAGGTGCAATTAAAATTCTGCCGAGTACACCTAAATTTTTACAGTACTCTAAGTGCTCGGCTGCAAGTTGTTCATGATTATCCACCGGAACAAACTTATAATACAGTAAGACGCGATATTGTGTTTCCATTGAATGAACGATTACGATAGTGTAACATACATACGTTGTGCAAAATTACGAACTGATTTTGACCGACTCCATGATAATTGTTCTTTTCCACACCAACTATCTTGTTTGTGCGATTATCACAGCACGGCTATACTATGATGTACTCTGCCATAATTATGAGTACAGATTCGCTAAAAAACACATATCATGATGATTTTCACTACTTTCTACCGAAGGAATGACTTCATCATCGGCACTGCACTATTTCCTATTTTTTTTCAAGTATATACACGGTTTCTCCGGGCTTAATGAAGCCATAATGTTCTCGTGCTATTCTCTCTATTTCAGCAGTGTCACGCAGCAATGTATTAATGACCGAGCGCAAGGAGTCATTATGTTTACGCAAGGTCATAACTTTCTGTTCCAATTCTGCACTCTCGGAACGCAAAGTAATATGTGTCATCACTCCATAGCGGCTAAATAGTACAAATATCATAACAACAGCACCAATCATCAATCCAATCCAGAGACGCTTTCTGGTGATGGTTTGCTTTTGCGCTTCCACGGATCTTGCAGTGCTATCTTTTGCAGATATTCGCACGGAATGAAGTCTTCTTTGCGGCATAATAAATTTTTATAGTAATTTTACCGCAAAAATACCGTGTATTATGTTCTTTATCACTTTTCGATTGTCTTATGAACAAATATCTTTCCTTTTTTCTGCTCACTGTGCTATGTACTTATGTCTGGTCTTGTGTTCCGAACTCTAACTCATCTTACAAGGAAAATTCAGACCCGAATGACAAACCGGCACCTGTCGGATACAAGCCCTCTTTTATTCGTTCGACGCAAAGTTATGGCGCAAACACCACTGTCTCAGGCAATCCTGTCACGCGTGTGGACGTGTCCGACCCAAGTAAAGTAAGAGTGTATGCCCATATAGTTGATTCTATAGGCACATATTATACAGGAGCCGCAGACAAAAAGTTTTCCTCTATCTGGTGTGAAGTTACCGATGAGTTTGAAGGCAATAAACGTCCGATGAAATTTAAGATTAGTGAAAAAACTCTCAAAGACACAGAACCTCATGCTTTGGCTATTGTTATGGACCATAGCGGCTCTATGGGCGATGAACGTGCTCGTAAAATTCAGGAAGCTGCCGAAATAATCATCAATAAGAAAAAAGATGAAGATGCTGTTTGCTTGGTAAAATATGATGATAAAACAGTGACAGAAGCACCTTTAACAACATCAAAAGCCGACTTATTGGGAAGATTACAAAAAAATGGACTTATGGGTTTTGGAGGATATACGGCGATTGCAGACGGTATTGCCTCCGGTGTAAAAGAGTTAATGACCACCAAAGGATATGTAAAAAAAGCAGTTATAGTCTTTACCGATGGCTCGGACAATTCATCGAAAATCTCAAAAGATTCTGCACTTGCTTTTGCCAAACGCAATGGTATTGCCGTATGCGCCGTTGACTTTGGTTATGGTGTGAACGAATCCTATTTGCGCGATATTGCTGCTGCCACAGGCGGTTCTTATACCCGTATTTACGGCACCGAAGAGTTTGACGATGCTTTTGATGATATATACCGCCGCTTGCGTAATTATTATGTGCTTGAATTTACGCCACCCGATTATGGAATGCACAAAGTTACTATGCGTTTGTGTCCGCCCAACAGCAAACCCATTACAAGCGAGTTTACCTATGATAACACTCCCGACATTGGCTCCATAGCTTTGTTAAATGTCTATTTCGACACCGATAAAGCCACCGTAAAACCTGAATCAAAACCCGCTTTAGATAATATCACCACATTGATGAAAGTGTTACCCAATATGAAAATTGAAGTGCGCGGTCATACTGATAATACCAATAAAACCAAGGACACAGAGTATAACAAAAAACTTTCCCAAAAGCGCGCCGATGCCGTGAAACAAGAACTGATAAAACGTGGCATTACTGCTGAAAAAATAACGGCAATCGGTTATGGTGAAACGGTTCCAATTGCAGATAATTCTACCGAAGAAGGCAAGTCCTTAAACAGAAGAACTGAATTCGTTATTCTCTCGAAATAATAACACAGAATAAAAAAATTGAACAAAAAGTATTGCCAAGCATAGAAACCATGTTAATTTTGCAGATGTATTTGCGTACATAATGATGCGCCCGTAGCTCAGTCGGATAGAGCAACAGCCTTCTAAGCTGTGGGCCAGTGGTTCGAATCCACTCGGGCGTACTTCAACTGTTCACAATTATCAAAGTATGTATAACCTCGTTTACGATATGCGTTTACGGGGCTTTTTTTTGTCTGAAGATGTTCATGTCACTCTCAATGGAAGAAGTCATAAGTTCCGTATTGGCATTGGTCGGTGTTTGGCTTACCATACGTCGCTCAATGTGGTGCTGGGCTGCTCTGGGCATAAGCACAATACTCTTTGGCATTGTAACATTGCGAGGCAAATTATATGCAGATACCGCGCTGCAAGTGATATATCTTGCGACATGTATATATGGGGCATGGCAATGGTGGCGGCAATCACACACAGCAGCATCCCCGGAATCGGAGATTACGGCACTTACCCCATACCATCGGTTCATAGCAATAGTATTCACACTATGCGCAGGTGCGCTCGTAGGATTGTTTTTAGACATATACAGCGATGCCGATATCCCCTATTATGATTCGCTTTGCTTTGCGATGAGCGTCACAGCACAAATACTTCAAGCAAAAAAGAAAATTGACAATTGGTTGTGGTGGATAATGGCAGACTCCGCATATTGCCTTATTTACTGGTACAAAGGTTATTACAGCTTTGTCATACTGTTTATCATTCTCACCGCCATGGCATATCTTGGCTATCGTGAATGGAAACAACAACTCTCCGTTATATAGCCGATGGTTTATTTTCGCTCACAACCGCAGGTAATTCCACAATAAACTTCGCTCCTTTTCCCGGTTCCGATTCGCACCATACACGTCCATTCATTGCTTCCACTAATTTTTTGACAATCGAAAGCCCCAAACCTGTGGAATGTTCTCCGCCCGTTGGCTGCGCCGATAATCTGGCAAATTTCCCGAAGAGCTTTTTCATATCTGCTTCGCTAATGCCAGGTCCTTGATCTTCAATTTCTATTCGAATATACTTCTTGGTTGAAGTAGATGGCTCTTGCACTGAATCCATAAAGTAATCCCCAAAGAATAACGTTTCTGCAAAACTACAAAATACTTCTGTGCATTATGTCATGTCAAAATAAAAAAAGGTCTCCCGAGAATCGGAAAACCTTTGACTGATTTTATGTGTATCATAGACGTTTTACCAACGTAGCAACCAAGCAAAAATCAATGGAGCCACAATAGTAGCATCAGATTCCACAATGAAGCGAGGCGTTTCGATACCTAATTTACCCCATGTAATTTTTTCATTGGGAACAGCACCGGAATAAGAACCATAGCTTGTGGTAGAATCGCTTATTTGGCAGAAATATGACCAAAACGGCACATTATCCATCTCTAAATCTTGATGAAGCATCGGCACAACACAAATAGGGAAATCACCGGCAATACCACCGCCAATTTGGAAAAACCCTATGCCTTTTTGCGTTTTTTTCGCATTATCAATATACCATTGAGCCAACCATGTCATATACTCAATACCGGATTTCATAATAGAGGGTTGTAATTCACCGGTAAAACAATACGAAGCAAAAATATTACCCATTGTTGAATCTTCCCAACCCGGGACAATAATAGGCAGATTTTTTTCTGCGGCGGCAATCATCCATGAATCTTTTGGGTCAATTTCATAATATTGTTCCATTTCTCCGCTCAATAACATTTTATACATGTATTCATGAGGAAAAAATCGCTCGCCATTTTGTTGAGCATTATTCCATTGCTTAAATATATGTTTTTGAATACGGCGAAATGCTTCTTCTTCGGGAATACAAGTATCGGTCACGCGATTAAAACCGTTTTCCAATAAATCCCATTCATCTTGCGGTGATAAATCACGATAATGAGGCACACGTTTGTAATGCGAATGAGCCACAAGGTTCATAATATCTTCTTCAAGGTTTGCGCCGGTGCATGATATAATTTGCACTTTATCTTGGCGAATCATTTCTGCGAGCGATTTACCAAGCTCGGCAGTACTCATTGCTCCTGCAAGAGTTATCATCATTGCACCGCCTTCGGCTAAATGCTGTTCATACCCTTTTGCTGCATCCATCAATGCAGCCGCATTAAAATGCAAATAATGATGTTCAATAAATTGCGATACGGGTCCGCGTTGTTGTGACATATTCAATTCCTTATTATGAATCAATGAGAATTTATATCATACTACAATCTGATTAAGCGCATAATGACAGTATGATGCACATAAATCGTATAATGATTATTGTAATACACTTGCTTCTGTCGGTGCATCGGCAAATCGTGCAGAAACCACACGGGAAACACCTTCTTCTTCTTGTGTCACACCGAATAATACATCCGCTGCTTCCATTGTTTTTTTATTGTGCGTGACAACCAAAAATTGTGTGTTTTCGGAAAATTTGCGAATTAATTGCAAATAACGCTCAATATTCGCATCATCAAGCGGGGCATCTACCTCGTCGAGAATACAGAATGGACTTGGTTTTACCAAATAAATAGCAAAGAGCAATGCAATTGCCGTTAATGTTTTTTCACCGGCTGAAAGCAATTCTATATGCTGCGGTCTTTTGCCCGGGGGCTTCGCAGTAATGGTTAATGGTGCCTCGAGCGGATCGCCTTCTTCAAGCACAATATCTGCTTCGCCTTGTTCATTAAACAATAAAGCAAACAGTGTTTTAAAATGCCCCCTCACTTGATCAAAAGTCGCATTAAATTGTTCTTTTGCCGTAGTATTTATTTCATCAATTGTTTCTTTTAATGTATTTTCGGATGCAATTAAATCATTATACTGTGTTTGTAAAAATTCAAGACGAGCATTTTCTTTTTCATATTCTTCGAGTGCAAGAAAATTGACATTACCATAGGATTTGAGGCGTGAACGATATTTATCGGCATCCGATTTTGCTTGTTCCACATTAAACTCTTCATCCAGCGGTTGTTGTAACTCTTCGACGGAAATTTTAAAATCTTCATCCGCTCTTTTTATTACTCCTTCTACTCTCACAGTCAAATCATGCAATTGCAATTCTTTTTTATGCATATTTTCTGTTGTGCGTTCATAATTATTGCGCAGCGAACGTGTTTCATCGCCATAAGAGTGGAATGATGTTCGCAGCTCGGCAACTTTTTGAGCAATGATTTCCCGCTGTTGTTGAATTGCATTTTTTTGTGTGGTGATTGCATCAAGTTCGGTTTGCAGTGTTCGTATTTCTCTTTCTAAATCGGAGAGCGCAACCGTTGTTTGTCCTGATTCTTCATCACGCGATCCCGTTCTGCGCTCTGCAGCACGTATCTGTGCATCCAAACGCTGTAAATCGGCAAGCAAGGATTTTTCTTCAGCTCTTAATTGCACAGCCCGCAATTCTGCTTCGCGCACTTTTTGTTCGGCAACGGCAAGTTCCGCTTCATGACCACGCAATGTGTCGGAAAGTGTATTCTTGATTTGAGAAGTTTGTTCAATTTCAACAAGTGCCTGCTCACAATGTTTTTCTGCTGTCTGAATTTCAATCTGTTGTTGCTCAATTTCTTTTTCTAAACCTTCCGCAACGCTATATTGTTTTTGGCGGGCACTTTCCAACCCTTCTTTGCGCATACGCAATGACACTAAGGATTGTTCAAAACTATTTTTTTCATTTGAAGCTTTTCTGACAGCATCGTCATAGACTCGTATATCAATACGTTGCAATTCAGCACGAATATCGGTAAGTTCTTTTTGTAATGCGGCACTTTCATTATTGAGTTCTTCAATCGCCGCCGACAAATTATGGATTTGTTCTTTTTTACCGACCGCCATACCTTCGGTTTTTGCAACAGACCCACCGCGCACCGTCCCCGCAGCATGATATACTTCGCCGCGCACGGTAATAGCAACATCCGCAGTACCGGATTGAACAAGAGAGTAAGCAATGTCAGCAGTACGCACAATAGCTGTTTTACCGAATAAAGCCCGTAAACCTTTGCGTAATTCATCATCGGTACGAACAATTTCGCTTGCCCATCCTACTATATCGTCATTATTGTGCAAAGCCGCCGGAGCCGGTATATCACGAATTAAATCGCGACAAAGAAATTGCGCTTTCCCTTTTTCTTTTGCTCCCAATAGCTGAATTGCTTGTTCGGCTTCTTGGCGCGTATTGACAACAAAACAACGTCCGTACTCACCTAAAGCAGCTTCAAGGGCAATGCGCACATCATCATCAGCACCGATAAGTTCAGCAAGTACGGCTTTTTCGGCAGTGGGCTTCCAATCGCCGGTACTCATCAAAAAACGTGAACTTTCCGAAGTATCCACAAGACCTGTCAAAAAGTCGAGAGTGGCTTTTTTATGCGTGAGTGCATTGCGTTTATCAGCCAGTAGTGTATTTTTTTCTTCAATACGATGACGCAACTCTTGCTGCGTATGCTGTGCTTGTGTGCGCGATTGTTCGGCTTCTTTTACCGCTGCCTCATATCCCGACAAACGCTCTTCTTGGGAGTGGAGTTGTTGGCTGATTTGCTCTAAGGATTGCTCGGTTTGGCGCGATTCGTGAGAGAGTTCGGTGATGCGTCTTTGTAAACCCGCAATACGTTCGGCTGTACGTTCTTGTCTCACCTTTTGGTCAGAATAGCGACGAGTTGCCTGCTCGCGTTCATGGTCGGCGGCACGCACATCATTGCGTAATTGCTGTACGGCAGTAAAATGGGTATCGCGTTCACTGCGCTTTACGGTAAAGGACTCTTCCGCTTCTGACAAAGATTGCTTTACTATTTCAAAACGCTCGGAAGTTCTTGACAAAGCATCCACAAGTGTTGAATGAGAACGCTGGGATTCTTCTTGCTCTCGGCTTAAACGCTCTTGGGAACGTATAAGTGATGATTGTCGCTCTTGGGCAACGGCAAGATTCTGTTGCAACTGTGCTTGGGTGCGTGCATAACCGCTTTCTTGTTCAGTGATTTGCAATAATTCATAATTGGCTGTTTCTTGCTCGCCTTCCAATTCAGCCAAAGTTTGCTCGGCTTGCTCCAATTGTTTATGCAATTCATCGCGCTGCGCAGAATACTCACTAAATTCTTTACGAATACTTTCTATGCCGGAAGATGCTTGCGCATAATCATAGCGCAAAAGCCCCAAATCCACAATCTGCAATTTTTGAGAAACTTCATTGTACAATCGAGCTTTGTCGGCTTGTCTGCCAAGCGATGCCACCACTTTTTGCACTTCAACAACAATATCATTCACGCGTGACAAATCTTGCTGCACGGCATCAAGTTTACGCAAGGCTTCTTTACGGCGTGATTTATACTTGGTTATCCCCGCAGCTTCTTCAAACAAAGTGCGCCTATCATTGGCGCGATCGCTCAGGATTTGCTCCACCATTTTTAACTCAATCACGGAATAGGCATTGGCGCCCATGCCCGTATCCATAAACAAATCAACAATATCCCTCAAACGACATTGCGTTTTATTCAATAAATACTGACTTTCACCATTGCGAAACAATCGCCGAGTTATGGTGACTTCATTGTATTCCAAAGGCAAAATATGTTTATTGTTTTGGATGGTGAGCGATACTTCTGCCATGCCGAGGGGTTTACGCATCTTCGAGCCATTAAAAATGACATTTTCCATGCTGTCAGAACGTAAAACGGAGGTTTTCTGCTCTCCTAAAGCCCAACGAACGGCATCAACAATATTCGTTTTTCCGCAACCATTCGGACCAACGACCGCTATCAGCCCTTCGGTAAGGTTAAGAGATGTTTTGAGGGCAAAAGATTTGAAGCCCGCGATTTCTATTTTCGAGAGATACACGTATTTGTTTTATCTATGAATAATGGGATTGTTCTGTTTTGTCGTCGCTGTGACCACTATTTGTGTGCCATAGTGTGTATGGCGCGATTGTCTGCTCTTGCATCGTTACACTTTCCACGTATTGTGGAAATAAGCAATCGAATGATGACTCTTTGCATAAGTCCAAGCATACAACCCAAAAGACATCCGATGAAGTACAACACAATAAATCGCTTATACTTAATCGTTCAATGCCCTTTCTAATCACCGACTGTCTCGGCACATTGCAGTTTTCATGCCGAATTATACTCTGATTAAAGTGATGGTGAGGTTATACATCATTGACAAATGTGATGTTCAACGATGCAGTGTGCCAATCAATACCACTTTTTTGAGCTTATCAATGTGCAAAAATACGACCATCACGTGACAATCAGTTTGAAATATACGCAACACTTTCTCATCGTCATTGTTTATGGGCATACACAATCGCATCAATGCCGCTTTGCGCCGCTCCTTCCAATGTTGCCGGCAACCCCGTTTTGGTCCAATCTCCCGCAAGAAAAAAATTCTTCGCATGAGTTTTCTGTTCGGGGCGACGTGCCTCAATTGGTGGTATGGCTAAAAAAGTTGCCTGTTTTTCTTTAATCACTTTCCATGAGAGTAATGTTGCATCAGATGCCCCCGGAAAACAACGTCGTAATTCCTCCAGACATAAAGCAACCACACTTTCTGCCTGCTCGCCGACAATCTGAGTGCCCGCACTGATAGTCAGCGCAATATGCCCCGGATATTGTTCCCGTAATTCATCCGAACATTCACACAATAGACGACGGTTAAATACCCATTGTGTCACGGTTTGCAATAATGCACAAAAGCGTATATCTCCCATAAAATCACGATCGAACCACAAATACAATGACACAATAGGCGAAAAGACCATGTCTCCGAGCAGAGAATATGTATGTTCTCCAAGCAATGACGGCGACGCTATTCTTTGAAGAGCAAATGAAGGAATACAACTGATAATGGTATCTGCATGATATTCTTTGCCTTCCGCAATAACAGAAACTGTGGATGTCTCCGCATGATGCTTCAAGGACTCAACCGAAGTGGAAAGCATCACCTGACCACCATGAGATTGGACATAGGGCACAAAGGGTGCTAACAATTCTGACAAACCATTGCGCGGTATAAGCATTTGCGATGCTTCCCGACCGCCAAAAAAAGCACGTTGCAATACCTCAATCAATAATGTGGCATCCGCAGTAGAAGGATGCGCATTTAAGGTGGCAAGAATAAGCGGCTCCCATAAACGCCGGATGCTCTCTTCGGTTTGATTCATACGGCGCAAAAATTCCAGAGATGTTTCTCCCACCGACTGTTTTTTCATCAAACGTAAACGCACAGCAAACATCAATGCTTGCATACGTGATTGCCATGATAACTTTTTCAGCCCCAGAATCCCCGCAGCAATACCCAATTTCCCCGGTAAATGTCCGGCATCCAGAATATCTGCCTCGCCGTTATGGTCAAAGAAAGTAACCGATAATGCCTTTTGTCTATACAATAATTGCTCCGTTCCAAGGTGGCGGAGAATATGGAGCACAGCACCATAGCAACCCATCATAACATGCTGCCCATTATCAATAATCTCTCCTGTGTCTTTATCAATAAAGGAGCGGGCACGCCCACCGATATAGGGACGACCTTCAATAACAAGAACATCACATCCTTGTTCAATAGCTTGTATCGTTGCGCCAATACCTGCAAAACCGGCACCTATAATGAGTACTTTCTTTTTCATTATCTTACACCATTGTATTCATAGTAAAGCAAAGTTAGAAAATTTATGGAAGATTGGACGAGTTGCTCCTCACTACACCTATAACAATGATGGCGCGGGTGATGTGCCTTTTCTCTCACTCTTACCCAATGGCGACAAACGCTATCGCATCCAAGACAATTTGGGAAGTACAAGAGTCGTCCTCTCGGCGGATGGTTCGCTCTACGATTGGAATGAATATGAGCCATTCGGAACTATTCTTCGCTC
>Ga0209570_1000489_pt1 | contig 44705 bp, 33 predicted proteins | sample EBPBio172007_DNA_FD_185861 | JGI IMG/M metagenome (GOLD analysis project Ga0209570, IMG submission 185861) | Wastewater treatment Type I Accumulibacter community from EBPR Bioreactor in Madison, WI, USA - Reactor 1_9/17/2007_ DNA (SPAdes)... | ecosystem: Engineered > Bioreactor > EBPR >... | reverse complement strand
GGCGGAAACACACCAGAAGGAGGCGGAAACACACCAGAAGGAGGCGGAAACACACCAGAAGGAGGCGGAAACACACCAGAAGGAGGCGGAAACACACCAGAAGGACATAGAAAATAAAAAGAAACACATAGAAGTCTATAGGAATCAGCCAGATAGTCTCGGGAAGGTCACAGAAGAAGAAAAAACGGCGGCAGAAGAAGAAAAAACGGCGGCAGAAGAAGAAAAAACGGCAAGAGAATAACCGAAACGGGTCGCAGATGGCAAAAAGAGGGATAAAGAACGGCAAATGCCGAAGAAAGAAGCTCCCGAATCACTCATAGATACTGCCAAAACAGAGCAAGCAATGGACAAATCATAGAACAATAATGCAAAGAAGGAGGAAGAAATGACAGCAGACCGCATCAAACGATTATATAAGGTGAATGATAGTGATCTTTTGAGCCGCGCCGCCGAGCTTCATCATGTGGGAGTGCGTCATCAGGCGATACTTGCAGACTATGGCATCAGCGCAGCATATTTGTCGGCGATGGACGAAGCCATAGAGCAGGCAATAGCGAATATGTCCGATAGTGGCAGGCGCTATGAGATAAAGGACACACTTCAAGAAATGGCAGCCGTCGAGGAAGATGTGCGCAATGCTATACGTGCGGTGATTACTCGTGCGGCATTGACATGGGGCAAGGATTCTTTGAAATATGCTGAATTTCGGGCTTTTTCGGTGTCGCGAGTGCATGGGGTTGAATTGCGTGCGCTTGCGGATAGAGTGGTGCGCAAAGCGCAAGAATATCTTGGTGAATTGAGCGAAAGGGGACTGACGGAGGCAATGATAGATGCTGTGCGTGACGGTGATTTGCAATTAGAACAAGCGATGAATGCGGTGTTTAATTCTGAGGAGGAGCGTGCGGAAGCAGCGCAGCAAAGAGTGGAACATTTGAATGAAATATACAAAATGATGCAGCGATTATCGGTAGCGGGCAAAAATGCTTTTGCGAAAAATCCGGCGGCATATCATAATTTTATTTTGTGGGGAAAAGTGCGCCGGACAGCAAAAGATGAAGAACAGGGATAGGTGAGATGAAAGAAATTGGGAATGTTCTTTAGTTCAATAACCCTATGAATACTGAATTGTTGTACAATTCGTTGAGGTTTTGTAATTTTGAAAAAATAAACAGTGCAATAAGAGATGAAGACAAGATTATGTAGTTATTCATCAAGGCAATGTGAGGCGTATGGGTGCATACCGGAGTTTTACGTAAATTTCTCGTAAATGTATAGTGTGGTGCAAAATTATCGCGATTCAACCTTAGCTCTAAAAAAAAATACGATACTAAATAATGAGATAGTTATTTTTACATCTAAAAAAAAATACAATGATAAGCGCGGTCACAATAAAAAATTTTATGGTTCATTCGGAATTGACTCTAAAGGATATTCCGCCTATAAATATAATCATTGGAAAGAATGATACCGGTAAAACTGGATTGCTTAAACTTCTGTATGCGACTGTCAAGTCATTGGAAATTTATAGTAAAAAGTCAGAACATTCTGAGATTGTATTTAAGAAAGAATTATCAGACAAACTTTACGACACATTTATGCCCCGCAAAAGTGGGCTTGGCGATTTAGTTCAAAAAGGTAGTAAAGAAAAATTAGATGTAAATATTACAGTAAAATCGAATAATGGGAAATATAAACAAGATATTTATTTTTCATTTGGAGAACGAACTGATAGATCTATTGCAACATGTATTGAGCATGTTGATTCACTTGCAAATACCTCAATAAATGCATTATTTGTTCCTGCCAAAGAAGTCTTGACGGCGTTTAATGATATACGAAACTTACGATTAAATTTTTATAGCTCGGGATTTGATGATACATACTTAGATTTAATCAATGCACTTGATCTTCCAACCACAAAAGGGAGGATTGCCAATGAATTAAGCCAAGTTAATCAATCACTTGAAGATTTGTTTGAAGGTAAAATAGAACAAACCGGACAAAAGGAACAACCATTTATTTTTAAAAAGGGCAATCAGCAATTTGTAATGCAACAAACCGCTGAAGGAATTAAAAAAATTGGCATACTTACAACATTGATAACAAATAGACAATTAGGCAAAGGTACTATCTTGTTTATGGATGAGCCGGAAACTGCTTTGCATCCTGATGCAATACGCCAAATGGTAGAGATGCTGGTTGCAATGAGTAAAGCCGGCGTTCAAGTTTTTCTTGCATCACATAGCTATTTTGTCATTAAACAACTTGCTAATTGTGCAAAAAGAGATAGTCTAAATGTTCATTGTTGGAATTTAAAAAGAGAGAAAGGTACATCTGTCAGTAGTTCATTCCATGATTTGATAGATGGGGTTTTACCTTCTAACTCGATTGTTGATGAAGCTCTTAAGATGTATGATGAAGAAATACAGATTGACCTGAAATAATGTTACCATGAAGATAAAAGAAAGTGAAATAATGTTAGAATTTCCCGACGAAAATTATTTTCGTTTGTGTGATTGTGATGGCTATAAAGCAATTCAGAATAATCTTGCCGAAATGGATGTTTGTTGGTACGACCAATCGAACGATATACTCTATATAATTGAATTAAAAAATTGGGGACATAATAGTCTGTTAGAGGAAAAAGATTCGAACTATGCGCCCGAACAGATTGAAAAAATGAAACAAGGAATTTCTGATTATAGAATTGGAAAACTTCTGAAGAAATCTGTGGACACGACGTGTATGTTTATGTCAATTTTGCTTGGCAAAGAAATTGGTAATAAGATACAACAATGCTCGCCATTTACTATTTCGACGGCTACTTCAATAAAATTACTCTCTATTATTAATTGGACTGAACCTGATTCTGTATATATATCAATGATAAATACTGAATACAAATCGAAGTTTAAGCCGTATGCTGCGTTGTTTGGTATAAAGTCTTATTTGGTCTTACCAAAAGATGAAGCATCTAAACGATTTGCTTGGATCAGTTAAGGAAAAAGCACTTCTTATTGGCTATGTACTTTTGTGCGCTGTTCCGTTCACAATGCCGAACAAAAAATGATGAAGAGCAGGGATAGGTGAGATGAAAGAGATTGGGGAATGTTATCGTAACAATACAAAAAAAAATAGATTTGTGTGACAACTTATCTTTTGCTTGGTTATTACATTGTCTTGGTGCTTTCTGTGCCGACATCCACACTTCATTCATTTTTATTCAGAGGAGGTTTTTTATGAACCAAACTGTTTCTACACTCTCTCAAAATCACTCAAGGGGGGGGGGGTACATGGCAAAGCTATATTGCCCTTTTCAGTTGTTTTTGTCTGTGGTATAGTCCGATGTTTGCACAGCAGACACAATGGAATTATAGCGGCAGCACAACGCCATGTCTTCCTGCTAATGCCACATGGGAAGGCAGAGTAGGTATTGGATTTAATAATCCGCAGTCATTGCTTCATGTCCATTCTATGTATTGCCCTTCGAATGGATTAGTAACTTCGGCAATAGAACGATTACAAACCTTTAGCCCCGAAGATGCTTTTGGTATCAGTAGCTTTCAATTTTGGTCAAATAGCGTTGGTTCGGGTCAAGATTGGATGGTCGGTGCCATAGAACCGATAACCATGTCATCTTTCCCTGTCTTTAATGCAACCAATACAGGAAATTGGTTTGGCGGACTTGCTTTCTTTTGTTCGGGCAGCAATCAAAGACCGCAAGCAAATGATAAAATAGAGGTTATGCGTTTGTATGACCGCAAAGTCGGTATCAATACCACACAACCAAAGGGGGCTTTGGATATTGTCACTTCCCCCTTAACATTCAAAAATCGTATAATATTCGACGCAGGCGGTGATTGTATTTTTGATGAAGGGGTTGCTAAAAATAACTTTGGTCCGCGTATAAAATTCTATCGCCCTACGGGCACAATGCCAACAGGTACGGAATTTCCCAACGCGATGTCAGCATGGATTAACTTGGAATTTGACGTACCCACAGAGCTTGGTCGTTCACGCTTCAATATATTTACAACAGGGGTACCTCTTACGGTAGGTACGGAAACGGAAAATGATATGAAACGCCGTTTGAGCATCACGGGTTCGGGCAATATAGGCATTGGTCAAATTATGCCGGACGCAAAATTGCATATGACTAATGGTGCTTTGCTTGTGGAAGGAGCCATCGGTGGTGTGCCGCAGAAGTGGACATTTGCCCAAACACCCGACACGACGGACGGAGCATGTGTGGGACCTTGGACTCGCAGCGAACTTGGCGCAGGCACTCGTTTGATGTGGATACCCGAAAAATCAGCTTTCAGAGCGGGAACGGTCACCGGTCCTGATTGGAACACGGCAAATATTGGGCAATATTCTATTGCAATGGGATATAAAGTAAAAGCGACGAACGAGAATGATATCGCAATTGGATACGCAAATATATCTGAAGCACAAAGCTATGATTATGTTCCACATGGGGCAATAACTATAGGGCATGCTAATAATTCATACGGCACATTTGATGCTATTGCAATGGGTTTTTCCAATACAATCCATAAAGGCGTGCGATATGGCTTCGCTCTGGGGAAATATAATTCTCTTTATAATTATTATCAATATAACAATTTAGAAGACCCGACTGATACTGATGGATTGTTTGCCTTTGGGGACGCAAATCAAGTCATTGGAGAAAATCAATCAATGACTTTAGGTTATCAAATAACTCACACATCAAGTTATGCAATATCAATAGGGCGTTTGTTTGATAATAATATAGATTATTCTATTAAAATGGGATTAGACAATGTTCCCGGCTTCATGGTGCGTTATTATCCAAGTGGTTCCAGTGGTGTTCACAGAATTGGAGTTTTGACCGAAGATCCACAAAATACTTTGGATGTGAATGGTAATGCTTCCATAGGATTTAATACAGGGTCTTATGGTGCGCCAAGTAACAGCTTAGTGGTAAAGGAGAAAATTGGTATTGGTACGGCTTCACCGCAAGAAGCTTTGAGTGTGGTGGGCGATGATGCTACAATAACAGTTGGTAATGATAATACGTTTGCAGTAGCTTCCTCCGAGCCGAATGTGGACTTAGCAGTACAAGAAAAGGCTATAATTGGAGGTAATACACTTCTTCATAGTAACTCTAATGTAAAACTGCACGTAAATGGAGATGCATGGAAAACAGGGACTAGTTCGTGGAATGTTTTGTCAGATGGTTCCTATAAAAAAAATATTCTTCCTTACACAGATGGTTTAAGTACATTACGTGGTGTTAGGCCAGTTTGGTTTGAATATAATGGAAGATTTGGATTCCAGAGTAGCAAACCTGAAATAGGAATCATTGCCCAAGAAATTGAGAAAGTATTACCATACACTGTTTCAAAAGATAGTGTAAGTAGAACTGTACTTGTGAAACCCGAACGCCGCTATCAAGTTGATGCTATTGATACCATTAAAATACAGGTAAGTGATAAGACACAAATGGATGAACATGGGCATTATAAGTATAAGGATACAATCATTACCAAACCGACTAAACGTTGGGTAATTGAGCCGGCAGAGTTCACAAAAGAAACAGAACCGATACTTACCTATAATGCTAATGCACTTTGGTATCTATCCATTAATAGTATTAAGGAACTTGATTCGATAATAACAGTGAATCATAATGAGAATCAAAGAGTACTTACTTCTCTACAGTCACGAATGACAGAACAACAAATGGTTATTGATTCTCTTTCACTTGTCATTAAAAATCATGAAGAGCGAATTGCACGGCTTGAAGCACAGAATAATATCAATAGGAATGAAGTACAGGATGTTATTTTAGAACAGAATAATCCCAATCCATTTTCTGACAATACTACTATAACATATTATATTCCTGAAAGCGTTGTAGGAACGCCTGAGCTTATTATCACAGCATCATCTCAATCACAAATACTAAAGAAAATTGGTTTGCAGAAGGGTATCCCGACTCAATTATCAGTATCGGCATCCGATTTTAATACGGGTGTGTATGTGTATAGTATAATAATCGAAAATCAAGTGTTCGCTTCTAAAAAACTTATCATTATTAAATAAGGAGAAAAAAATGAAAACATTTATAGTTTTAGCTTCTGCTTTAGTATGCCTTAGCTTGTGGGGATGCAAAGAAGATACATTACAACCGGATAAATCGAAAAGCACATCGCAAGGTAATGAAAAAGGAACTTTGTATGGCTCTACAAATCAATGGGTGTTTGTTGGTGGATATAGTAGTGCGTATTGGGATGAAAAACAATCTGGGGTAAAGATTGAAGTAATTGGTAGTTCTATTTCAACCGAGACAAATGGATATGGCGAATTTAAACTAACGGGACTCGATTCGGGAACATATTCGATTAGATTCTCAAAAAAAGGATTTGAAACGGTTATTCTTGATTCTGTTAAATCAAATGGTAAAGACTCACTAAGGGTTACTTTAATAATACAGGATTCATTAGGACATAAAGCGGAGTATCAGGAAGTGTTTTTACGTGAACTAACACCAATTATATCTGTTCGAAATGCCAATGCAACGGCTTCAGAAACAATTAAAATTGATACAATAAAATCGGAAGGACAAATACGAGACATCCGTCGTGATACAAGTTACTCGTGGCAGGGTGAGTTTTCGATAGAATTGAGATCAGATGTAAAAGCTACTCAAGATAATTTAGATGTTGGTTATTATGTTGCCATTAGTAATAGCAGTACCGTAGATCAGTCATTAATTCCCATAGAGTTTAGTGCTTCCCAACCCGATGTCAAAAAAGGATGGATTGCATACTATGGCAGTTCAGTCAAAACAAAGCCCGTTTATACAGGTACAAGAGATTTTGTTGTAAATAGCAGTGGTAATAATGCCGACAATAAAGTTGCATTAGGAAGTACAATTATGAATATAAAAGTATCTAAGCAACAACAACTATACTTACATATCATACCTGTAACAGTTAAAAAAATCCTAAGACAAAAATCAAATCGTTTTAATACTTGGCTTGAGTTTGGTGGTGGGTATAATCTTGGTGAAATGAAAACCATCCCCATAGAATGGAAATAATACGTAGTAAAGAAAAAGGCGGGTTAGCCCGCCTTTGTGTTAATCAGAGAATATGATGCAAACACATTATCAGACATATAAACCCGAACGCCGTTATCAAGTTGATGCCTTAGACACAACTATTATTCAAGTAGCAGATTACACTGTGCCTAAAGATGAACATGGGCATTATAAGTATAAGGATACAATCATTACCAAACCGACTAAACGTTGGGTAATTGAGCCGGCAGAGAACATCACAGAAACAGAGCCGATACTTACGTATGATGGTAGTTCCCTTACATATATACTTGTTAATTCTGTTAAGGAAATTGATTCTACACTAAAGGTTGACAGGAGTAATTTTCTTGAATATTCCTCTCAAATACATTCTATAGTAGATTCATTGAAATTAGTAATTGCTAATCAAGAAGCAAGAATTGCACGGCTTGAAGCACAGAATAATATCAATAGGAATGAAGTGCAGGATATTATTTTAGAACAGAATAACCCCAATCCATATAGTAGCTCTACGACAATTACGTATTATATTCCGAGTGAAGTGACAGGAAACCTACAATTAGTCGTTAGCCGAAGTACAGGAAGTAATGTGTTACTTTCCTTTGACGCTATAAAAGGAACACCAACACAACAAGTTATAGATGCCTCCAATCTTGATACCGGTGTGTATGTGTACTCCCTTATAGTGCAAGGCAAAGTATTAGCATCAAAAAAAATGATTGTTATTAAATAATAAAAAATAATTTAAAAAATAGGAATACAACAATGAAAATTATAGTTCAAAACTTTTTTATTTTATCAATAATCGTATTGATAAATGCTTGTTCAATGAATGATAATCCTGTCCCGCCTGAAAAAAAAATACTAACAGGGATAGGTGTAATGTATGGGACAGCTCATATTGAGCCAATGCAGGGTGGGGACTTAAGAGATTATAATCATTCCGGAATACTTGTAGAGGTAGTTGGAACAAATATTTCTGTTTTTACAACTTCTGAACCCAAATCAAAAAATGGAAACTTTGTTATAAGCGGACTTGATTCAGGAATATATACACTACGGTTTTCAAAATTAGGTTACGAAACACAAACAATTTCCAATATCAATCATAATGGCAGAGATAGTAGTATTATGAAGTGGGTTGTTAGTGATAGTAATGGTCAAGTAGTGTATAATGGAGTCGCTTTAACTGAATCAGCCCCCAAGCTCTCAATTCAATCTTCTACAGCGTTTGCGAAGCAAACAATTCGTATTGATAGCATACGAGACCATGAAAAAGATATTATTAGACGGGATACATCATATAGCGCAGTTATAGATTTGAGCTTAGCGGCAGAGAGTCCCTTCGAATGGTCAAAGAATAATTATCCCATAGGTTTTATAGCATATATAGATAAACACTCAAGCCCCAATTCTTCTACAAAGCCGGATACGGAATACGATAATGGAGATTATTATCTTAAGCAATATATAGTAAATTCTCAATTGCCGGGCGGTATAGTAAAGACAGATATTACACCGAAGAGTATTCAGAAGATAGAGTATTTATCGCTTAAGTCTTATGCAAAAGCATTAGGTGTAGATTTATCAAAGAAAGAGAGATTATATCTTCATGTCTATCCGTTTGCTTTACAGAACAGAACACGAGTATATAATTCTAAATATGATCCGCCCTATTTAGGTCAAAAGCAGGTCTGGGTTATACAAGCCCCTATCACCATCCCCATAGAATGGAAATAATACGCAATAATAAAAAAGGCGGGTACGCCCGCCTTTTTGTTAATTATATGAAAATAATATTCATTGTTTACCAATTTTGTAACATATTAATCATCATGCGCACGCCCACGCCGGGACCGCCTTTGGGGTTGATGTCAGTTGCTTTTGCTTGTATGCCTGTTCCTGCTATGTCAATATGCGCCCATGAATAATCGCCGATGAAGTGTTGGAGGAATAATCCGGCAGTGATAGCACCGGCAGGACGTCCGCCCGAGTTTTTGACATCGGCATAGTCACTTTTGATTTGTTCTTCATATTCTTCATAGAGCGGTAATTCGCAGACATATTCCGCAGTTGTGTCGGCAGCAGCTTTGATGCGTGCTTTGAGTGTATCATCATTGCCCATTAAGCCGCTTGTGACTCCGCCGAGGGCAATCATACATGCGCCTGTGAGTGTGGCAAAATCAATGACGGCTTGTGGTTTGAAGCGATCGGCATAGGTGAGTGCATCGCCGAGTATTAAGCGACCTTCCGCGTCGGTATTGTCTATTTCGACTGTTTTGCCATTCATGAGTCGAATGACATCACCGGGAACATAAGCACCGCCATCGGGCATATTTTCCGTTGCGGGTACTAATGCGACGATATTGCGTTTGATTTTGAGTTTGGCAGCAGCGACAATAGTGCCTATGACTGTTGCCGAGCCGTGCATGTCTAAGCGCATATCGCTCATGCCTGCGCCGGGTTTGATGGAGATACCACCGGAATCGAAGGTAACGCCTTTGCCGACAAGTACGATGGGTTTTTCGGTGGCTTTTGTGCCATTATATTCCATGACAATAAAAACGGGAGGTCTGACGCTTCCTTGATTGACGGCAAGTAATCCGCCCATTTTGAGTGAGGCGATTTTTGTTTTGTTGAGCACGGTGACTTTTACTCCGGCAGCTTTGCCAAGTTCTTGTGCTTTTTTTGCTAATGTTTCGGGATAGATTTCATTGTTGGGGGCATTGGCTAAGTCACGCGCTATGGTGACACCTTCGCTGATGATTTCGGCTGTTTCGATGGCTTTTTTTGCCTCGGCAACGGCTTTTTTGTCAGCATGGATGAAGGTGACGGCTTCTGGTTGTTTGTAGCTGTTTGCTTCTTTTGACATGTATTTGTCGAATTTGTACAATGACAATAAAGCACCTTCAGCAAGTGCTTGCGCAGCTTCATTGATAGCAAGTGAAGTATCGGGGAGTACGAATGTTACTTTTTTTGCTTTGACGGCAGCGCATGCTTTGAGGGCACGTCCGGCGGCATTGCGTAATTCTTTTGCGGAGGCATCTTTTTTCGCACCCAAACCAATCAACACAACGCGGGGCATGGATTTAATGCCTGTGTAGAGAAGGGTTTGAGTGCGTTTGGCTGCTTTGAAATCGCCGCTATCAATGGCAAGTGATAATGCGGGGATATCATCATGAAGCGATTGGATAGTTGCGTTATAGTCATCTTCAAACATCGGTAGGATACCAATATCTGCTTTGGTTCCGGACAATGTTCCGGCTGAAACCGATACTTTCATCAGTACAATTCTTTCTAAAAATTAACAAAAATGGAGTGCAAATTTACGCTTTATTACTATAAGCATCAATACGTTAATACGGCAATGCCATATCAAAGGAGTTGTATGGTGAATCAATGATGTAGTAAAGTCTCATTGGTTACATTGCGCCATTTATACCTTCGACCGAGAAAATTCGGGGTAAATAAAGGGTTCGATGCTTAGAGCTTCGCCTGTTCTTTCATCCACACGGACAAAAGCTCCACACATTTTCATATTGTTTTCGGCGGGCACATATTTGTGAGCAGTTTGTAATATAAACCTTTTGAGAGCAATGTCTTTGTCCATACCCAGCACGGAATCGTAGGGACCTGTCATTCCCACATCGGAGATAAAAGCTGTGCCATTGGGCAATATTTGAGCATCGGCGGTTTGTGTGTGGGTATGTGTGCCGAGCACGGCGCTGACACGTCCGTCCAGATGCCATCCCATAGCAATTTTTTCGGCAGTGGCGTCGGCGTGAAAATCCACAATGACAATATTGGTATGGGCAGTTAATTTGGGCAGAATTGCATCGGCGGTGCGAAAAGGGCAATCAATTGCTTGCATATAGGTGCGCCCTTGTACTTGCAAGACGGCTACTTTGCGCCCATGAGAAATTTCTGCTATTGCATAGCCCTTACCGGGATTGCCCGGCGGATAATTGTGCGGTCGCAAGACTAAAGGACTATTGGCGAGCAAAGGTCGGGCTTGCCAATTTTCCCATATATGATTGCCAGTGGTGATGACATGAGCACCAAGGGCAAATAATTCGTCCGCTTCTTTGGCGGTAAGTCCTTTGCCATTGACAATATTTTCACCATTGATGATGATGCAATCGGGTTGATATTTTTCAATAAACTCAGGTAAAGTGCGCTTGACAAAAGCAAGTCCTATGTGTCCGACGATATCGCCGATAAAAAGTATTCCGAGTGAGCGTGACATAAAGGGATGTGATAAAGTGATTAGTAGTAATCTGATGCGATGGGTAAAGAAAAAGTAACGGTAGTTCCTTTGCCTTCATGACTTTCAATAGAAAAATCCCCATCATGTAATTCTATAATGCGCTTGGAGATAATCAATCCAAGCCCTACACCTTGTTGTTCATGAATCATGCGATTAAATTGCGTGTAGGCACCAATATTGGCTATTTGATCGGCAGACATTCCGCGCCCATAGTCCTTGATTTCCACTGTAAAAAATTTGGCATTTGCACTCATGCTTACAACAATGGGGGTGCCATTTTCGGAAAAGCGCAGAGCATTGTCCATAAGTTCTTCGAGTACCTTATTGAAGTTCTCGGTAGAGATTTCAATGGCAATTCCCTCAACTTCGCCTTTGATGCTAAGGTCTTCTGCTCTTGCAAATTTCATAGCTTTTGCCATAACTAAATCATACATCGTAGCTCCGGGTTCGACAGTGCGGAATGCTCTCATTCTTTTGTGCATTTCCGGATCGGCTTTGAAGGACTCAATTTGCACGTATGTGAGGAAGTTTTCTGTGATGCGAAACAAGCGTTGGGACGAGGAGAGTATATCATCGGTCATTTCAATAATTTGGGGTTCTGTTGCCACCGCCGCAATGCTTTTTAAGTATTTAGCCGAGCCCATAACTTGATTCAAAACAATACGGAACTCATGGGGTAGGGCATAGGTAACATTGCGTGCAACTTCGCCGGCACGTTCGGTCATTTTTTGCTCTATTCTCTCTCTCTTTTCAAACTGGATGGCAACGACGGCAATCAGCTCATCACGTGTGTATGGCTTTATGAGATAATCATCGGCACCTTTGCCCATTCCGGCTCTCATATCAGAGCGTTCTGCTCGTGCTGTGAGAAACACAAATGGGGTGGAGCTGAGAGTGCTGTGCGAGCGAATATAGGTCAGTACGCCATAGCCGTCCATTTCAGGCATGGAAATATCGCATAAAATCAAATCAGGTAAAAACTCCTCTATGAGTTCAATGCCTTTTTTCCCATTGGAAGCCGTGCGAACCGTATAGCCCTCAAATTCGAGCAAAAGCTGTGTGCTTTCCAATATATAGTCTTGGTCATCAATAACGGCTACTTTTTTCATGTATCTTTATAGAGAAAGAAAACAATGTTTACAAAAATGACATCTCACAGTAATCCACTAACATAACGATGTTGTTACCACAATGCACAAGTGATTTTCTCAAGAGTGCAATGGATAGTCTCTTTACGTATCATATATGTTCGGTTGCAAAGTTAGCAAAAAGTATAGAGTATGCTGCTAATAACCTGTATTAAAGGTATTTTTGTGAAGAAAATATACGAGTGAAAGGATACAATGAACACAGAAAACGAATTGTTGAAGAGTCGCCGCGCCGGTGTGGTTTTACCAATATTTTCATTACCGTCCAAACATGGTATCGGCGACATAGGTGTCGGTGCATATCAATTTCTGGATTGGCTAAGTGAGTCGGGAATGAAGGTATGGCAAATGTTGCCGATTGGACCTACCGGCTATGGTAATAGCCCCTATTCGTCATACTCGGCATTTGCAGCCCAGCATTTATTTATTTCGCTTGACTTTATGTATCGTGACGGACTACTCGCAAAAAGACCCGGGCAACATTCTCTTTCTGCCAGTTCCATAGATTATGATAAAGCAGCGGCTTATAAACATCGTTATTTGCTGCTTGCCTATGACAAATTTGTTCGTTCTGCCCATCCAACACTTCGCAATGATTATAGTAACTTCGTCGAACAACAAGCGCATTGGTTATTGCCATATTCGTGGTTTATGTCCTTGAAACACAAATATGGGCAAAAGCCGTGGTATCATTGGGATGTAAAAGATCGTGTATTTGATAGAAATGTATTAACCCAAAAAATGGCTAATGATACCACAGCGCATTTCCATTGTTTTTTGCAATTTATCTTTCATAAGCAATGGAGCGAGTTGCGGGGCGCGGCTGCGAAAAAAGGAATAGTACTTATGGGTGATATGCCGATTTTTGTTGCCCATGATTCGGCTGATGTCTGGAGTAATCCTTCAGAATTTACGGTGAATCAGAAAGGGGAAGTGATAACGGTGGCGGGAGTGCCTCCCGATTATTTCTCCGAAACCGGACAATTGTGGGGTAATCCGCTGTATCGTTGGGATGTTATGAGAGAAAATAATTTTTTATGGTGGAAGCAACGCTTTCAACAGCAATTTTCTTTATTCGATTGTGTGCGTGTTGATCATTTTCGTGGTTTTGAATCATATTGGGAAATACCGGGTAATGCAGCGACGGCAGTGCATGGTACATGGAAAAAAGCACCGGGTAAAGAATTATTTGAAGAGTTGATGCGGCATTTTGGCACTTTGCCGATTATTGCGGAAGATCTTGGCATTATCACCGATGAAGTGCGTCAGTTGCGAGATTATTTTTCCTTCCCGGGAATGAAAGTATTGCAATTTGGTTTTGATTCACGCAATCCACACAATGAATTTTTACCTCATAATTTTACGCATAATTGTGTTTGCTATACGGGCACTCATGACAATGATACGACTGTTGGCTGGATACAATCAGCATCGCCCATAACTCGGACATTTATAAAAACATATCTTGGAACGGGTTCAGCAAAGATACTGACAGGTAAGCTTATTGAAGCAGCCATGTCATCTGTTGCACGTATGGTTATTATTCCGATGCAGGATGTTTTGGAACAAAGTTCCAGATTCCGCATGAATGTGCCGGGTAAACAACAAGGTAATTGGGGCTATAGGATACGAACGACTGATTTGAAAAAAATACATGCAGCCAAGATGCGGCGATATATCGAAAAGTATGCGCGTTGATAAAGTGTATTATCGCACTTTAAATGTTGTCATGGTTATAATAGCAAGTAACACGGCAATAATATAAAAACGTACCACAATTTTAGATTCATGGATGCCCGATTTCTCGAAATGATGATGGATAGGCGACATTTTAAATAATCGTTTTCCTTCGCCATATTTTTTCTTCGTCCATTTGAAATAAGATACTTGAATAATAACAGAGAGCGTTTCTGCAAAGAAAACACCTCCGATTATAGGGAGTAAAAATTCCTTTTTTAATAGAATACACATAGCACCTAATGCGCCGCCGAGAGCCAAAGACCCTGTGTCGCCCATAAATATTTGGGCTGGATAGGAATTAAACCATAAAAAACCAAGAGCGGCTCCCACAAGGGCAGCACAAAAGACAACTAACTCGCCTGAACCTTGGAGATAGACAATATTGAGATATTGCGAAAAAATAGAATTACCGGTAAAATAAGCAATTACGGCTAATGTAAGAAAAGCAATACCTGTTGTTCCTATTGCCAAACCATCAAGCCCATCTGTGAGATTAACGGCATTGGAGGTTGCCGTCATGATAAAAATAATAACAGGTATATAGAGAATTCCAAAATCAAAATAGACATTTTTCGCAAAGGGTACTGTGGTGAGTGTATGGATTTTCTCAAAACTTGTAGAAAATAATTCAGGGAAAAAATAGATGGTGCTGCTTAGAATCAGACCGACAAATATTTGCCCGACGATTTTATAGCGACCAATCAGACCTTTGGGTAATTTTTTTATCACTTTCAGATAATCGTCCAAAAAACCTACTGCACCGAGTGCAGCCGTAGCAAAAACAATTAACCACACATAAATATTGCCTATGTCTGCCCAGAGAAGGGTGGGGAGTAATAGAGCAGTGAGAACAATAAGTCCGCCCATTGTGGGAGTACCTTTTTTAGAAGCATGATTGCCGGTATTTTGTAATTCGGCTTTTGCTTGTTCGCCGATTTGCTTTTTTTGCAGCATCCGAATAATTTTAGGACCTATAAAGAAACTGATGAAAAGAGCAGTGATGGCTGCTGCTGCCGAGCGGAAAGTAAGATATTGGAAGATACCAAATCCGGGAGGATTAAAAACCGAGTTAATGTAATGAGCAAGGTAATAAATCATTGTCGAAGAAGTATGTTTTCAGAAAGTAAGCATCATCTGTTATGTTTGTACTCTATCATAAGTGCAAAAATATGGAGAGTATTGTGATTCTATTCTTTTGTTGTTTTTATTATGATTCTTTAATGAGTTCAAACTAAAAAAGAAACAGCCGATGCAAGAGAATGCACCAGCTGTTGAAAAATATTGCAAACTTAATGATAGTAGGTTAATATGTTGAACTGTCTAAACCTCTATAAGCACTCGGTAAGGTAATCTCTTGGATATCATCATCGGTAAGTCTTTTCACCGCAATGAGTCGAGAGTTATAGTATTCATTTTCTAAAGAAGAGATGGTTACGCCAAATCTACTGCTGGCATGGGCGAATAAGTTATCGCCAAGATATATGCCAACATGGGAAACGTAAGCATGGCTCATTGTATGGAAAAAGACCAAATCACCGAATTTCATATTAGGACGGCGTACATTTTTACCAAGTTGATGTTGAACGGCGGCGGTTCTGGGTAGGGTAAAGTCACCTGCCGATTGCATAACTGATAAGACAAATGCAGAACAATCAATACCACTGCGAGTCATTCCGCCAAAGTAGTAGGGAGTACCAATCCAGTTCATTATTGCCGCCATGATGCGTTTTTTCTCTACACCATAGGAAGTATTCGGATTGGCTGTTGAGGTTGTATCATCATCAATGTAGGCAAGATAAAGGTCGCGAAATGATTCAGGATCACCGTTGCGCATATCTTCTTCGGTAATAACAATAGGATTTCCTGCTTCATCGTAGTAGGTAAGCCCATCGGCTGTTTCTTCTGATTCCATGTATTCTTCTGCATCCAATTCTCCATCAGAAGCAATATATTTGGCTCGTATTGCATGCATTTCTTCCACTGATTGTGTGGTTGAAAGCCCTGCGAGAAAAGATAAATCTTGTGAGGAGCGTATAAGCTCCATCGCTTGTATTTTGCCTTGTGTTGTATTACAAGCAGAGCGTCTGCGACCACGCTTGCGTTTTTTATTCTTCCACGATGTCTTTTTATACTTTGAACGCTTAGAATATGTTTTGCTATTAGATTTTCTTGATTTTGCCGATGTTTCCACAGGGCCGACAAAAAACAGCGTTATTGTAAAGATACACAATAATGCTATAAATGGTAAAGTGGTAAATTTTTTTAACAACATGCAATCTCACTTTCGTATTGTTATACATCACCCCGGATTATGTCCGGCGGTATTTCGTCAAGCGTGAGTAACAGACGAATGTTTGTTTGACTGTGAATATGATGAAAAACTATGATGTCTTTTTTACATACTCAAGTGGCAACCGTAATGGATTTGTTGCCTTCAGACCATGAACATTTGGTTGTACTAACCAAGTGTTTGTATTGTAATAAAGAAAAATCCACGGGGATTCTTCCAATATTATGCGCTCCATTTGATTGTAGAGAGCATATCGCTGGCTTTGAGATATGGTCGGTCTCAGAGCCGCTTCATACAAAGAATCTGCTATTCTTAGAGCAACTCGGGTGGTGTTTGGACCAGCCGGAGCTGCATTTTTGGAATAGAATAGACTCAAAAAATTTTCCGGATCGCTGTAATCTGCAATCCAACTTGTTCTCCAAAGTGCTAACTCACCGTTTCGTATCATAGAAAGATGGCGAGGAAAATCAACTTGGAGAAGCTTTGTATTAATACCGATTTGCTTCCATTGTTCAATAATGGCTTCTGCCACTGATGCTGTTGTTTCATTAGCACCAATTTGTAAAGTACATTCCGGCAAGCCTTTGCCTTCCGGATATCCTGCTTCTGCTAATAGTTGTTTTGCTTTCGCAATGTTATACGAATAACCGCCGGTTTGGGAACTATATCCCGGAAAGCCGGGTGGGATGATTCCTTGATGAGCCGGTATCGCTTTATTCTTTAAGACATATTCCACGATTTTTTGCCTGTCAATAGCATAATTCATGGCTTGTCGTATTCGTTTATCTCCACAGAATGGAACGGATTGTGCGACAGACAATGATTTGTCTGTCATAATACCGTAATATTCAATGGATTGTGCACTTGCTGTCATCAATTGAAACTGTGCGTATTCTGAAGTAAGCTGCCCTTGTGGCGTAAATACTTTATCATGCACAGAAAGATCAATCGAACTGATAAAATCTAACTTACCTTGTGAAAATTCAAAGAACTCTGATTTATTGTTACGTGCAAAACCAACCGTGATTTTATCTAAGTATGGTAATGCAATTCCCTTAGCATCTTTTTTGAAATAATGTTTGTTCTTTTCTAATAATAGCGATATATCTTCTTGCCATTCACGAAATACGAAGGGACCTGTTCCAACCGGATTTCGACCAAATCGTTCACCATAATACTCAATCGCTTCATGAGGAACAATCCAACAAAACGGTGTTGTCAAGATAGATAGAAATGGTGCAAATGGTTTCATCAAACGAATTTCGAATGTGGAATCATTTACAGTCCTAAAACCTTGTATGGATTCCGGTATGTTACCACTTTGGCTTTGCTCAAAGTACTCACTGGCTCCAATTACTTTATCACGAAAGACCCAGAACCCCGTTGATTTTGTTCGTGCATTGCAGAGACGTTTGAATGAATACTCAATATCATTTGCAGTGACTATACGCCCTCTGTTTGACGGAAAGCAGCTATTATCATGGAACCGAATGTCGGAACGAAGATGAAAAGTCAGCAATGTACCCGTTGAGTCATATTCCCATGATTTTGCAATACTCGGACCGACATTAAGTTGAGAATCAAGTTCAACAAGTCCATTGAAAATCTGGGAGCCAATCCAAATTGCCGAACGATAACTCGCAAGCGCAGGATCCAAAGATTGTACCCCATTTGACTCATTATAGACAAACGCTGTAACATTTGTATCTGTTTTCGTGTCGCTACAAGAAAACAGTGTAACAATCACTAAAAAATGTATTATCAAAGAACAAATTTTTCTCACGTATGAAAGCCCTTGTTTTCGACAATGACGAAAATTAGGACTGCAATTTGAGAAAAAAAATTGACTATACCAATTAAATTTGATTCATAGAAGGATTTGAGGATAGAAAGATACCTGCTCATAGATTTAAGTTACGGCTTGCAAGCAGTGATGATACCGATGGTTGAAAATGAGTTGGTTTAGCGCGCTAAGTTTTTATGAATAAGGAAATTAGCGTATTGATAATCAGAAGGTGTGGTTATCTTGATATTGGTTTCTTCGCCTTGAATGTAGTACACCGGATAGCCGGAATACTCGACCAACGAAGAATCATCGGTAAACAGTTCTTTGGAAGATAAAGCAGTGCGATATGATGAAATGATTACAGAGCTATGAAACACTTGGGGCGTTTGCACAGCAAGTATTGATTCCCGATTGAGAGTGGCTGTAATCCGATTATCGGAGAAAGTTTTGAGTGTGTCTTTGATTGGAAGTGCGGGTATGACTGCACCTTTTTGCACGGTTTGTGTGATAAGTTCTTCAATCAGAGTGCAGCTTACAAGCGGTCTTACGGCATCATGTACGGCAATTATATCGTAAAGCGGAGCAAAGTCCGACAAAATGGCATTGGAAATGCTTGCTTGTCTTTCTGCGCCACCTTTAACACAGTATTGAACTTTGTTAAGAACCGACTGATAAAGGGTATCGTTTATATCGTGGATGATAAGACAGATGTCAATATTAAACTTAGTCTGCTTGAACTTTTCGATAGTATGTTCAAGAATGGTCGTACCGTCGAACGGGAGAAGTTGCTTCGGCAAAGCCGAACCATAGCGACTCCCTTTACCGCTTGCCGGTATGATGACTAGGATTTTTTCCAGAGATGTTTGTGTCATTGTTCATCAAAAACACTCAAATATAGCGGAAAATATTTATTTTTGCTGTATGTGGAGTTACTATGGCAAGACCATGTTTCTTAAAATTTAGACTTTAATTACTTAAATACATATTTTTACTCATTAAATCTCGGTGATTTATGAAAAAACTTCTTCTCTTCTCATTGTGTGCGCTATCAATGCTTACAATGATGAGTTCACCTACTGCTAAGGCACAAGTGCAGGTTACTGTCGGAACACAGACTTCGCAGCTTGCTTGGCAATTCGCACCGTATCTGCGGTGGTATGATTCCTTCCATCATCAGTACATCGTTACTGCTGCAGAAATGCTTGCCGGTGGTGGTGCCCCCGGCAATATCAAATCTATAGCATTTAATATGGCGGCTGAACTTGCGAATGCCTCCAACAACTATACAATCCGTATGAAAAACACAACGGCTACGAGTGTGACAACTGTCCATGACTTAGCGGGGTTGACAGAAGTTTTTTCACCGAAGACTGTAAATGGTGTTCAAGCCGGCTGGAATACAATGACATTTGACCGAGATTTTGAATGGGATGGTTCCAGCAATATCCTCATTGATTTTTGTGGATTTAACCCATGCGGTACGTATGTAGGTATTCTGAGCGGTGTGTGGGGAAGTACTGTTTCAGGATCAACTGCACCTATGAATTATTACTATGCAGACTGTACACAACCATGTGGTACAACGACATCGTATGGTACATATAGTTTACGCCCCATGTTCCGTTTCGATTTACAACCGGCAGGTATTAGAAATTATTTCCCTAAAGGAAAAAGCATTGTCGGGTTACCGGACAGTTCAATATTGAAGTATAATACTCTCTATGATGGCAATAATACCACTGCACCGGCAAACTCACGTCCGGGTGTAACGTTTGGTGCATTACCCGGTTGGACAACGACCTTTACTTATACCATCACGGGTCCTTTGCCATCAACAAATGTTGTCTATCGTGGCTTAACCACATCCGGTAGTAATGTAATAACAGCTCCAGCTGCGGGTGGTACTATGTTCATTCCTAATGCCAGTGGGCTTCTTGCTAATCCTACAGCACCTAATACGCCTAATGGTACCGGTTTCCTAAGCACACAGTTCCCTCAAGTTCAAGGTGGCACCTATCGTTTAACGATGACTTCAACGAGTCAAAAAGGGACTTCGTCATTCCAATCAACGATTGTTGATGAATTTACTGTTGCGGTAGATAGAGACTTGCAAGCAACATCAGTTACGCGTCCATTGACTAAAGATCGTGGTGTATCATATAAAGGTATTCCTTCCCCATTAACAGCTATGTTTCGTAACACAGGCTTAGAGGCGATTAAAGCATATCAAGCTAATGTTGTAGTACGTAATGCAACGACAAACCAGATAATATTCGAAACAACAGTAACTCGTAACAATCAGCCGGGTGGTGGTTTGCCTGAAGCAGGTCTTGTCTCCGGAGCTTCCGATGAATTTAATGTTACTGATTTGTTATTAAATGAAGCGGGTGAATATACTGTTAGTCTTTGCGGTGATTTGATTGATCCTAGTCCTGATCAGCAAGCATTTAATGATTGTATTCCAAGAGCAGGTGAAGAATACCGTATTCTAGTACGTAATTTGTTCGATTATGAAGTGGTTCAAGTGACTGCGCCGTCTTCAGGAATATATAGTGGTCGTCCTACGATTGCAAAAGCAATTTTAGCCAATAATGGTCAGATAGCTGATCAAGTTGTTGCTACATTGAATATCAGAAGATTACCTAATACTCCGGTTGTTGTTAATCTTCCTATTACCGTCGAGGTGCCGAATGGTTTACAAAATACTATTGAGGCACGTTGGCCTGAATTTATTCCAAGTGAAGCAGGACAGTATGAAATTTGTGTGAGTGTACCTTCAACAGATGAGGTTGCTGACAACAATCAAAAATGTGAAACAATCACCGTATTGTCACGCTTGAGTGGTGAATATACTATCGGTACTCGTCGTCCCGGAGCGCGTAATTTCAACACAATTCAAGCAGCCGTAGATGCTTTGTATTCACAAGGCATTCAAGGTCCGGTATCATTCTTATTTACGGATAATAATTATACGATATCAAGTTCTTTTGCATTTAGTCCCGCATTAGATTTATCTTCGCGTATCATTGGTTCAAGTGACAAAAATACCATCACATTCATGCCGGATCCTAATACCGTTGGCTTGTCCAAAGGTAGTGTAACTATCCAATTGAATAGCAAAAATGGTATCGGTGTTCTTTTCGGACAGAACCTAAATCCTACCAATCCTTATGCAGTTCAGAATGAATTTGCAACAACCGAGAATGCTAATTCTTATGGCTATATCTCCTTTGATGGTGGTCCGCAAAAATCATTGAAATTCCAATTACGTACTTTTGCTAATCGTCGTGCTGTGTTCTACTTAGGTGGACGTACTTTCAATCATACCATCAAAAATTGTATTATTGAAAATGATCCGAGCACACCTGAAACAGACTTCCGCGCAGACTTACCGGGAGTAACCATTCAATCGAATGCTTTTGCTTTTGCACCGGACTCCTCGGGCGCAGGCGCATCATTCCGTACATTTAGTGCCGGTATTTTCCAACGCAATACACCTCCTTCAGATGCTAATGGAACGAACCGTGCTCGTTTGGATACAGCGATAGTTGTCAGTCCTACGCTTACGTATCGCGGTAATAAAGAAAACAAATTTATCGGTAATGAAATCCGTGGTTTTTCTTATGGTATAGCAAGTATCGGTATCGGTGCTTTAAAAGATCGTAGCCGTATCGTTCGCTACTACAATACAGGAACAGAAATCCGTGATAACCGCATCAGCCGTGTACGCCGTGCAGGTATATTTATGGGTTATGAAGAGAACTCAATTGTAGCTAATAACAAGATATTTGATGTAGGTGTTAATGCCACAGGTGTATTGGGCGAAGCCAATGGTATTGAGTTGGGCGGTCAGCGCAATCCGGTATTCCATATTGGTTTCAATAATATCAATGTTACTGTATCGGGCAATGAAATTAATGGCGTTTCCTCGAATGTGATGGCACGCGGTATCAAAGTAGAGCAATCGCAAAATGACTTATCAAGCGTTGTTCCACCACCGGGTGATTATTTACAGCCATCAAGTCCTGAGCGTATTACCGTAACAAGTAATGTTGTTTGGGGCATTACTCGTACAGCGAGCGGAGCCAGCCGTGCAGGTATTCATTTCTTAACAGATCGTAATACAGCAATCCAAGGAGTTAATGGTTTAATTACTCCACGTCTTGCAAACTACTTTACACGTCAAGATCGTATAGCAAACAACACAGTATGGATGACCAATGATAATATCACCAATAGTGGTGCTGTTGTCGGTATCGGTTTGCAACATGGTCGTATGTCAGAAATCAAAAATAATGCAGTCGTGATGTTAAGTGATAATGGCAGTGCCAATATCGGTGGAGGTTTCCCTCATACAGGCTTATTCATACAAGGTGTACATCCTAAATATTCATGGAGCGGGATTAAGTCGGATAATAATGCATTCTGGACACCGAATGCATCATTGGCACGTTTCGTAGAAGTTGATTCGATCAGTCAAGTATTGGTAGCGGGTTATCAAGACGAGTATCAAACAGTTCGTCAATGGCGCGCCTGGACAGGCTTGGACATCAATAGCGTGTGGGGTCGTAACTTCACAGGTGATTATGAAATTACCGGTTCATTCCCATTACAATACTTGCGTATTCGTAAAAATCCTGAGCCTACAGGTTCAGTATTAAGCAATCGTGGCGAGCGTTTGAGTTATGTGACAAGCGATGTAGATAATCAAAGCCGTGGCTCTGTTGGTCAACCTTATGATGTTGGCGCGGATGAGTTTACTGGTTTACCGTATGTTAATGACGTAGAATTGACAGCCGTCTTACGTCCATTGACCTATCGCAGTGGTGCATCACAAGTGAATTTTGCAGATGCAGAATATGTTATGGCAGGCGATCAGATTTATAATACAGATTCAGTCCCTGTCTTTGCACGTCTGCGCAATAACAGTACATTATCTCAAGTAGTGACTGTCGTTGGTGAGTTTGCAATGGAAACGGGTGCCGGCAGTACAAATGCAATAGCATCTTATCCGGGCTTATCACAATTTGGTAATCGCACCGTAGAAATCGGAGGCGGAGAATCCAAAGATGTATATTTAGGTTTTATACGTCCTCAATCATTGAAAGCATTGCCGACATATAATACACCTATATGGATGAATTCAGCCGTTAATGCCTCAATGCGTGATTATGTGAGCCCTCGCTATCGTATTCAAGCACGCATCGTTACCTCTGATGAAAACATGACCAATAATAGCGAAGCAATGGATGCACGTTTCTACTTGCGTCGTTCGGTGTATGGCATGATGGCATCAGTAGAAGGCTTATCGTATAATCATACGGATGTTAATGGTCCACAAACTGACGTAAATTATGCACGTATGACAGTAGGTAAATTGAATGCAGACAGTGTATTGCGCGGTCTTCGTGCGATGGGCTTATACAGCGGCAGAGATAACTTTATTTTGAACAATGCTCAAGTATATCACTACGATATTCTTGATCGTAATGCATGGGAACCTCGTTCAGTAGATTATCGTGATTATCGTACAATTTGGTGGTCACAAGACAATAGCACATTGAGCCGTTTCGAGCGTGAAGATTTACGTTATTACTTGTCATCGGGTAAACTTGGATCGAAAAAGAACTTAGTCATGGCGAGCCAAGAAGTTGTAAAACAGCATGTTGGATTAGATGCCGCCAATGATGAATTTTTTGTTCGCTATATGTTGCGTACACAACGCGGTCGTAACAATGCAGGCGCAGCGGTATTGACTCCTGTAGCGGGTGGTTATAATCAGCGTAATGTAATTGGTATGACCTTACAGAACAAATTAGTAGATCAAATTCGCAGCACAGGATTTATGAATGGCAGTTGGTCAGATCCAATGCCGATGCCTGCCTTATTAGGAATTTACACAGATAAATTTACGCAAGGTTTGGCACGTACAGGAATGAAATACGCTACTCGTGATGCAGGTGTACGCGACAGTGCAATGGCAGTAACGAATGCGGCCGAAGGCTTCAACACAGTGTATTTAGGAGCAGATTGGCGTCACTTTGGCGTTACGACATCAATGACAGGCGTAGAGCGTGTTATGCGTGGCATCATGGACTACTTGACCGCAAATTATGGTTACCCGAATCCGGTAGAATTGGTTGACTTCAGTGCTTCAAGCCGTGGTCGCAGCGTTGATGTTTCATGGACTACAGCAAGTGAAAAACAAAGCGGTTGGTTCGAAGTAGAGCGCAGCCAAGTATCAATGACAGGTCGTAACAATTTTGAAACACTCGGTCAAGTATCAGCCGCGGGCACAAGCACAGAGCGTCGCGATTACAATTTCCGTGACTTAAACGTGGACAACGGTGGTCGTTATGTTTATCGCTTACGCATGGTTGATCTTGATGGTACAAGCAGCATGAGTGATGAAGTAGAAGTATTGATAGGTAACAGCAGTGCAACAGTAGGCGAAGTAAGTCCTAACCCTGTTGTTGATCAATCAACGACAACACTTAGCGTAGAACTTGGATCAGCGGGTTCAGTAGAAGTGCGAGTTTATGACATGTCCGGTACAGAAGTATCCTCGATAAGTGAATATCGCAGCGCAGGTACACATGCACTTAGTATTCCGACAGCCGGATTGACAAGTGGAGTATACCGTGTAGTAGTGACTGCTGACGGTGTGAATCAAACACGCACAATGTCTGTAGTACAATAAGCAATAGCTCATCGCTAACGATGAGTGCAAACCTCATGAAAACGCCTCTTGGATATAATACCAAGAGGCGTTTTCTATTGTATTGAATAGATACAATACTACTAATTACGTGAACTATTGAGTATTTTTGTAAAGTCTCTTAAAAATAGTACAGTGAATTAAGTGATAACGTTGATTTTATAACAATAGAAATAGGATTCTGATGCTCTATGGCTGCGACAAAAAAGAATGCAAAAAAGAAAAAAGAGGAGAAGAAGCCACTTTATAGTGATTATCCAATCAAAGCGTTATTTCAGATTAGTATATTAGTTGCTTCAATTTCATTTGTGATATATTACATATCCAATCCCAATGATATAGTCGGTATATTTTTTAAATCATTCTTAATTTTTAGTGCTGTAGCGATAGCCGGAGGGATAATCTTAGTTTCAGTATTTACAGTGCTGGGTAATATTCGTGAAAAAGAGCATCTACAGTATGTTGAAGAATTAAAGCAGGAGGCAGAGCGAATACAAGAAGAAAGAAGACAGCGTTTGTTGGAAATACAGAATGCGCAAGTGAACGCCTCTGCAAATAATGAAAAAGAGTTATCCGAAAATTAATGGGATTATAGTAAATGTCAGGGTTACAACAACAACTTTCAGATGAAGACTTAAAGCTTACTTGGAATGAGTTTTTGTCTTCACATAGCCGAGAGTCACGCCATCGGCTTATGTTGCATTATATCTGGCTAGTGAGATATGTTGTGAATGGTTTACATATTCCTTCGCATTCCATACTGGCTGAACAGGATTTCATAAGTTTTGGTATTGTTGGATTGAATGAAGCATTGGACAGATTTGAAGCCGATCGTGGGTTAAAGTTTGAAACTTTTGCTATGCCACGTGTCAAAGGCATGATATTAGATGAATTGAGACGATTAGATTGGTTGTCGCGTTCAGCTCGGAAACGAGTTCAGGAATATCTTGCTGCAGCTGATGCTCTTCGTAGCCAAGAAGGAAGAGAAGTTTCATCCGAAGAAATACGCCAAAAATTGAACGTAACACAAGACGAGTATCAGAGCTACCTTTCAGCTACCGCTGCTTCAATTTCTGCATTTTCGCTCCATAATGGAGTGCCATCACAGTCATCCGATGATGAAGAAGCGGTGTCAAAAGAGATTGAAGACCCTGATTGGAATGATGTACTCCAATCATTGCAGGATGAAGAACAGCAGGAATTTATTGTTCGATATTTAGAAAAACTGCCCGAAAAAAAACGATTAGTTATGTCTTTGTATTATTATGAAGAACTTACCTTTAAAGAAATTGGTTTGCATTTGAATGTAACGGAAAGCAGAGTATGTCAAATTCATACTCAAACAATTAGTGATCTTCGCAAAAAACTGCGGGATTATGACCATGCTTAGTGAAAAGATTCGTAAAAAATTAGAAGCACGCAAAGATTTGCCAACTATACCGGCAACCGCAGCCGCTGTATTACAATCTATTGATGATCCTAATTCTAGCGCTGCCTCTTTAGCAAGAATTATTGAAAGAGATGTTTCACTGACAGCTCGCGTGCTTGCAGTGGCAAACTCACCGTTTTATGGCTTACTTCGAAAAGTATCGACAGTAGAACTTGCACTTGTTATTTTAGGTTTGTCTGCCGTAAAAGAAATATTGTTAAGTCTGGTAGTGCAAAGAATTTTTGCAACCATGAGAACAGAAGTGCTGGATGTCAGAGAGTTTTGGAACTATTCTGTGTATTGTGGTTCAACAGCTCGTTTCCTTGCCAGAAAATTAGGATACAGAGTAGCAGGTGAAGCCTTTGTGGCAGGATTAATACATGATATCGGTATATTAGTAGCTGCACAGTTTCTGTCAAAGGAGTTTGATGAAGTAAGAAAACTCCAAGCACAATCCGGTTTATCATTTCACGAAGCTGAGTTGACAGTTTTTCATAATACCCATAATGATATTGGGCTTTGGTTCGCAGAACGTTGGAATCTACCCGAACAATTACGTTGTGCAATTTTTCATCATCATACTAAAGAATGGACAGATGATCCTTTGCCTGTGATGTCTTTAGATGCATCAACCGGTACAGGTGCAATTCCTACCGAACCGAAAAGAACAAATAGTACACAGAGAAACGCTGCTGTCGAAAATCGTATATTAACGGGTCTTGTGGGACTATCAGAGTTTTTTGCTATAAATGCCGGCTTTACGAAATGGACTTTTGATAATCAAACACAGCAACTCTTTATTCCTGAGGATTTGTTATCTCAAGTGCAATCGAAGTTTACACTTGATGATGAAGATGCTCTGATGAGCTTACTTGACACACTTAAAAGTGAATATGATGCTGCATCTGATATGTCCACTGCTCGTTAATTGAACGAATAATAGCATTTTATCATACTCTCTTACTGCTAAAAAACGTAAATTTGCACTTAAGAACGCTGACTAAGCAGCAAAATCAGCGTTACCTTCCTTGATTATTTATATAAATGATTATGAATATATGTATTCGTTATACGGTGGGATATAGTATTATAGCACTGTTCTGTTTGATGATGTCAATGCCGATACTCCCACAATCCGGAGGTACAGACACCTCACAAAAATCAATGAGACAATTGACTCAAACACTACAATCCATCATCAATAAATCTGCTGTTAATGGAACAAAGGTAAGTGCGATGGTCTATTCTCTTGACAATAATCAGGTGCTTTTTGACCATAATTCTCGTCAGCCATTAACTCCTGCTTCTACCACAAAATTATTTAGTACCTATACTGCTTTGCATATAATGGGTGGGGATTATAGTATTCCGACTATTGTTGCTACAGATGCGCAGCCGCCTGTTAACGGAGTGCTGAATGGAAATGTATATATAGTCGGTAAAGGAGATGCATTATTAACAATTAGTGATATTGAGCAATTAGCAGATCAAATTGAGCAAGCTGGAATTAAAAAAATCGTAGGTAATATCTATGGTGATGGCAGTTACTTTGACAATATTACACAACGCCATATTTATAGTGGTGATGGCGAAATTGTTGAACCACTACCACCCATTACCGCTCTTGGATATTATCGTAATTCCATGACTGTGATGGTTTCGGGTGGGAATCCACCACGTGTACAAACTATACCTCCATCTGATGCATTTGTTTCTACAGTACATCAAACAGTATTGCGCAAAACAAATGTCGGTAAAAATAGTGGAACTCAAATACAAAAGCGGTCGAAAAATTCAGCAAAAAAAACTATCCGTCAGCAAAGAATACGGAAAAAAACAACATTGAAAAAGAAATCTGCTTTTAAACCAGTCAAAAAACGTCGCCATACAATGTTAATAGAGCATCCGGATATATGGGTTAATCGCTTCGGTGATGCACCACTTCCGCCCCGTCGCATAAAACACAGAGGACGAGGTCCCGCAATAGGGATCAATAGTTCAGTACAAAAAGATGGTACACAACATTTTACCGTTGTCGGTTCATTAGGATCAGGTGGAATAATTTCAAAACATTATGCCATTGCAAAACCTGAGTTGGCTGTCGCCGGTTCTTTAGCAAATCGTTTAAGAAGTGGTGGAGTTGAAATTGAAGGTACTATAGGATTAAAAAAAATGCCTGAGAATGCCAAAATATTAGGGGAAAGCCGCCGTGCTGTCACCGAAATGCTCAATCTTGTAAATAAAAACAGCGATAATTTTTTAGCAGAACAAACATTTAAAATGATTGGTGGTTTCAAAGGTGGACAAGAAAACACAGGGCGTGTGGCAGCAAAAACTATTACTGATGAGCTTGCACAGTTAGGTATTTATACAGAAGGAGTCTGTATAAATGATGGCTCAGGATTATGCAGAAAAAATTTAGTCTCGGCAAAAACTGAAGTTGATTTATTGACAAAAGCTGCGCAATCAAGTTTTGCACAACAATTTCATAATTCATTGTCTATTGCCGGTGTTGACGGCACATTACGTCGCAGAATGATTGGAACATCAGCGCATAATAATGTGCGCGCAAAAACAGGGACATTACGTAATGTCAGTGCACTTGCCGGATATGTTACGACTCGTGATGGTGAAAAATTATGTTTTTCTATTATTTGGAATGGTGGGTCTGTGGGGTCATATAAAATGGCTGAGAATATGTTTGCTGTTGCACTTGCTGAATTTTCTCGGACAAATATACCGTCATTAGGAACTAATGAATAATTATCTATCATTTCATTGTTTTTCTTTTTTTACTCTTTGCTCTAAATTCCTTTGGTATTTTTCCTGATAACAGTATTTTTTCAATTGTTTTTTTTGCCGATTCAAAATGTGTTTTACGTATTTTACTTTTAATAAGCAATAGAGCAGGTGTGGCAACAGATAATTCTGTTATACCCATTCCTATAAGTAAAGATGTAATGGTATTCCATGCTGCCAATTCACCACATAAAGAAACGGAAATACCATTTGCTTTAGCCCCTGTAACGGCATGATGCATTAATCGTAAAACAGAAGGATGTAATTCATTGAACATATCCGCCACATATCCGTTATTTCTGTCAGCACCTAAGGTGTATTGAGCAAGATCATTAGAACCAATGCTGAAAAAATCTGAATATTTCCCTAAATCTGAGGCAATACAACAAGCCGCAGGCGTTTCTATCATAATGCCAACCGATATATGAGTATCGTAGGGGATTTGTTCTTCACGTAATTGATGCTTGACGCTGTCTATGATTTTTTTTGCTCTTTTAATTTCTTTAACCTGTGATATCATTGGTAACATTATTTTAATGTTTTTATGATTTGAAGCCCGTAAAATAGCTCGAATTTGTGTGCGAAATATTTTTTTATTACCTAATAAAAAACGTATGCCGCGATAACCAAGAGCCGGATTCTCTTCACGTTTAACACCACCTTTTTTATCGCCCCCGACATCGAAAGTACGAATGGTGACTGTGTGCGGATACATGCGTTCAGCAATTTCTTTGTACCATATATATTGCTCATCTTCCGAAGGAAAACTACCATCACTTTTTACTAAATATTCTGTACGTACAAGCCCTATCCCCATAGCACCGGACATGATTGCCGCATCAACTTCTTCGAGTGTTTCTATATTTGCCGATAATTTTATGGTATGCTTATCTGTTGTTTCACAAGGTAACTCAATAATTTGTCCAAGAGCTTTTTGTTTTTTTTGCTCCTTTACTTGTTCCTGTTCATAATCCAATAATGTATTCGCAGTAGGATTAATAACAACTGTTCCCGAATATCCATCGCAAATGACAGTGCAATTTTCCGGTATTTTTTTTGTTATATTTGGTATTCCTATAATTGCAGGAATACGCAGAGACCGTGCTAAGATTGAAACATGCGATGCTATACCGCCTATTTCTGTTATAATTGCAGATACTCCTCTTTTATGCAATTCTAATAAATCTGTCGGAGTGATGCTGTGCGAAATAATTATGGCACCATTGCTGATACTGCTAATAGGTTTTCGTTTGCCTATATGCACAAGTAATCTGTGACGTACATGATCTAATTCCGCAGATCTTTCTCGCATCGCTTCGTCTTTAGCATTCTGAAATAATGCACATTGAGCGTCGAATTCATCTTCGATTGCTTGAACCGCGGATCGTGTAGTATATATTCTTTTGGTTATTTCTTGTTGTAATGTAGGGTCCTGTAATATCATGGAATATGTTTCCATAATATCATGAATTGCCGTTTCGTGGTCATTATGGATAACCGAGGTTATTTCGGCAAGACTTTTTTCTATTGCAATAGAAAATTTTTTAATTTCAGCGGGTATTTTTTCAGGGGAAACTTGTATGTTTTTTGATGGTCGTAATTTTTTTATCACCACAACATTATGCGAACATATAGCAATGCCTGCCGAAGCAGGAATTCCTTTTAATAATCGTTCAGTTGTAGCCTGATGTTCTTGAACTGATAATTCAGATAATTCTGTCATAACACCATAAAATTAATGATAAATCGTACAAGGCAATGCTTGTGTTGAATTATGCGTACGTATGATGATTGTATAAGAGCCGGATGGAATAGAACTTAAATCCCATGAATAGGAAAAGTCCCCTTGGGGAATAAATCCTTCATGAATAGTAGCTATCAGTTTACCTTGATTGTTAATAGCTGAAATGTGATAATATTGATATTGTGGATTAGATAATGATAGTGTTACTGTATTGTGTGCAGGATTAGGATATATAACAGGTCTGTTCTCATCTAATGTTCTATCAGACACAGATGTAAGATAATTAGTACGCTCAGCTAAAATAGAGGAGTCAGGGTCAATAATCACATCAGTTACAGGAAATTTTGTTTCAAAGGTAATCACTTGTTTGCGTTGATTATTAAGAAATGTTTTGCGTTCCGCAGGAATTCCTGAGCCATTTTTTGAGCGCAATTCTAATGTTACGGGCATAATAAATACATCGGGAACAAGACTACCGCTTTGGTTTTGTTCTACAGTGACAGTTGTAGTGAAGTTTTCGCTGCCATTAGGCGTAGATATTGCGGAAACACTATAAATAGGATGACCGGCAGAATAAAGCCATTGAGTAAAAAACTGTTCCCAGGTCATTCCATCAAGGGTTATTTCTCGTTCTAAATGTTGCTGAAGTTCTGCGGTCTCGGCTGAACTGAAACGATGTGTATTAATCCAAGAACGTAAAGATTGAAAAAACTTCTCATCACCGGATACTTTACGCATCATGTGATAAATCCACCCTGCTTTACAATACGTTGTTGCATAATTAAAAATACGTTCAAGAGGAATACCCCAAACAGGAGGTTGTGCCCCTGAGCGTATATAGGCATCTCTTCTTATATTCATGTGATGAATATATAAATCATTGCCGCCCCATGATTCATACCATAATGCTTCACCCCATGTTGCGCCACCTTCATTCAGCCATATATCTTTCCATGTTGCGCAAGTAACTAAATCGCCCAACCATTGATGGGCTATTTCATGAGCAATACCAACGGCACTCCAACGACGTGCCCATATTCTGTTTGTGGTTGTCATTGTCTGATGTTCCATACCTCCAAAATTAAAGGGAGCAGCCACAGTATGACCATATTTCACAAATGGATATTCGCCAAATAATCGTGAATAAGCGGCAATCATACCCGGAGCATCACCTAAGGTCTGCAGAGCATTCATTTCCGCATTATCTTCTGTATCTGCTTTCATATCAATTTCCCACACATAATTATCAATCGGAATAGAATCATTGGGACTAGTGACTTTTTTATACCATTGACGAAACATAGTAAAACGTGAAGCATTGGCAACCATGAGGTATGTTGGTATTAGTGTTGTGTCTAACCACTGATAATCAGCATATCGCTTACCGGTTTGAGTATCTGTGCCCTCAGTAATTGATTGCAAAAGACCATTTGAGGAAACAGAAAATGGTGTTTTTTCGCCATCAGTGCGTGGAACACGTACCGTTATGGATGCTCTGGCTTTGTCGTAGGGCGCATCATTACATGGCATCCAGTAACGAGCATTATTAGGTTGATTCATTGTATAGATAATACCTTCCGGATTGACCAATGGTTTACTGTTTTTATCGGTTATGCCGGAAGCCGCACCTTTGGAATATGCATGAAAACCCCGATTTTCTTCACCAACATAGGTGTAATGAACAAAAAGGGTTAATGTATCCTTGCTCAAATATGTTTTTCCTAAATCTACGCTCCATTCCATCTCTTTTGCTTCTGCCTTTGTTGTTGTACCTGCAATGATAACGCTGTCAATAGTGATGTTGACTGCATCAAGCCGCAGAGAACGAAGAGAGACCGTGTCTATACGAATATGAATGGCATTAATACCTGAATAGCGACGATTAATTGTCTGGGATTCAATGGTAGAGAGGGGGTTGCGCCAATCCATAAAAAGTCTGTAACTAAGAACGTCATAAGGGCGACGCACAATATATGAAGAGGCACTTTGGTGAACTGTAGGAATACAGTTAATATGATTATGCTCAATGAGTTCCATATCATTCGATTTTTCTAAGAGATAGGATGGCATCTTGTTGATTTGCGCTGTCAATGATTGACCGATTAAGCACAAAAAGAGAAGTGCATATACAGTATGTAGAGCCGATTTCATAAGCAAAAAATGATTTTATAATAATATATTGTACGATAAAGAACACGAAGCAGTGATTTTGATTCGGCAACTTACGAAGAAAAAATCATTTATAGGCATGGTAGAGAGCAGTTTACCAAGACTTCCCTGAAGAGTAAAGCTGTCGAGTGACTAATTTTTGTTGCTGTCTTTCTATTATAAGGTCCGCTACTTTCAGTGGAATATCAAAAGGAAAAACCGTAGTAAAAACTTCATGAATTTTATCTTCACTGACATCAAAGCGATAGAGAATATTCATTAGTTTTTCCGGCTGTGTAGAAAGTAAAGCGGTGATATGTTCTGCAAGTGCATTTCGCAACTCATCAATGGATTGCAAAGTGGCATAGCAAGGAACAAGTTCATAGGAACTATGTAATGCTGAAGCAATATCACGAACATTTTCTTGTGAGCTCATATCCATATTTAGTATTTGGGTTGTATAAGCGGTAAAGTTACAGTAAATGTAGAGCCATTGTTTTCTTCACTTTCAACATTAATCGTACCTCCATGCAATTCGACGAATTCTTTGACAATATATAAGCCCAAACCACTGCCTAATTCATTGCCTACATTGCTGCCACGAATAAAAGGTGAGAACAAATCTGAAATCTCCGATGATTTAATACCTATGCCATTATCCTTAATTTTTATATATGCTGTTGCTTCCTTAGACGTAAATTCCAAGATAATTGTTGTACGTTCAGGAGAATAACGCGAAGCATTTTTCAATAAACTTAGAACAATAAAAGAAACCATTGATTTATCAACAAAGATAGTCTGATGGGTGTTCGGAACAACAATTTGTAAATGCTGATGCCTTGTAGAAATAATAGGCAGAATGGAATCATAAATTTCGTCAAGTATCTGCTGAATAGAATAATAGTCAGGCAAAAAAGATTCGCGTAAAGAATCAATAGAGGAGTGAGTGATAAAATCATTCATAAACTCTTCGAGTTGAACAACACGCTTAAAAATTTTATCAAGTTCATTTTTACGTTGCTCGGGCGACATCTTATCAAAATGATGACGCAATATCTCTGCTGAAATCAATATGCTTGTTAATGGCGTTCTGAATTCATGCGAAACAGTTCGGACAAAATGCGTTTTTAATTCATTTAATTGTCGCTCTTGTGCCAATGCTTCCAATAATTCATTTCTTGCTCTCCTCTCGGTAGTAATGTCATAAAAGAATATTCTATATGTATTATTCGATAATCTATGAACTTCCATCTCATAAAAATAATTGTTATGAGAATATTCTACGGTGTATTGTTGTTCAAATTCTTGTGATGCAAATATTGACAAAAAATTGTAACTGCTCGTATCTGTGGTGTCTTTACCAAATTGTGATAGTGCTGAATTATTTGCATACGTAACAACACCTTCTGATGTTATCTCGATAATAGGGATGTCGCTTTGTTCGGGTATAGAAGCAAGATGACGTAAAGTAATCTCATTTTCCTTCTGTTCTGTAATATCTCTTGCTGTTTGAATAACAATAATTTTTCCATTATCTTCAAAATATTTTGCCAAAAAATTATCAAGCCAACGATATCCTTTTGTTGGATGTAAAAAACGATATGTCTGATGAAGATGGGTTTGTGTATCATCATCCAACCATTGCGTAACTGTTCTGATAAACTCATTGTTATCATCAGGGTGAAAATAATTTTCTAACATTTCCTGGTCAAGAGCATTAAATTGCTCAATGGATAATCCTGTGATTTTTTGAAATTCTTTGTTTGCAAATTGAGGTGTTAATACATTGTTAATCTGTTCACTGATAAGAATACCTATAGGAGCTATGTCCGATAAAATTCCAAATTGTTGCTTACTAGCATCTAACATTTTTTCAACTTTACGTAATTGAGTAATATCAATTGCTGATCCAACTACTTCTTTGACTTTGCCGTCAACAATAATTGGATTAAGAGAAAAAAGGAGTACCATTGAACTATTCGGTAGTGGGACTTCTTCTAATACAGATTCTCCTTCGAAGGCACGCAGTACGGGTGGTAAAGACAATCGAGATTGATCCTCACCAAATATTTCATCAATTGATTGACCAACTATTTTTTCTGTTGTCAAATCACCTGCTAATTTGCCATCACGCATTGCATAGGCAATTTTACCGTCTTCACGACGATATAATCGTACAACAAGATTTTGTAAGTTGTTAACAGTTTTCTTGAAATTTTCTTCCAATGACTGGGTAATAATCTCTTCGGCTCTTTTTAATGTTGTGATGTCCACAGTAAATTGATTTGCATAAAGAATATCGCCTGTTTGTTCATCAAAATCACTGTAAATATAATTATCTGTCCATACATAATCACCTCTCAAATTCTTCATTTTATATGTAATATGAAGAATCCCTTCCATTTTATTATCTGTCCATTCTTTAGTTTTACGAAATATGTCTTCACGTTCATTATCATCAATACTTTCATGTAATAAATAATCAATATTGTGTTTGAAATCTTCTAAGTTACCGCCAACAATACGCTCAAACTCTCTATTGTAATACACGTATTCATTGGTACGAAGATTTTTACGAATAAAAGCGATTGGTGCATTTTCAATAAAATGATAGAGTGTTGTCTCTGCTTCACGCAATTCTTTTTTTGTTTTTTCATTTTCGGAAATATCTTGAATTGCTGCGATAGATCCTATTATAGTGCCATCATTATCTGTTAATGGCGTTGCATGTACTTGCACGGTGCATAAGGTCTTGTCGGCTCGATGAACAACAACGGTATATGTTTCTACAATTCCTTGTTTACGGTTAGTCATGTATTGTTGCAACAATGAGTCTGCATGAAGAGTATTGTCAATCCATTCTCGCTCATTTGTGCCGATGAACTGTTCTTTTTCGATGCCGAATATGTCTTTTACTCTTGAATTTGCATTAATAATTTGGCCATGTAAATCCGTAAACACAACTGCTTCGCTGAGAGAATCCAAAAGAGCTATATGTTGATTTTCTCGCTCAAAAAATGACGTATATTTGTTGCGCTCTTCGGTAACATCACGTAGAATAAATACTGCTCCATTGTGCCATAAATTATCATTGATTTGTCTTAATGGAGAGGACTGGATATGAATATATCGTGGTATTTTATTAGTTGTGATATTCAAATCATGTCCGGATTTATAATATTCACACAGCGATGTGAAATCAACACTTGTTTCATTCTGTATAAAATTAGTAATTGAATGAGGCGGTGGCTGTTGTTCAAAATATTCTGCAAATAGCTTTTGTGCAGCATTATTGCTATGTAATATTATGCCATTGCCGTCCGTGGTGATAAGGGCATCGGAAACAGCAGCCAATGTAGCGTGCAATATATCTTCTTGCAGTAATATTTTTTTTTCTTTTGAATGTTTGTCGAATGCCATTTCGGCGGCAATATACAGCTCATCAAAATTGATGGGTTTTAGTAAATATCCATAAGAACGAACATTACGCGCACGTTCCGTCATCAGTATCTGAACATTCGATGTAACAAAAATAGTCGGAATATCGTGATTTGTATGTAATGCTGCGGCTAAGTCAATTCCGTCTTTATCATTTCCAAGAGCAATATCGAGAATAGCAAGACCGAATGAATAATGCTTAGCTGCGGTGAAGGCGCTCTCATAATCGTGGGCAATGACACTATTGTTATAACCCATTTTTTGCAATTCTCTTTGAATCGAAAGTGCAATAAGATGTTCATCTTCAACGATAAGTATGGATATATCTCTGGACTGCATGAATGATAGTTAGGATTGTACGAATTAAATAAATATGTGAAATACTGCCGACATGATTTATTCTGTTATGTCTTATGCCGCAGATATAGGTATCAATACGAATTGTGTTGAACAACATGATCTCAAGCACAATATTGTATATAAAAACTGCCGATTGATAAGTAGCTCCTTTATGTCATTATTATATAAAGGAGCTATTTGTTTAATGTTACGGTGAAAGTCTTTGTTTTTTCCATGCCACGCCATCCCGAGAAAATTCGATTCTGTCATGAAGACGATTGGGGCGGCCTTGCCAAAATTCAAAATAATGGGGCATTAACCGATAGCCACCCCAAAAATCAGGTAAAGGTACATTACTGCCAAAACGTTGTTGATAGTCAGAAAACGCTGTGTCTAATTGCTCTCTGTTTTCTATAATGCTACTTTGTGCCGAAGCCCATGCACCAATTTGGCTTTCCAATGGTCTGCTGAAAAAATAATCTGCACTTTCTTGGCGGCTTATTTTTTCGACGACTCCTTCAATGCGAACTTGTCTTTGTAACTCATGCCAAAAAAACAATAAAGACGCTTGAGGATTGGCAGCAAGATTTTTGCCTTTTTTACTTTCATAATTCGTAAAAAATATAAAGCCTTTTTCATCAAAATGTTTTAATAATACTACACGCGATGTAGGCATACCCTCCGGTGTGACTGTTGATAAAACCATCGCATTCGGTTCTTCTATCTTTGCATTTTGTGCTTCAGTAAACCAGCGGTCAAATTGTATATGCGGTGTGTCGGCTATATGTTCTTGCGTCAATCCATGCAGTGTATATTCTTTGCGTAAGTCTCCGAGTTTCATAGTTTTATTTTTTGGGTTGTGGAGGTTCCATCACAGTGCCGCACGCATTGCAAGTGCGCAATTCTTCCGAACCGTAAAATTTAGCAAAAATTGGTGGTAATTGCTTCACAATATCTGTCAATGGTAAAAATTCTTCATATAATTTATGTCCGCAATTTTCACAAAACCACATAAATGCATCAAGTTCTTTTTGCTCTCTGCGACGTTCAATCACAAGTCCAACGGTGTTTTCGCCTCTTTGTGGTGAGTGTGGAGTGCGCGGCGGCAATAAAAATATTTCACCTTCGCGAATATGAATATCACGAGGTTTTCCTTCATCAATTATTTTTACGGTGATATCACCTTCTAATTGATAAAAAAATTCTTCACCTTCATTGTAGTGATAATCTTTGCGGGAGTTTGGACCGCCGACAACCATTACAATAAACTCGGTATCTTGATACACTGTTGCATTGCCAACGGGTGGCTTTAATAAGTGACGATGCTCGTCTATCCATTGCTTAAAATTAAAAGGCGATTGTACTGCCATAATGTTTTCCTTTCTATACTTAAAATATGGAATTATACTCGTACATCTAAGCGTTTTCCGCTTTGCAATTGCTCTTGAGCAATCATTTCGGGTGTAGCTTTCAGCAATTCTATTAATTTTTTCTCTAATGATTGTTCACCTGTTTGCTGTTGTAATACATACAGTGAACCGGATGGCTCCTTGGGGTTTGATTGTTTTATTTGTTTTACGGAATCTACAGTCATATATTTTTCCCATAAAGTTGTTGATAATATCGTTGATAGTCACCATTACGAATATTGTTGCACCATTGTTGATGTGTGCAATACCACTCAATAGTGGATTCTAAGCCGTCTGCGAAAGAAATCTGTGGTCGCCAGCCAAGTTCAGTCATTATTTTTGTGGAATCTATGGCATAGCGACGGTCATGTCCGGGGCGATCTTTCACATAGGTGATAAGATGTTCCGATTTACCCAGAGATGATAATATTTTTTTTACGATGTCAATATTGTGCTGTTCAGACGATGCACCAATATTATAGACTTCTCCTTTTTTCCCTTGACAATATACAGCCCATACCGCGCTATTATGGTCATCAACATGAATCCAGTCACGGACATTTTTTCCGTCACCATACACGGGTAAAGTGGCATTTTCCAAAGCTCGCACAATCATGAGAGGAATTAATTTTTCGGGAAATTGATATGGACCATAATTATTCGAGCATCGTGTGATACTTGCATTTACACCAAAGGTATGCACAAATGATTGGACAAACATATCAGCTGATGCTTTAGAAGCGGAATATGGCGAACTTGGCTGTAAAGGAGTATGTTCTGTAAAATAGCCATCATCGCCGAGAGAGCCATACACTTCATCTGTGCTTATTTGTACATAGCGCAAATCCAATTCTCGAGCAATATTCAATAAAGACACAGTGCCCATCACATTACTAGTGACAAAAGGCGAAGGATCCATAATTGATCTGTCCACATGGGTTTCTGCCGCAAAATTTATAATTCCCTCTACGCCATAATGTTTACATATTACCCTGATTTTTTCTGTATGTTCAATACGTTCTTGGATAAAAGATAAACGCTTGTCAGCTATAAAATCGGCAAGGTTTTCGGGATTACCTGCATAGGTGAGCGCATCCACAACCACAATAGAATATTCTGTGTGGAGAAGCATATATCTGACGAAATTACTTCCTATAAATCCGGCACCGCCCGTTATGAGAATTGTTGTATTCATGAAATACTGTATTCGATGAGATAGGTAAAAATATTATTGTTTTTTTGATAAAGATATTGTTATTTCGACACGTCTTTTGGCAGAATCATTTTTGGTATCATCATCATCAATACCATTGCCGCTTGTTCGCCACACAATATTGTTTTTATATTTTCTATACGATTGTAATTGTTCAATTTTTGTTTGCAACCACTTTGCCGTATAATATGCGCGTAAAGCAGAAAGCGTTTCATTGGTCATAAGGGTTCCGCGGTCAAGATGAAAATTAAAATCTTCGTCATCTATGGTGGTGCCGCTGTAACGTGCTTTTTCATAAATACCGCGCGGATCGGCAAATCCGGTAATGGTGACTACGAGTTCTTTATTGTCATCGCCACAAATATCGTCGTCAAGCAAGTTCAAACGTTCGGCAATAAATGTATAGGCATCATGGAGTGCGCTATCTACCGCATTAGCATAGCTATTGTATTCTTTACCCGGTTTTTCCACATAACGTGTGGAATCATCATTGCCCAGTAAACCATACGAAAATTTTAGTCGCAATGCTTGCAAGTTTTCGGAAGTATTAGGCAAATAATATCCGCTTACAAAAAATGGAATATCGTATTTTTCAAAAGTGAATACAAAATCTTTTTTTTCTACTACAAATTCGAGAGCCAAAGCCACAGCACTTGCTTCATCGCATGGTGTGGTAATGCGTTTTTCATGCCGTCCGGGCACACAAGGCGATTCATATCGCACAATTAAATATTGCCGTGCAGGCACATTAAAACGAAAATAACCGTCGGATTGTACCTCCGTTTTTGCATATTCTTTGCCTATGACATCCACCGCCGTTACTGTGCCTGTTGCTCCTATACCATCGGGGGTACGCACTTTACCGCTGATCATTACCGGACCGCATAAATCGAAACGATATAAATCATAGCCACCATAGCCGCCCGGGCGATCGGATGCAAAGAGTATGCTGTCGCCCCACACTGCCGCATTAATATCATTAAAGGGCGAATTTAATGGTTGGGGCATTGCTCGAGGGTTTGACCAGCGTTGTCCTTGACCATCAGCAATGATAATATCGAAATCCTTTTTTTTCTTATATCCTTTTGAAGCAAACATCAGGGTACCATCCGGCGATATAGAAGGTGTAAATTCATCATTGGGTGTATTGAGTGAATCACCAAGATTGATAGGATTAGACCATGTGCCTGCTGCTGTGCGACGCACCATATATATATCAATACCGCCTATGCCGCCTGATCTATCGGAGGAAAACAGAAAATACGAACCATCGGGTGAAAAAAATGGTTGTGAGTCCCATTGCGCAGAATTAACAGATGCCGCCAAAGCTACGGGTTTGCTCCATGTAGCACCTTTTTTTACGGCATAAAAAATATCAACATTAGGCATTGATGCTCCGGGATTTGATGGCGCAGCAAAAAGCATTTCCTGTTGTTTGGTAATAGGGTTCATCGCAAAAGTGGGATAGCCACTGCCTTTAAACTCTTCTAATGGGAACTCTTCCGCAAAACGAGGCGACGAAAATCCCTCATTGCTCTGTGTTGAAAAGTATGAAGCCTGTTCCATCGGTGGGCGTTTGCCTTGCCATTCACGATTGGTGGAACTGAAAAGCAAGGTGCGTTTATCATAACGAAAAGGAGCATATTCGTCGGAACTGCTATTGATTTCTGCACCCAAATTCCCCTCTGCTGTCGGTTCGGATTGCCGTGTTGAACTGCATCCGCCAAGCGCAAATAGTACCATTAAAATAAGTGCAAGTTTAGCTGTCATCGGTTTTGTCACTGTTTGATTCCACAAATTTACGGACACACTCTCGGCTTTAGAAACAAAAAATGTAGTTTGATGATATGTTGTTGCTCTATACATCATTGCCGGAAACTAAAAAAAATGAGTGAACATTCTCATTCATACGGCGTATCCGACAAAGTAGTATCATAGAATCGCAGCAATGCCTGCTTGCGTAACACAGATAAAAAAAGGGGGTATTTCCCCCCTGTATATGAAATGAATATCTCGTTTACTGTTTGTTTTTAGGTGTCTTAACAACAAAAACAGGACACGGTGTTTTTCGTAAGACTCGCTCCGTCGTACTGCCAAAAAGCAGATGGTCAAGTCCTCCGCGACCATGTGTGGCAATGCAGATTAGCGAAATACCATGTTCTGCGGCATAACGGTCAATTTCATCGGAAGCCCGTCCTGCTGTTTGTATCGTTGTTATGACGGTAAAGCCTTCGGCAATTAAGCCGTCTGCCAATGTTTTCATTTCTGTGTCAGCAGCTTGATTATATTCTTGCTCGATGTCCAAAAAACCAACTTGAGCATAGCCCCAATTAACAGGATAAGCAACCGGCTCTATCACATGAAGAAGATGAATCACCGCAGCATTCTGTTGAGCTAATTCCTTGGCATATCCTATTGCATGAGCTGCATTGTCAGAAAAATCGGTTGGTACTAAAATTGAACGTATTGCATACATAAGAACTCTCCTTTTAAATAGAAATAGAACATCAATGTTTGGAAGCCACATTAAAAAAGTGAGTGCAAAATACTATAATTCGCTTCATAGTCGGTTGATATTTCTCATTTTTGCTCTCAAATTTGTGAACAAAAGTCTTCATGAACGCTGTACATAACATTTTTAGAGGAGAAAAAGGTTAATGCAATCTACACAATTAACTCATGCCGAGCCGGTACGCGAAGAGGAAATTTTTGCACTGCGCCGTCCCGATTCCAATTTATTGCCCTTGTATATCATGTATGCTTTGCTAAGCACGGTAGCGTTTCCTTTTGTCATGCTGCCTCTTTATTTTAAGTACAAAACCTTACGCTATACTTTTGATCAAGAAGGGATTAGCGTTTCGTATGGTATTCTCTGGCGGCGGGAAAGTTATACGACATATAGTCGCATCCAAGATATTCATGTTTCGCGTAATATTGGCGAGCGATGGTTGGGGATTGGTACGGTGGATATACAAACTGCATCGGGGGCATCCACAGCGGAAGTAAGCATCGTGGGCATTCGCAATTATGAACAAGTGCGTGATTTCCTCTATGGACGTATGCGCGGCATGAATGCCAAAACAGTGCCGACAGCAACCACAGGTGAAAAAGGTAATGAAGAAGCAAAAGCTGTGCTTCAAGCAATACACAATGATTTAAAAGCCATACGTATTTCGCTCGAAAGGAAATCAGATGGTTGAGTTTCTCAAACAATTAGCTGCGCCGCTTTTGCATTTAGATCTCAATGCACCGCATGTCCCCGCAGGTCATGAAAATGACCGCTATTTACGAGTAGTGCGGGCAAGTCCACGCTTTTTGTCCATGCGTTATATGCTTGTAGCTTTCTATGCTATAGGTTTTCTCTTGATTATTGCAGCCGAGATGATAGGTTCTCTTTTTGTGCCATTTACATTGTGGTGGCTTACATTATTGATAGCCATGTTTTTTGGCTTGAAAATTCTTGCCATGATTATTGTCACGAGATTTGATTATGATATGCGATGGTATATTATCACAGATACTTCTTTGCGTGTACGGTATGGTGTATGGGCTTTACGTGAAATAACGGTATCGTTCGGCAATGTCCAGAATGTGCGCATTGCTCAAGGACCTGTTGAAAGACTTTTCGATATTTCAACTCTTATTGTGGAAACTGCCGGTGGTGGAAGTAATGAAAAAAATCCTCATGTGAAAAGTCATCAAGCAATATTGCGAGGCATTGAAAATGCTAAAGAAATACGCGATATGATTATCTCGATTTTGCATCAACAAAAAAGAGCCGGACTTGGCGATCCCGACGATGATATTGAACACCATGCAAAGGCTGCCGCTCTGCCTATACGAGAATTAGATGCCATAGCTGCGGAAACACAAAAATTACGTCAATTATTTACATCAAAGTAACATATTACACTATAATGGGAAAATTACTAAAAACCGCCTTAAAATGGTTATTCAGAATCGTGATTGGATTTATCGTGTTCAGTGTTGTCCTCACTGCGGCTTACACATATATTGACCCTCCCTTTACACCATTAATGTTTATACGTGTTGTCGAGGGATGGTTCGATGCAAAATCAACAGGAATTACTAAAGAATGGCGTGATTATGAAGAAATATCACCCAATATATTCAAAGCCGTCATGTCGGGTGAAGACGCACGCTTTATGTCACATGAGGGGTTTGATTGGAAAGCAATAGAAAGAGCACAAAAGTTAAATAAAACACGTAAGCGTCCGCTTGGTGCAAGCACTATTTCCATGCAAACATCGAAAAATACATTTTTATGGCATGGACGTAATTATGTACGCAAAGGATTGGAAGCATATTACACGGTTCTTATTGAGGCATTGTGGGGGAAAAAACGCATTTTGGAAGTCTATGTCAATGTCATTGAATGGGGCGATGGAATTTATGGGGTAGAAGCGGCGGCGCAAACATATTTCCACAAATCGGCAGCGCAATTAAGTCAAAGAGAAGCTGCTCTTTTAGCCGCTGTAATTCCCAATCCGCGACGATGGAATCCGGCAAAACCAACATCTTATATCCTTAAAAGAGCATCGTTTATTCAAGGACGTATGAACTCGCTGCGTCCACCGAAAGAATAATGTTTGTGCATTACTCAATTCCATCATTAAAAGATGAATATCGTTGATTTCATCTTTGCTATGTTATTCTTGTAATTCTTTTCTGTTGTGTACCCTATCTCATCATCACACATTCATCATGCCAAACGCCATTGCTTGCTTGCATTATATATATGCCGCTTGATAATGAAGGCAATGAAATTTCTTGTATGTCGGTGGAATTATAAAGTGATGAATAATGCCATACTTCGACGCCTGTCAAATCGAATATTTTTACGGTAATTGCGCCGCCATAACCCGTGTATAATCGGGCTATTGTGCCGTCGGATTCAATGCCGAAACGCCCCGTTTGTTGCACACCGCGAAATTGCCATGCACAACTCGGATCATAAAGAATTTCATCATTATTACCACGCACGATAAGACATTGTTCACTGTGAATAATATCGGAAAGTGTGAATTTTTCACTTTTTCTGCCATCAGGCGGTAAATAGATTGTACAAGGCAATATAATTTCTCGCGATTCTTTATTCGGTGAAATACTTGTAAATCGAAGTGCAT
>Ga0209570_1000485_pt1 | contig 44953 bp, 42 predicted proteins | sample EBPBio172007_DNA_FD_185861 | JGI IMG/M metagenome (GOLD analysis project Ga0209570, IMG submission 185861) | Wastewater treatment Type I Accumulibacter community from EBPR Bioreactor in Madison, WI, USA - Reactor 1_9/17/2007_ DNA (SPAdes)... | ecosystem: Engineered > Bioreactor > EBPR >... | reverse complement strand
CGGGTTGTGCTGGTGATGAACAGGAAGGGCGGGTCAGGCAAAAGCACGCTCTGCCGCGCCCTCGCCTCAGCCGCGGTGGCCCGCGGCGAGACGGTGACCATCTTCGACACCGACAGTTCGAAATCCTGTCTGAACCGGATGCGGGCCGGGCAGACCGCGAATTTCATGCGCCAGAGGTCATTCATGGATCGCCGCAGGGCCACAGAGACCGTCTGCCCCGAAAAGATCCCGGCCAGATTTCCTGGAAGGCCCTCCTGCGCAGCCAGCTTATCCCCGCGTTTGCGGGGAACAGTGCACAGTCTCAGGCAGGTTTGCCCATGCGTCCGGTTCATCCCCGCGTGTGCGGGGAACAGCCTTCCCAGAAGGATCTGATTTCACTTCATAATCACGATGTCAAAGAACTTACCGATTTTTTGCTCCCCGGCCCGGTCTGCTCAGTCAGGTTTCGCGGGGTGAAAGCTGACCAGTTTCAGACCGTCGAAATCCGCGGGCATCCTTCGGTTTCGGCCCGTCGTCGCAAAGTCAAAGCCCTGATCGGTCGGGGCGGTCCAGGCCATCACCGCGTCGCCCTCTTCGATACAGGTCACCACCTCGGTCCAGATCCGGTCGCGCGTGCGGGTGAAATAGTCGCCCACATAGACACCGGCCCGCACCTCCAGCAGCCAGGCGGCGAGGCGCCCGCGCAGTCGCGGCGGGGCGTTCGAGACCACGACCACCATCATCCCCGATGCCCCTCATCTCCCGAGGGCGCCCCATCGTCAAACGCGGGGCCAAGCGCCTCGGGCGGCGGGTCGGGCCGGGGCAGATCGCCCGCCGACAGCACCTCCTCGATGCGCGGGATGATCTTCGCCAGCAGGCCCGACCGGCGGAAGGCATCGCGGCAGGCCAGCCGCACTGCGCGCTCCGGCGCCATGTCGAGCTGGCCCTTTGCCGCCCGTGCCGCGATGCGGAACGCCTCGGTCACCACGGTTTCCAGCTTCCACAGATCGGCGATGTCATAGACGAAGCTGAGCGGCTTTCCCGTGTGCAGGAAACCGATGGCGGGCGCGTAGCCTGCGGCCAGAACCGCCGCCTCGGTCAGACCATGCAGGCAGGAGGTGGCCGAGGACAGACAGCGGTTGGGCAGATCGCCCGCGTCCCAGTCCTGCACGTCATAGGCGCGGCGCTTCCAGGGCACGCCGAACTGCCGGGCCAGCAGATCATAGCTCTGGCGCACCCGCACGCCCTCGATGCCACGCAACTGCTCGATCGAACGACGCTGCGGCGCTTCCTCGCCGAAGCGCAGGGCATACATCTTGCGCACCACGCGCAGCCGCGCCTCCGGGTTCAGCGCGATGCTGGCCTGCCAGAGCAGCCTGTCCGACCGCGCGCCACCGGGCTGACCGGCGGAATAGAGCCGCACGCCGCCCTCCCCCACCCAGGTGATCAGCGTGCCGACCCGCGCGGCCAGCGCCACCGCCGCATGCGAGATGCGCGCGCCGGGTTCCAGCATAAGGCCGGCAAGACCGCCCACCGGAATTTGCGTGCGCGTGCCATCGGCATTGACCGCGACAAAGGCGCCATCCTGCACATCCAGTTGCGCGCGTTCGACGAAGACCAGCTGCGCCCGGTCCTTCAGCGGAATGGGGCGCGGCGGCGGCAGGCCGGGGATGCCCCCGCTCATCCCGCGCGTCGGATCAGCATGAGCCCGCATCCGAAGGCCCGCGCGCGGCCAAAGCCCTGCGCCAGACGTGCCACGAAAGCGGCGGGGTCGGTGACTTCCAGCATGCCGGTCATGTCGAGGATGCCGAATTGCGGCTGGCCCCTGCGCACGCCGCGATGACCGGGCAGCGCCATGACGGAATAATCGTTCACATTGACGCCGATCAGGTGAAATCCCCCGGCCTCGCCGTGGCGGGAGAGCCATTCCGCCCCCGCCTGCTGTGCCAGCCCCATGCGGGCGACGGCGCGTTCGGCCTTGGGCAGGCCATGCAGCGCGTCCATCACCACATCCACCCGGCCCTGCCCCTTGCGGTCGCGCGTGGCATTGGCGCGCAACGCGAAGGACAGCCGGTCCCCCGCTGACAGGACCGGCGCAAAATCACGCACCTGCGGCGCGTCGAACAGATCGCCCGCCACCGGCGGGCGCGACGAAAGGGTCAGGAACGCGCCCGCCTCCTCCGCGCGCCACAAAAAGTCGCGGCGACGGTCCGGCCCGTCCGAGAAAGCGGCCCACAGAAGGCGGTGATGCGCATCCAGCCGCTGTCCGGGATCCTCGGGGTTCAGAAGCTGGTCAAGCGCCCGCGCCTGCGGATGGCGCGACAGGCGCAGACGAGACAGGTACAGCGTCATGCCGCAGCCTCCGGCGCGATACAGACCGCCCGCACCGCCACGGCACGCGGCACGAAATGCCAGTGCGCGCGGTCGGTCGCGCGGTCCATCCGCTGTTCCACATGCGTATCCTGCGGCGTGGCATCGACCATCATCCGCCGCGCCACTGCCCCTTCGCGCCAGGGCGGCAGGCGCAGGTGACGCAGCGCCTGCTCCGGCCCCTCTGCCGACACGATCCGCGCGCCCACGGGCGCCGCCAGCGGGCAGGATTTGCGCCCGAGCCAGAGCGTGAAAACCGGCCGTTCCAGCGCCGCGCGCAACCGCTCCAGCCCCTCGCCGCTGACCGCCACGCCATAACAGGCGCCGCCCCGGTAATCGCGCAGGGTGATCGTGGTATTGGTTCGCAGCTTGCCAGCGAGGCGCAGCGCCTCAGGGCGGGAATTTGCCCGCTTCACCGCCGCCGAGGGGACAGTTTCAACCGTATGGTAATCGCGCAGCATCGTCCCGCCATCGAAGACCGCCACCGCGATCGAAAGCACCTCCAGCGCTGAAAAATCATCATCGCGCCGCAGACCCAGAGCCGCCCCCAGCAGCCCGAGGATGGCCGAGCGCCCCGGCCAGTCCAGCGTGCCGCGCCGTTCATGCCCCGCCAGATCGCCCATGGCGCCAAGTGCTGCGGTCAGGGTGAAAACGAGATGAGGCTGCATCACCCCTGCCCCACCGACGCCGCGGCGAAATCCGCGATGGCCTGAAGCGAGCCGTGGCCGCGTTCGACATCCATCACCTCGACCGCCTCCGCCACCGCGCCATAGGCCGCGTCGATCCTGTCGGCCATGCTTTCCAGCGCGTCAATCGCGCCCGGAATGCCCACCTGCGCCTTGACCGGCACGAAATAGGCGCCGGTCAGGTCGCGCGGCTGCGCGGTGCCGCGCTCTGCCCGGATGTAATGGGCGCGCGGGCGGCTGGCAAAGCTGTTCTGCTTGCCGGTGGGCGTGGCCAGCGCCAGCGCCCTGGCCAGCGCCTGCAACCCCTTCGCGGCAAGGTCGCGGTCACCGCCCAGATTTTCCACCAGCAGATCCACGTTCACGCAGACATACTGGTAATAGACGCCCGAGCCGAAAGCGGTTTCCCCCAGATGCCCCGCGCCGGTTTCCCCGGCCTTGTTCAGATCGTCCACGGCGGAAAACCAGTCCTCCTCCGCCTGCGCGGCATGGGTGGTCATCGCATGGCCGACCTGCACCGCCGCCTCGCGGTTGAAATCGGCATCATCGGCCAGCATCCGGCCGAACATGGCAATATCCACCGCCCCGTCGGCCCGGCGCAGCACCAGCTTTTTCAGATCCTTCTCCTTCGGCAGTTCCTCGCCCGCCAGAATGCGCCCCGCCAGTTCCTCGGCCAGCGCCCATTCCGCTGGCGAGATGAAGGCCAGCGTCGTCGCCACCCGGTCGGCCGGAGCGTCCTTCTTCGGGGCATCCAGCTTGCCGAAGATCGCCGCCACCGTCTCGGCCGCCGCCTGCGCCGCCGCCGCCTCGGCCCCGCCCGCGATCAGCCGCTTCACCAGCTCGCCATAAAGCCGCTTGGTCCGCGTGCCCAGATTGCCCGCCAGATCCAGCGCGAAATAAGTGCTTTCCCGGATCGCCCGCTTCGCCGATTGCGAGGAAATCCGTAGGCGCGGCACCCCGCCGACCATGGCCTGCTTGGGCCGGTCCTGATCGTCGCGGTTGGGGTTCGAGGGGCCCCAGGGCGTCAGGATGTGGAATTGCAGGAAGGTCGTCATTCGGAAATCTCCTCGGAAACCGTCTGGGGCGCCTCCACCCCGTAATAATCGAAACACCAGCGGCGGCGGACCTCCTCGCCCCAATAGAGAAGGTCGCCGCCCAGCCGCGCCACGTTGCACCGGCGGTCGGCCAGGGTGATGGCGCGGCGCAGCGCCCCGGGCAGTTCATCGCCCTCCGCCCGCATCAGCCGCTGGAAGCGCAGTTCCGACATCAGCGGTTCCGCCCCGCCCAGAGCGCGCGCCAGCGGCCGCGCCTCATGCTCGCGTACCTCGGCCAGCAGGCGCACCAGAAAGGCCAGCTTTTCGCCATCGCGCAGGTTCAGCGAACGGGCCAGATCATGCACCGCACGTTCCGCCAGCGCATCGACCGGCCCCGCCCGCCGCAGCCGTGCCGCAAGACCGCGCGCCGCAGCACTTTGCCGGTCGCCCAGCTCGCGCGCCCACCAGCCCAGAATGATCGAGCCATCGCTCATGCCGCCCTGCCCTTCTTCTTCGCGGGCAGCGGCATCTGCAACTTGCCGAACATCGTCCCGCCGTATTTGCCATATCCCCGGAAGGCCATCGCCAGAAAACCGCGCACCTCAACGATTGCCCGGATCGTATCCGTCTCGCGCCGATCCAGCCCCGGCAGCGCCAGCGCGTCAAACCGCGCCAGCGCCGCGCGCTGCAATTCCGCCAGCCAACGCGCCGCCACCCCGGCCGGGGCCTCCCCGGCCTTCAGCGCCGCCAAAGCCGCGCCGAAAGCGGGTTCGGTCTCGGCATAGAACGCCTCGCGCTGAGCCTCGCGGGCCTCGCCGCCGGCCAGCACCGGCTCCAGCGCGGCACGGAGCGCAAGCGCCGCCTGTTCGGCCGCCTCCACCAGACCGGTCAGCATATCCGCCGCCTCATCCGGCAGCGCGACAAAGGGCTGAACCGACAGCGTGAAATCGCGCGGCTTCATATTGTCCATCGCCCAGCCCGCCAGCAGCACCGTCGCCCCGCCCGGATCGCGCACCCGGCCCCCATAGGCCCGCAGACAGGCCGCACGTTCGCGCAAGGCGGTGTCTGGCGCCTCGGCCAGAATGCCCAGCCAGTGCCGATAGCCGAACCGCCCGGCCCGCGGATGAACCGGCCACCATTCCTCGCCCGCCTTGAGCCGGTAATGCGGCGAGAGCGGGTGCATCCAGCCCGCATAATTCGTGCCCCAGGGCTTTTGCACCACCCCCGTCACCAGATCGCCCCCGGCGATCAGGCGCAGCCGGCGCGGCATGCCGAAAAACGCCTCGGGGCCGAAGGTCGCCCCCTGCGGCGGCACCACCTGCGCACCCTTGTCCGACAGCCGCGTCGGCGCCATCCACGGCAGGCAGGCCACAGCCTGCGGCGTGCCCTCCGGCACATTGGCCCAGATCAGCGGCCACAGCCCCTGCCCCGGATCGACCAGCGTCACCAGCGGCCCGCCGCCCCGCATCGAGGTGCGGTTGCCCGCCCCGCCGCTGGGTGCATGGGCCTGAAAGGCATAAAGCGCCATCGCCGCAAGCCCGGCCTCCAGCGCCGGATAGCGCTCCCGATGCACCATCAGATCGGCATTGTTCCGCGCCGTATTCGCCCCGGCGCTGTCGATGAACAGCATATCGGGGGGGTTGGCTTCCCCCTCCAGCCGCTCCAGATCCTGAAGGAACAGCGGCCCTTCCCCCGGCAGGTTGAAGGCCGGGGCCAGCGGCGCCAGCCGGGCGCGCAGGCGGTCGGGGTCTGGCGATCCTCCCAATCCTCGGCATCGGCGGGCGGATCGGCCAGATAAACCAGACCGATCAGCAGCTCCAGACAGGCGATATTGAGATCGGGGCGCGGCCAGTCCGGCCGCAACAGCGTCGCATCTGCCATCTGCCAGGGCGCAATCACCCGCCGCGCGCCGGTGCGATCAAGAACGGGAATCCACAGGTCGGTAATGAGATTCAGGGGCAAGGTCATTTCCCCAACACATGCTATGCGTGCAGTTGAACCCAGAAATTCGCCACCTGTAAAGCGCGTTCCCCTTGTCTCCGATGCGGCAGAATGGCGTCACGCTCCGAAAAGCAATCCAAGCGAAGGGTCATACCGCAACCCCTCACAGATCGTGCCATCCTCCGCCTCCGGGCAGATCCACCGCGCATCGCGCTTCCAGTCGGGCCAGCCAGCCTTGACGGTGGCAATCGCCGGGGCGCTCTGGTCCGGCAGGGGCAATGCGGCCAGCCGCGCGAGGCTTGCCGTCACCTCTGACAGTGGCCAGCCCTCCGGCCCTTCGGCGAAGGGTTGCAAGCCCCCCTGCCCTGCCCGCGCCAGCACAAGAACCCGCTGCGGCAGGCCCAGCCGCGTCGGATAATCGGCATCGTCCGACGCCGCCCCACCGTCGCGATACCCCTCGGCCAGCCGGATCACATTCTGCCAGCCATGGGCGCCGCGCGCCGCGTCACTTCCCAACCGCCCTGCCTCGGCGTGCAGCAGCGGTTCGGGCACCGGCGGCAGGTACGCGCCTTGCACCGCCTCGACCAGCCCGCGCAGGCCCGAGGGCGCGACGATCCGGCCTTCGCGGAACAGATGATCCGCCGTGCGCCATTGCAGGTCATGCGGATAGACGAAGGCGCCGCGATCCAGCACCCGGTTCAGCCAATGCGCATCCGTAACCGCCGCCGGATCGGGCGAAACCACATGCAGCACCGGCGCCGGCCCGCCCGGGGCCGCGCCTCCACATGTCGCCACGACCGGCCGGCGCGCTGCACCAGCGCCGCCATGGGCGCAAGGTCGGAAACCATCACATCGAAGTCTAAATCTAAAGAAGATTCAATGACTTGCGTTGCAATCATCACCCTGCCCGGCCGCCTGCGCCAGCAGCGTCACCGCCTCGGCGGCACTGTCCAGCCGGGACACGGAAACCACGCCTTTCGCGCCGGTCTCTTGCGGCAGATCGGTCCGCGCCACGCCCGACGACAGCGTCAGCGCCGGATAGGCCGGGTTTTCGGCCGCGCCCTCATAGGTGGCCAGCAACCGCCGCCGCAGATCAAGCGGCAGCGTCGCCGTCAGCAGGATGGCCGATCCGCCCGCGCCACGATGCAGCCGCAAAAGCTGTTCCAGCACGCTGGCCATATAGGGTTCGCCGATCTCGTGGACCTCATCGACAATCAGGATCTTCGACGACAGTCCGAAATGCCGCAGCGTATTGAACCGTGTGGGCAAGGCGGCCAGCAGGGCCTGATCCACCGTGCCCACACCCACATCCGCCAGCAACGCCTTCCGCCGGTTCTCGGCCAGCCAGGGGGTGCAGGTGATGGTATCGCTGCTTTCGCGCGCGGCGTTGACGATGCCGCGATAGCGCTCGGACAAGGCGCTGCGCCCATGCGCCAGCGTGACCGAGGGGACACCAGCGAACAACCTGCCCAGCACCGTCTCGGCGCGCGCGAACATCGCATCCGCCGTCGCCATGGTGGGCAGCGCGAAGAACAGGCCCCGCCCCTTGCCCGCCTGCATCATCCGCTGGGCCAGGATCAGCGCGGCCTCGGTCTTGCCAGCCCCGGTTTCATCCTCGATCACGGCCAGCATCGGGCCTTCGGGCAGGTCGATGGACTGACAGGCGGCCTGCATCGGGGGCAGGGAGAAATCAAACAGCGGCGCAGTCCCGATCGGGGTGCCCGCAAGCCCGGCCTCGGACACCGCGCGCGGCCCTTTCCCGCGCGCCGGTCAGGTAATCCGCCAGATCCGGCCCCGCCGCCACCGCCGGAAACCACCCGGTATTGGAGCCGATCCAGTCTGCCGCCGTCACCAGCCCCGGCAGCCACCAGGATAACGCCTTCGCCTGTGCCGTCGTGACATCGGCCAGCGATGCCTCGGGCCAGAGCGCGAGAAAGGTCGCGACAACCTCGCCAGAATCCTCCACCGCCTGCATGCCAGTCAGGCCAAGCGAACCGCTGAATCCCTTGTCGTTCAGGCCCGGCGGCCAGCCGTGATGGCCCGCCGATGCCGCGACCAGCTGGCGCAGCGGCCGCCACTGGGCACCGAGCCTGTCTTCCAGCATTTTTTCATGGTGCCGCAGCAGGACTTCGGTGATTTCCCAATGCTTCTGGCTTTGTCGCCCCCCGTCACGCAGCATCGCCCGGAACTGGTTGCCGATCTTGCCCAGATCATGCAACCCCGTCAGCAGGATGAGTGCTTGCGTCAATGGCTTCGGAAAGCGAAACGGAGCAATCAGCACCTCGGCCACTGCCGCGACATCCAGCATGTGATAGACGGCCGGATGTTCCGGCATTCCCTCCGCAATGGCGCTTTTTCCCGGCCAGTCCAGATAACCGCGCATCTCGCCCCCGTTTTCCACCACCCGATCACCGGAGTTGACAGCTGTCAACTTTCACGCCGCCACGGCGGTTGGCCGGTTCAGCAGCGCCATGATCATCGGCCCCGGCGAGAAGCCGCCCGAAGCCGCGCGCGCCGAAAGCGCCCGCAGATAGCCGCCGGGGTTCTGGATGCTGCCAATCCGCTGCAACATGGCCGAAACCGCGATGGCCGCCGGGGCAGGGCCCATGACATGCAGCGCTTCCTCCCATGCGGAAGCAGAAATACCCATCATTCCGCGCAGCTCGGCGGCGGTTGCCACCAGATCACGCCAGGAAGTCAGGTTGGTCCGGCTGTAAAGCCGCAGGTCGGGGCAGGCCTTCAGCACGATGTAAAGCGGCAGCACGGGTTCAGCCTCGGTTTCCGGTCCCGGCTCAGGCTCTGGCGTATCGGCCGCCGCCTTTGCCATTTCTTGGCAAGGTTCAGAATCCGAAGAGTCTGGTTTTGAATTCGTATGGTGACGCCCGGAATGAGCGGCAGAGCCGACCATCTCCTCTGTCGCAACACACACCATTCGGTTCAGGGCGCGCAAGATATCCCCAGCCTGATCCAGCAGGCGGGTGATGGTTTCCATATCCATCTTGCGACGCAACGCAGCACGGAGCGGCAGAAGGCGGGCGGCAAGGCCGTCCCAGTTGCCGGGCAGGGCGCTTTCCTGGCCATAGGCGATCAGCTTGGCCGCATCGCGCAGCCGCAGCACCAGCGCCTCACGCGAACGGCGCAGGGTCTCGGCGGCTTCGGTCACCTCGGCGGCGGCGGCGGCGATCTCGGCGGCGCGGTTCAGCAATGGGCGCAGATCGAAGCCGAAGGCAAGGCTGAGCACGCCCGAGGCATCGCGCGCGGCATAGCGCTTGCCATTGGGGCTGTCCTGCCGCCAGATCACCCCGGCGGCCACCAGCGCGGCCAGATGCCGGCGCAGGGTGCTTTCGGCCATGCCATGCGCCCGGTCCGACAGGCTGGCATTCGACGGAAACACCACCAGCGCCGCGTCATCTTCAAGCACCTTGACGGGCAGGAAGGTCAACAGCGCGTAAAGCACCGAAAGATCCCGGTCGCTCAGGCCAAAGCGGGCGCGGGCGGTGCGCAGGTCATTGAAGATCGACCATTTGTCGATACGGGGCAGGGCCGGAGCCGTTTCCGCCCGCTGGCGCGCTGCCAGAAGGCCAGAAGTGACCGACTGCCGCCCGAAGGGCGTCAGGGAAATATGTTGCATGTGATGTCACGAGACAAAAACAGACCCGCCACCCGAATCGGGCAGTTGACAGCAGGGCAAACGAGGGGCTATTCCTTGAGTGCTAGATCAAGAACGGGCCTCTCGGGACGCAAGTCCTGGGGGGTCTTTTCGTTTTGCCGGGTCGTGCCTCCTTTCCGGTCAGGGTGTATCTTTCCCGGCATTGCGGAGTTTCCGCGCCTGCCAGTCGGTGAAAAGGTCGGGCAGGGCCTGCACCAACCAATCCTCGAAACCTTCGGTATGGGCCAGCCGGAGCTTCAGCGTGCAGAAGTTCCGGTCGTATTTCGCCTGTCCCAGCGGCACCCCGTCAGAGGTGTAAAGCCGCTGCGCCTCGGGCAGGCGGGCCGCATCGGCGGCGCGGCGACGTTCGATGATGCGCGCCATATAGTCCCACGCCGCCTGAAACCTGTCATCCGAGCGGGCAGCCCCCGACAGCGCGATCATGGATTGCAAAGTGGCGGCGTCCGTCTCGGTTTCCTCCATCAAACCGGCGAGCGCCACCCAGCGGTCACGCCCGACGGAGGGCGCGCTGCCAATGCCTGCGATGATCTCGGCCGGGATGCGATCTGCCACCGAAAGCATCCGGCTGAGCAGCGTCTTGTCCACGGAAAGGGCGTCGCAGATGACCTTCCGGTCATAGCCGATTTCCTGTAACTGCCTGGCAAAGTTGACTTTTTCAATGAATGACAGATCACGGCGGGCGGTGTTTTCCTGCCCCTGCGCCAGGATCAGCTCGCGGTCGTCCAGATCGCGGATCAGCGCCTTGACCGGCTGCCCGAGGTCGCGCATCGCCAGAACGCGGCGGCGGCCATAGACGATCTGGTAGCGGCCTTCCTTCTCGGGATGCGGGCGCAGCAGAACCGGCACCTGCTGGCCATATTCAGCGATGGAGCCGCGCAGGCCCGCTTCGGCCGCATCGTCGGTTTCAAGACGGTCCTGCACACCGCCAGCCTCGATCAGGAAAGGGTCGATCTCCACGACCGAGCGCGCCTTCAGATCGGCGATGGACCGCGAGACGGCGCCGATCGCCCCCCGGCCGGAGCGGGGCGGCAGGGCAGGGGCCTCGGCCGCCTCGGCGGGGGCCGCAGCCGGAGCATCAAGCAGGCCCTTCAGAACGTCTTTCCGGGCCATCAGCGCCCCCATGCCTGCTGGATCAGCGCCTCGATCTCGCCATTGACGGCGTTCAGGCTTTCCATCGCGCGTTCATAGGTCGCGCGGGTGAAATCGGCTTTCTCCACTTCGTAGAGCGTCTGCTTGGTCAGGCCCGCATCGGAAATCGCGGTGGATTTCAGCACGGGGTGGTTCAGCACATGATCGCCGAACAGGCTGCGCATGAAGCTGACCATCTGGTTCTGCGGCCCGTCGCCGGGTTCGTAGCGGGTGACCAGATAGCGCAGCCAGTCGTAATTCATGTTGCCGCCAGCATCGGCCACCACGCCCAGCAGGTTCGAGGTCATGAGAAGGAACTGACACATCGACATCACGTCGAGCATCTGCGGATGCACCGTGACCAGAACAGCGGTGGCGGCAGACAGCGCGGACATCGTGAGGAACCCCAGTTGCGGCGGGCAGTCGATGACAACGGCGTCGTAATCGCCTTCGACCTGCACCAAGGCATCGGAAATCCTGGTGAAGAAAAGGTTACCGCCGCGAGCGGAGAGCGCGCGGGGGGTTTCATGCTCGAACTCCATCAGCTCCAGATTGCCGGGCACGATGTCGAGGTTGGTGAAATAGGTCGGTCGGATGATGTCGCGCAGGGGCAGGGGGTCTTCGTAGCGGATGGCATCGTAAAGCGTGCCGCCATCCAGCAGGTCGAACTCGGGCTGGAAGCCATGCAGCGCCGAAAGGCTGGCCTGCGGATCAAGGTCGATGGCCAGCACGCGATAGCCGTCCAGCGCCAGCTTCTGCGCCAGATGGGCGGCGGTGGTGGTCTTGCCGGACCCGCCCTTGAAGTTGATGACGGTGATGACCTGAAGATGGTCGCCCGGACGCCGGCCGGGCAGATAAGTGCCGGGGGTCTTGGTCCCGGCCTCCAGCAGACGGCGCAGCTCCATGATGTCGGCCGAGGAATAAAGCCTGCGGCCGCCCGGCCCGGTCATCGGCTGCGGCCCGCGCCCTTCAAGCGAAAGCTTGCGCAGGTAGGCGTCCTTCACCCCCAGCAGCCCGGCGACCTCGCCGCTGGTAAAGCGCCGCAATTCCTTGCGGGCGTCGGGCGGAAAAAGCTGCGCGCGATGCGCCATCAGCCGTTCCGACAGGCGGGCGGCATGGTCACCGACCAGCCGGTCGATGCGTTCGTTGGTCTGTTTCATCTACTGCCCCGCACCGTTTGTTACGGCATTCTTCGGAATTTTCAGTTCTTGGCGTAATTGAATGAAGCAAGAATCAGATTCGGGCAAGAACATTCTGCCAGATATGGCGCCGGCAGGGCAGGGGGGGCACAAGATCCACGGCAGCCCTGCGCCAGAGAACGCGATCCGTCGACGACCCGCCACTGGCCCCGTTCGCCAGCCCGATATGTTGCCGGCAGTTGACACTGGCTCAGCAGGAAGATTTGTGCTTAAATGTGTACAAGCGAACACACGCGCCATGACAGGGGGTCTTATGCCTGCCAGCACAACACTGACAATCCGCATCAGCCCTGACGTCAAGGACAAGCTTGGCCGTCTGGCGCAGGGCACACGCCGCAGCAGAGCCTTTCTGGCCAGCGAGGCGGTAGAGGCTTATGTGGATCGGGAACTGGAAATCATTGACGGGATTGAGCGCGGTCTTGCAGATGTCGCCGCCGGTCGCACCGTCACACATGATGAGGCTATGGCCGCTGTTCGGGCGGCGATCGACGCGACCCGTGGCGGGAAGGCGTGAAACGTCCCGTCATCTGGTCACAGTCCGCACTGGACGACCTCAAGGCGCAGGTGACTTATATCGCGGCGGAAAATCCGGCGGCGGCACAACGTGTCGCCAATGCGATCGGCACCGCTGCTGCCGCGCTTTCGGATATTCCGACGGGCCGCCCCGGCCGCGTGGCCAATACCTATGAGAAACCGGTAAGATCCCTGCCTTATATCATCGCCTATGCGATCAGTCCCAGCCCCACCGGAGAAGCGATTGCCGTACTTCGGGTGATCCATACGGCACGAGACTGGCCCGATGAACAGTGGCCGAAGGCTTGAGACCTCTCAAGGCCCCGCATGTTCCTTGCGCGCCGCTGAAAGACCTGCGCTTCAGGCTGCCTTCGCGACAATCGACGGGAATGGCTTTGAACCTCACCGGGTTTGCCGGAGGCTCCCTGTGTGGATGTATATGGACCCCGCCTGATTGCAACGGTCTGTTTGGTTCTGGATCGGCGGTCGCGATTGCTGATGTATATCCGGCTTCTTCGGGCGGCCTGACGGATCAACGCCGCGAGCCCCGATGGATTTCCGCTTGCTTCTACCTCATCGCCCCTAAGGCATCGGTGCTGACCTTGCCGATCCACACATCAGGTTCGAGAAGCAACGGGCGTGACCCTTTTCCATCCCTTGGCAGATGTTGCAATATTCCGGTGGGCGCTTCCTCCTCTAACTGTTCTTGGTCATCCGAAAGAGACGACGTGATCCGGGCAGTAACTTTGTTCCCGTAACAGCAGCGACCAGACGATCCGCGCGTTTTTGTTTGCCAGCGCCACCGCCACTACGTTTGGGTGGCGTCTTTCGCGCATGCGATTGATCCATTGGCTGCGCGCGTCTGTTTTTCCCGAGGATCGACCCAGAACTGCCCGCGCTCCGTGGATCAGCATCGTTCGCAGGTATCTGTCACCTCGTTTGCTGATGCCGAACAATCGCGCCTTGCCGCCGCTGGATCTCTGCTTTGGGACCAGCCCGAGCCAAGCTGCGAACTGCCGACCGTTCTTGAAGCTCGATCGGTCTCCTATGGCCGCCACCAATGCTGTTGCTGTTATTGGGCCGATACCTTCGATCCGGCCGATACGTTGGCACATCTCGTTTGAACGAAAGAGGTTTCTGATCCTGCGATTGTAGGTTGCCAGACGCGCGTCGAGCTCAGCAAGTTCGTCACGCATGTCGCCCAACATTTCGAGGAAGAGTTCCCCTAAACCCCCCGATTGCCGGTCCGCAATTTCGCCGAGGGCACGCCGAATACGGTTTATATCTCGGGCCACCACGATCCCGTGCTCCCCCAGCAGGCCACGGATCTGGTTCACAAGTCGGGTGCGGTTTGCGACCACCCGCTGGCGGATCCGGTGAACGGCCTGTATTTCCAATTGCTCGGATGATTTCGGCGGTACGAACCGCATCGATGGCCTGCCAACCGCTTCACAAATCGCCTCGGCGTCGTTGCGATCATTCTTGTTCGACTTGACGTAGGGTTTCACGAACTGGGGGGATATCAATCGTACATCGTGCCCCAGGTCCGTTAGCACCCCTGCCCAGTAGTGCGATCCGCAACACGCCTCCATCCCGACAAGGCAAGGCTCCAGCTCGGCGAAGAATTGAGCGACGGCTTCGCGCCTGAGTGTCTTTCGCAAGACAACCTGTTCATCACCATCGACGGCATGAACTTCAAAGACATACTTGGCCAGATCAAGGCCGATCCTTTTGATCTCCATGGCACGAGCCCTCCTGTTTATCTTCCCAGGATACGCCACCCGAAGGCGGCGGGGTCCATACCATTGCCCCGGTTCATGCAAGGGTCGACGCACTCATACTTCAGGGGCCGCCAGAGGCGTTCGATGAAGATGTAGCAGAGGCAGCGCCCTATGCCTGTCAGGCGGCCTGAGGGCCGAACGGCCCAACCCGGTCTGGTGGCCGACATCACCTGTCTGCCGATGCGACGAGGCTTCCTCCATCTGGTCGCCATAAGGGTGGTGATCGCGCGGTCGGCTGCACTGGCGCCAGGGGAAAGCTCGTCCCTTCGTCACACGATTCATCCCATGGTCATTCGCCGAGGGAAGGCCGCCGGTATCCCGGTTAGCCTGACACAATGATACGCAAACAACGCTCGATATCTGGAGTCCCGGCGGAATGAAACCGCGCAAGGATATGGACAGCGCTCATACGCCACGGCATTCGTCAATCTCTCGCACTTTTGAGCCGCGACAAGCGACCTCTGTCGCGATGCCCGCAGAAGAAAGCCGGATGCCGGGCCTGGCTGTCGCAGACAACGTTCCCGGCCGGATGCCGGACGAAGAGAGGCACACACACGACCGCCTGTTGGAGCCGCGCACGCAAGACGAGTCTGTTGACAGCGACGGGCACGGGAACCGCGCTGGATCGCAACAAAACCTTGTCGAGGATCAGCAAACCGGGCGCGATCATCGAACTAATGCGGCCTCGCCCGCCCTCATCCTGGGCTCCTTGCTGGGTATTGCTTTCGCACTGGCGGCTTCGGCATTCAAATTGCCCGGTGCCTGGGTTTGCTTCGCCTATCTTGTGCCGGTCTGTACGGGCATGGTCACATGCTGCCTTCAGAAAAGACGGCGTAACGGAACGCTGCGCACAGCGCCACGACAGAACACACTGCCTTGAAGACGAGCCGGATTCAGGTGTTGGGAAGGATATCAATACGATACTGCTTAGAGATGGGCAATTGAGTCCCATCCTTCAGCAGCACAAAGATCTTGCCGTCCTGCGCGACGAAGTCGGCAATCTGGGAACGTGCCACCCAGTGCGACCTGTGTATGCGCACGCCCAGACCCTCAGGTATCAGCGACACAAAGCGCTGAAAGGGAAGACGCACCATCTTTCGCCGATTGGCCGTGAAGATGAGAACATAGTTCTGCTGTGCTTCGGCGCGAACGATCTCGATGGGCTGAATTTCCAGTTCAGGCACCCAGCGATGGGAAAGACCATCGGGCGCCTCCGCCGGATTCTGCGCCTGAAACGAATACTCCATCAAATTGGCCGTCTTGCTGTCACCAGTTGCCTGATCGCTTGTCCTGAGGTCGCGCAACATTGACGGTCCGAACGCCAGGCCGAAACCTGTGAGGGCCAGCTCGAAGATCACACTGTTCATCAGCCACTGCAGCAGCATCTCCATATTCGAGATCTCTGCACCGCCAGCGGCCGCAATCGCGATGCTGCCCAGCCAGGTGTTGACCAGGGTCGCGCTGAACTGGGTTACCGTAATCGAGATCGTCGACCGCCCGAAGCTTTGCAGCACCCAGGCCCCGGCGATCAGGAAGATCGCGAAGTTGAAGAAGCTGAAGAAGTAGATGCCGAAATAGACCAGGATGAAACGCGTGCCACTCAAGATTAGCGCCTGGTCGTGCGGGCGCAGCGCAATGATCATAAGGATCGTCGCAAGGTAGAATGCGATCATGTATCTGTGATACAGTAACTCTATGATTTCGTTTGCAGAAACCCGAATTCTCTGCCCGTTCACGAACCTCATGTCGAACTGCAGATTGGCGAGGTAGTCCATATCAACCACTCGTCCGCCGAACGCCGTATTAACCTGTGCCACAAACACCTCACTCGCTCACCATACAAAACGACAACAGGTCACGCAGACGCCCGGGGGACATCAGGGGCATCAAAGAAAGGCCACGCAGAGTTGGTCTGCCCCCAGTCCAAGGTCAGTTATATCAGCTTAACAACCAAACCAGATGTCCAGCAACGCCCTGCCCCGCACTTGGCTACTCTCTTCTTTGCGATTTGCTGAGGGGAACACTCATCGTCTCGCTTAACTTGGTGACTCGTCACAAATCTGGTGGCGCCAGCTTGGCGTCATGGGTTGGGGCCAGATTATCCAGTCTTAACCTCCATGTCTACGCAGTCGATCTGAGCGCCAGTATCCCGGCTGCACCCCTCGTCCCTTAATCCCAAAATTCGTCCCTTCATCCCTGACCCCGCGCCATTTGCGGACGGCTGTAGGACCACTTCGTCAGAAGGCCGAACGCGTCGAGTGTTGGCCGAAAATCTGGCGCGCGACAGACGGGAAGCAGAAGGTACATGGCTTACAACGGTGGCACCTCGGGGAATGACTCACTGACCGGAGTGGGTTCGGCAAACGACACCTTCATGGGCGGTGCCGGCAACGACAGCCTGTATGGCGGCGACGGCAACGACGTTTTGGTCGGTGGGGCCGACAACGACCTGATCTCGGGCGGGACGGGCGCTGACTCGATTTTGGGCCAGGAGGGCGCGGATTCCATAAGCGGCGACGACGGCAACGACACGATCATCGGCGGCGCTGGCAACGATACGGTCGATGGTGGCGACGGCAACGACTACATCACGGAATCGACCAATCTGGCCGCTTTGCAGGGCGATCTCGCAAACGGATTCTTCTCGACCACGGGAAGCTGGTCACTGGTCCCTGCGACGGGTGCCGCACCTGTCATCTCTGGCGGCTACCTGCGCTTCAACTCGTCGAACAAGGCGACCTACGGCGACTATGCCCAGCAGACGGTGCAGACGACCCCCGGTGCGACCTATACGGTAACTGTCAACGCGGCCGAGTCCGGCGGGGGCGTCGGCAATCACGACATTCTGGTCGAGGTTATTGACCAGAACGGCAATGTCATCGGCACCTCGGGTGTTGTCACGATCCTGGACGGCGCGGCAGCACAGAACATTCCCGTCACCTATGTGGCGACCACGCCCGGCATGACCATCCGGATCACCAACACCGGATCGACCAGCACGACCAGCACCGACCTTTACGTGGATTCGGCGGTCAACACGCTGGTATCCCCGCCGCCCGGTCCCGGCGCTGCGGGGGGTGACGACAGCCTGAGCGGCGGCGCAGGCAACGACACCATCCTCTCGGGTCTGGGCAACGACTCGCTCTACGGCGGAACCGGCAACGACGACCTGCGCGGTGAACAGGGCAACGACAGCCTGGAGGGCGGCGACGGCGACGACACGCTGCGGGGCGAGCAGGGCAACGACCACCTCGACGGCGGCGCGGGCAACGATTCCATGAACGGCGGGGCCGGCAATGACACCGGCTATGGCGGGGCCGGCAACGACTATATCAGCGATTCCGACGAGCCGGGGACGGTCTACAACCCCAGCTTCAACATCTCGAACGGTGCAGGCTGGACCGAGATCAATCCGACCGGCGGGACCAATCAGAACTCCAGCGGGGTCAGCTTCACCTGGGCGCCGGGCACTGCGCTGCTGAACTCGGGGGATGCGATTAACAACGGTGACGGGATCGCGCAGCAGATTTCGACCACGATCGGCGCGCAATACCAGATCACGGTCGACGCGCGCGAGGTGGGGGGCGGCAACGCCGACCACCAGCTTCTGATCGAGGCGATTGACGACAACGGGCTTGTCATCGCTTCGACCTCGCTTCTGGTGACCAACGGCAGTTCGGTAAGCCCGACCCTGAACTATGTCGCCACCACAGCCGGCACCACGATCCGGGTGACCAACCCCTCCTCGACGGGCTCGAACGGCAGCGACCTGTATATCGACGCGGTGAACAACGTCCTGACGGCATCCACGCCAAGCACGGATTCGGACCTGTACTATGGCGGAACGGGCGATGACACGATCCATGGCGACGACCCCGACTTCCCCAACAGCGGCGGAAACGACAGCCTTTATGGCGGTGAAGACAATGATCAGGTCTACGGCGGTGCGGGCAACGATCTGGTTCACGGCGACGGGGGGAATGACGCCCTCTACGGCGGAACCGGCGATGACAGCATCGCGGGCGGCGGCGGCAACGACACCGCCTATGGCGGCGACGGTGACGACACGATCACCGATATCAACAGCGTCGGCACCGAGGCCGCCGGAACAGTCACCAACAACGAAATGGGCCAGACCCCCTTCGTCGGCTGGACACCCCTGAACCCGACAGGTGGTCAGGGGCCGGTGCAAGGCGTCTACAACAACGACGCCTATGTCGCGTTCAACTCGGGTAACGAGGCGTCCTACGGCGACGGCATCGAGCAGACCATCACCACCACGGCCGGGTCCAGATACACTCTGACACTCCAGGCCGGTGAGCTTGGCGGGGGCAATGCAGACCACACGATCCTGATCGAGGTTCTGGACGGCAGCGGCAACGTCATCGCAACGCGGACCGAGGTTGTCGCCAATATGGCGCAGCCGTTCTTCACCATCGATTACATCGCCACCGGAGCGGCAACCACAATCCGCATCAGCAACCCGACGTCGACCGGGACGGCAAGCTCCGATCTCGTGGTCTGGTCGGTGAACAATACGCTGGTTCCCACCACCTATGACGACACGTTCTACGGCGACGCGGGCAACGATCTGCTGGACGGCGCCTACGGCAATGACAGCCTTTTCGGCGGGGCCGACAATGACACGCTTTATGGCGGCGCGGGCAACGACAGCCTGAATGGCGGCGACGGCAATGATGTCGTTTATGGCGATGACACCGCCGGCACCTTTGCGGGCAACGACAGCATCCAGGCCGGTCTGGGCGATGATCTGGTCTATGGCGGTCAGGGCACCGACACGATCTACGGCGACAACTCGGCCGATACGGTCGCGGGCGGCAACGACACGATCTATGCCGGCGACGGCAATGAATCCGTCTTCGGGGGGGCTGGCAATGACCAGCTTCATGGGGATGCCGGGAACGACAGCCTGTTCGGAGGCAACGGCAACGACCAGGTTCATGGCGATGCCGGCAACGACAGTCTTGATGGCGGCGCTGGCAATGACACGATCTGGGGTGACGATGCGGCCGGCATTGTCACGGGCAACGACTACATCCAGGCGGGTCAGGGCGCCGACCTGATCTACGGCGGTCAGGGCAACGACACGATCTACGGCGACAATGCGAACGATACGGTCACTGGCGGAGCAGACACGATCTATGCCGGCGACGGCAACGAATCCGTATTCGGCGGCGCCGACAATGACCTTCTTTATGGCGATGGGGGTAACGACAGCCTCTTCGGAGGCAACGCTGACGACAGTCTTTACGGCGGCGCAGGCAATGACACGTTGATTGGCGGCGGCGGCATATTCAACGATACGCTGGACGGTGGTGAAGGGAACGACGTGCTGACCGGCGGCGCCGGAAGTGACGTGTTCATCGCCGATGGTACGGCAGACCGGATCACCGATTTCGACATTTCGAACAACGCCGACAACAACCAGCTCAACAACGACTTCGTCGATCTGTCGCAGTTCTACAATACCGTAACCCTTGCGGCCTGGAATGCGGCCAACCCGGGCCAGCAATATGCTGACCCGCTTACCTGGCTGCGGGCAGATCAGGCTGACGGAACGCTTCAGCAGGCTGGCAACTTTCAGATCTACAATGGCGGCAGCGCCGTTGCCGGATCGGGCCTGACCTACGACAACACCAACGTCAACAGCCGTGACGGCATTGTCGAAGGGACGCAGAACGACGATCATATCGACGCTGGCTATAACGGCGATCCCAACGGCGACCACATAGACGCGAACGATGCGATCCTGCCTGGCGACGGGCCAAACGACGATGTCGTCTATGGCTACAACGGCAACGACAGCATCGAGTCCGGGCTGGGCAACGACGAGGTCTACGGCGGACACCACAACGACACGATCTATGGCGGCACAGGCGACGACACGCTTGTCGGTGACGGGCCGAGCTATACGATTCCGGGAAGTTCGGGCACAACATCAGGCAATCTTGTCAGCAACGGCACATTTACGAGTTCGACTGCGGGCTGGATCGAGACGGCAACGACACCCGGCGGTCTGGCCACGATCGACAACGCCCATGGCGGGCTGGGCTTCAACAATCCGCCCGAATTCAATCACGTCACCGCCTATACCGAGGTAACCGCCCCTGCGGGGGCGACCTCGCTGACCGTTTCCCTCGACTACACGGAATGGAGCGGCTCGCAGCAGTTGTCCGGGTTGAACACCTACCTTGACATGTGGCTGTCAACAACGCCGGGGGGCCTGCCCGGAACGATCCTTCTTGGGCCGGTCAAACTCGACACCGGCACCGGGGTGACACTGCATTACAACAGCGGCCCGATCCCGATTTCGGGAACCGGTCCCTACTATCTGATTTTCACCTCTGAGACGCAGTCCGGATACAACCCCGTGATCGACAATGTCGTTATCACGGCGTCGACGCCTGCCAGCCCGCCGGTCACCGTGAACCCCATCGGGGACGACCTCATCTACGGCGAAGACGGCAACGACAGCATCCAGGGCAACGGCGGCAACGACACGCTGTACGGTGGCGCTGACAACGACACGATCGAGGGCGGTGACGGCAACGACAGCATTGGCGGCGATGCCGGGAACGACAGCCTTTACGGCGGCGCCGGCAATGACGAAATCGCCGGAGGCGCGGGCGCGGACCAGCTCTTTGGCGGCACCGGCAACGATACGCTGACCGGCGGTCAGGGCGCTGATACGATGGAGGGCGGCGACAACGACGACCTGCTCATCGGCGATGGCGGCGATGGTGTGACGGGTCAGGCCGACGAGATCTATGGCGGCCTTGGCAACGACACAATCCATGGCAACGGCGGCCACGACTCGCTCTTCGGCGATCAGGGCAATGACGAGATCTATGGCGAGTCCGGCAACGACACGATCAACGGCGGAGATGGGAACGACAAGCTCTACGGCGGCGCCAACGAGGATTCCATTGTCGGTGGCACCGGCAACGATTCCATCGACGGAGGCGACGACAATGACACGCTCGTGGGCGATGTCGGCGACGACACGATCGAAGGCGGCCTCGGCGACGATCTTCTGGTCGGAGAGAGTGGCAATGACGCACTCTACGGCGGAGAAGGCAACGATACGATCAGCGGCGGCGACGACAATGACAGCATCGCAGGCGGTGCGGGCGACGACCTGATCGCGGGCGATGACGGGCAGGATTATGTTCAGGGCGGCACCGGCAATGACACGATCTACGGCGGCACCAATGTCGATACGCTCTATGGTGGCGACGGTCACGATGTCTTCTATGGCGGCAGCCAGAGCGATGCGATCTACGGCGGTGACGGCAACGACCTGATCTATGGGGACGGCGGGATCGATTATGCGGAGGGCGGCTTTGGCAACGATACCTTTGCCGGGCACTTCCAGGGCGGCGACGAAGTCGTCGGCGGCGAAGATCCGGGCGATGGCGACATTGACGTTCTGGACCTGAGCTACATCAAATCCCTCGGCTACGACTTCCATATCGTCTATGGCGGCGGCAACGACGAAGCCGGGAACGTCATTTTCGACAGCGGCCCCTACGCGGGCCAGAGCTTCAGCTTCTCTGAAATCGAAACGGTTATCATCTGCTTTGCCCAAGGCACCATGATCACCACCGACGAGGGCGAGATCGCGGTGGAGGATCTGTGTCAGGGCGACCGGGTGCTGACCCGTGATAACGGCTATCGGCCGGTCCGGTGGATCGGCCGGGCGCGGATGTCGGCCGGAGAACTGGCGCTGAAACCCCATTTACGGCCAATCCGTATCAAGGCGGGCGCGCTTGGGCGCAACATGCCGACAACCGATCTGGTCGTCTCACCGCAGCACCGGATCCTGGTGTCCTCCGTCCTCACGGAGCGGATGTTCGGCGAGCGCGAGGTACTTATGGCCGCGAAGCATCTGACCGTGCTGGAGGGCATATCGGTGGCCGAGGATCTGCCGGAGGTCGAATACTGGCACTTCCTGCTGGACCAGCATCAGATCGTGCTGTCGAACGGGGCTGCGACGGAAAGCCTGTTCACTGGCCCCGAAGCGCTGAAAGCCGTGCCCGAGCCATCGCGGGCAGAGATTCTGGAAATCTTCCCGGCGCTTGCGGAGCTTGATCATGCGGCCCTGCCTGCGCCCGCCCGGCTTCTGGTTCCGGGCCGACGGGCGCGGCAGTTCGCGCGGCGTGTGCAACGGAACCATCACGATCTGATCCAGTAAAAGACCAGCAGGGACATTTTTGCCCATGACCGCTTTCGCCCATATCAATCTTGCGCCTGCCTTTGTGTTTTCGGGGGAGGTGGAGCTTTCTACGGATCAGGGGCTTGCCCCGGTTTCGGGGGTGCGGGCGGGGGCGGTGCTGCGCGGGGCAGACGGGGCGAAGATGGCCGTTCTCGGCTGTCACGCCGCCCCGGTCTGCGGTGCCGCTGTCGGTCTGCCGACCGGACCGGGCCGGGCGCCGTTTGTTGTGGGGGCGGAGATGCTGCTCCTCTGCGATCATTTCCTCTGCGCGGCCCTGTTCGGCCAGCGCCAGGTGGCCGTGCGGGCGGGTGATCTGGACAGCCCTGCGGTGCAGCACAGCAACCCGCCCGCCGCACCGATGTTCTGCATCGAGGTTCCGGCAGGTTCGGTGATTGCCGTGGCGGGTTACCGGATCGCGCTGCCGGTGCCCGCCGCCCTGCCTTCGGTGCCTGCCGCTGCCTCCGGCGCGGCACCCCGGCTCCTTCGGGCCGGGGAGGTCCGCCAGCTTTGTGACGCGGGGGTATTGTTCCGGCATGTGGAGGGGCGATGATCGGGTTCGGGATGCCTGTTCAGGTCCGGCGGTGCGGGACGAGCGTCGCGGTGGAGCGGCTGGTCATTGGCGATCTGGTCTATGACCCGCTGAGCGACAATTACATCGAGCTGGTGGATATCCTCAGCCGCGGGACGGCGGCACTGGGGAACCGGCTGGTCCGTCTTAGGGCAGATGTCCTGCGGCCCGGATGTCCGTCGCGGGATGTTCTGGTCAGCCGCCAGCAATGTATCGGGGTCGCCACAAGAACCAGTGCCCCGGACCCGATGCGCCTTGAATTCCGCCCGGCGCATCGACTGGGCGAAGAGGTCGGCGTCCCCACGCGCCTCTTCGCCCTGTTTCCCGAACGATCCGGCTGCATCTCGGTCGCCGGGATGCTTTTGCAGGTGCAGGACATGGCGGCGCTGCTGGCTGGCACGCCTGCGGCCATGGCCGCGCGCCAGCCGCGGGCCGATCTGTCGCCCCGCCTGCGCGGGGGGCGCGAATGACGCGCGGCGTGCCCCCCGCTGCGGCGCCCGGCTGGCCGGGCGGTTCCGGTGTTTTCCCGGACTCTGGCGTGACCTCCGGAGTCCCACTTCGTGACACTCCGCCGGCCGGTCCGGGCGGCGGAGTGTCACGCTTTTCCTGCAATGCGCGGGAGCCGGGCAGGACGCTGGCTGACGTTATTGCTCAGCCTGTCGGGCCTGCCCCGATCCTGCTGCTGATCCTGCTGGGGGAGGGGGCTGGGGCGGTGGTTGCCCTGTTGCTCTGGCTGACGGGGTTCGGGCTGCTGGCCGCGTTCTTCGCGGTGGCGGCCGGGGCGGTGATCGGCCTCGCGCTGGCGGTGTGGTTCAGCCTGCGGGCCGCCGCACGGCCCCTCGATATCAATTCACAAGAAACTGGAATGTGACATGTCTGAGTACCTTACCGGAAGCTTCCGCCTCGTGGCCGCGCTGGCCCTGACGCTTGCCCTCGGGGCCTGCGGCGGCACCTTCGCCACCACCTACAAAGAGCCCGCACCGGCAGCGGCCCGCAGCGCCTGGCGGGTGTCTGAGGTGCGTATGGTGATCCCGGAGGGCCTGACCACGACCGAACAGAACAGCTTCATCCCCTCGGCCGATGTGATCTGGCATGGCGACCAGCCCGGCAATCGCCCGGCGCAGGCTGCCGCCATCATCAGGGAGGGGGTCGAGCAGGGCTTCGCCGGGATGACCGGAAGCCAGAACGTGGTTGCCACCGTCACCCTGCGCCGCTTCCACTCGCTGACTCCCAAAGCCTATTTCCAGGCCCCTGCCGGGACCGGCGTGCATTCGGTCGCCTTTGACCTGACCGTCACCGACCGCCGCACCGGCGCCGTTCTGGCCGGACCGGAGCGGATCGAGGCCGACATGCCTGCCGCCGTCGCGGCGGCCGGGGGCCAGCCGCTTGACCGGCTGCCCGCAGCGGAATGGAAGAAGGTGATCTCGGGTCATGTCGCGGCCACCATCCGCAGCTGGCTGGGCAAGGGGCCGGATATCCGCGTCGCCTTCAACCGCATGGGCGCCTGACGGGCAGGCCCTCCGGCGACGGCTGCCGGGGGGCCTTCGATACTCCGTAAAGTTTCCGGCCAAACCTCAATATCGGAGGAGGCAAGCATTGAACCTGTTGCACTACTTTCGCCGCCCCGTGGCTGTGCCGCCCGCGGGGAACCTGTCCGTGATCTGTCTGGCGGGGCGCAGCGTCAGCCTTGGCGACCAGACCGCCGTTCACAGCGATCTGGACTATGACCTGCTGATCGGCACCGGCACCTTGCGCGGGATCGGGCCGGGGGTTCGCACCGGGTCGCCCGACCGGATCGAGTTGCTGGCGAAGGTGACCTTGCATCAGAAGTTTCGCGAAATCCCCACTGTCACCCCCTTCCTGCTGCACTGCCAGCCCGAGGGCGATGGAATCTCCGGATGCAGCCTCGGCCTGCGCAGCGTCTCGACCGAGGATTTCACACTGGTGGTCCGGCCCGATCCGGGCAGCCCCCGGATGCGGGTGGAATTCGGCTGGGTGGCCGCAGGCCGTCTCGCGCCGCTGCAAAGCGCAAAGATCTTTCCCTTCACGCCCGTGACCCATGACCATTGATCCGACCGACACCAACCCCGCCTCCCGCGGCCCGGCCCCTGTCCCGGTCCGGCCTGCGGATCAGCCCGTCCATCGTCCCGGCGCGTCCCGGCCATCGCGCCTTGCGCGCGTCCTCGCCTGCCTTGATACGGCCCCGCCGCCGGCCCTGCGCAGCCTGCGCCCCGGCGCCCGTGCCCGATTGACGGCACGCCAGCCATGAGGCGCAGACTCCCGGCCTTCATCGCCCTTTCGGCCCTTGCCGCCTGCGGCCTGCCGCAGTTCGGCCCGACCCATGCCCGCATGGTCAGCACGCAGGCGGCCGAACAGGGGAATTTTACGCTGATCGAGGGGCCGGACTACCTTCGCAGCCGCAATGCCGCGCCGTCGCGCGGCGGGTTCCCTGCGGCCTTTCTGGGCAAGGCCTCCTTCAACACCGATATCGTCGCGGCGGGCGACCAGTTCGTGCTGACCATCTTCGAGAACGTGCCTGACGGCGTTTTCGCCACCTCCGGCAATCGCATCTACATGATGGACAACCTCCAGGTCTCGCAGGCGGGCAAGATCGTCGTGCCCTATGTCGGCCCGATACAGGCTTCGGGCAAAAGCGTCGAGACCCTGCGCCAGGCCATCGCCGCCGCGCTGGAAAGCCAGACCCCCGACCCGCAGGTCACCCTGTCCCGTGTTCCGGGGGCCGGGGCCAGTGTCAGCCTGATGGGCGCTGTCGGGCAGCAGGGCGTCCTGCCCATCGAGGTCAATACCACCCGCCTGTCCGAGATGATCGCCAGGGCCGGTGGCCCCACGGAGCCGATGGAGGAGATCATGGTCCAACTCGAACGTGGTGGCAGCCGTGGCAGCGCCCGGCTGTCCTATATCGCCGACGATCCGCGCCAGAACATCGCGCTCCGGCCCGGTGACCGCATCACCCTGGTCAAGGATCACCAGTCCATCACCGTGCTCGGCGCCGCCGGGGCACAGGCCCGTGTGCCGGTCGCCCAGCACGACTACCGCCTGATCGACCTTCTGGGCGATGTCGGCGGCCTCAATGGTGACTTCGCCAACCCGAAGGGCATCTTTGTCTACCGCACCGAAGCCGGGGCGCAGGAGGTGATCCGCTTCGATCTGTCCGATCCTTCGGGCATCTTCGCGGCGCGCGGGTTCTACATGCGCAACGGCGATACCGTCTATGTCAGCGAGGCCCCGATCCGCAATGCGCAGAAAGTGATCACCACGCTGACCGGCGTCGCCACTTCGGCCGACAACCTGGCATCGGTGGGCAAATGACCGGGGTCGCATTGCCCGCCCCGGTCGAGGCCATCCTGCCGCTTGGTAAAACCGCCGCCCCGGGCGGTGGCCCTCCCGCCGAACTGACACCACTTTACCAGCGCAGTTTCCTCGACTGGGCGGTGGACGAGGCGCTTGAGGCCGGGGTCCGCCGCCTGATCCTCGTCGCACCGCAGGATTATGCCGCCGCCCCGGCGCTGCTGGCCCATCTGCGGCAGCGCTTTGCCGGGACGTCCGGCCCCTCGGGCAATCAGGGACCGGAGATCCGGCTTCTGCGCCCCGCCCGCTGTCCGGTCGAAGGCTGGGATGGTCTGGTGCGCCAGGCCGCGGCCGGCTGCACCGGGCGCCGCGTCCTGCTGATCGATCCGCTTCTGCTGCTGGCGCGCGGGTCACTGATCGTCACCTCCACAGCTTTCCTGCTCTGCCGTTCCGCCCCGCCCGGGGCCACACATCCCGTGCTCGCCACCGCCCGCCTGCCCTGGGCCGAGGCGCTGCATCTGCCGGTGATCGGCGGCAGCCCGGACCAGCCGCGTTTCCGCTTTGACCGCACGGGACGGGCAGAGATGCTCAGCGCCTTTGCGGGCCGCGCCCTGCTGACCCTGCCGCTGCCGGAGGCCGCAACCGCGCCCGTGCCCTGGCCCCAGGCCTATCGCTTTCCCGGCGAGACCCTTGTTCAGACCCTGATCGGGCAGGGGGCGCAGACGCTCGAAACCGGCTTCGATCTGCTCGACCCCCGGACACGACCCGATACCGCGCACCAGCCGGACAGCCGCGCGCCCCTCAGACTGACCGTTCGCGCCGGGCTGTCCGCTTACGAAAGGCCCGCCTGATGCAGCATTTTACCATTCCGCATTCTGCCTCTGCCATCCAGATCCCCGTCGCCCTGCATGAGGTCGTTCATGTCGAGGCGCAGGGCAATTACGTTCTGCTCACCACCCCCGGACGTTCCCTGATGCTGCGCATGAGCTTTGCAACCTGCATCGGCATGCTTCCCTCCGGCACCGGGCGCCAGATCCACAGAAGCCACTGGGTCGCTTCCCGCATCATCACCGGAACTTCCGCCAGAAACCGCAGGCTCTTCCTCACCACCACCACCGGAAAGCAGATCCCCGTCGCCAGAAACCGCAAACACACCATCACCGAATGGGTCAGACAGCTTACTGCGAGCTGAACACTCGTGTCTGGCTGATGCCCATGAGGGAGGCTGTCACGCACCCAGAGTTGAAACGGCGGATCCGGGAGATCTGCGAGACGCGTGTGCGCTATGGCTACCGTCGTGTTTATGTCGTCCTCGACCGGGAAGGCTGGGAGGTAAGCATCAAGATGACGGGTACGACAGGGGAAGACGTGATTGCTCAGTCCTCGGAGCGCACGATCAACCCCTCAACGTCGAGCCCTGACTCCGCGATCTGCTGGTTGATAACCATGCGGCCATCGAAGACGAACAGGATGAGGGCGGCATCGTCACGCAGGGCGTAGAATATGTTGTGGCGGCGGCGGAAAATCACCCGTCGGATGCCACGCGGGGCATGCCAGAGATGGCCGATCTCGGGGTTGGCGGCGATGGTATCCCGGATGAACCGGTCGATGTCGCGCTGAAACTTGTCCGCCAGGCTCTCCGAATAGAGCCTGTCATGGTCCCAGATCGCCCAGAGGCAGTCCTCTGCCGTTTCAGTCAGGAAGACCTTCATGCGTCAGGGTGCCGGGTCCGGAACCGCGCCAGGCGTTGTTCGATGGCTTCGTCCGTCATCTCGGTGACACGCCCTTCCGCAGCATCGGCCAGGCCCGCCGCAACGCCGCGCTCGATGCGCAGGGCAACCAGTTCTTCCCAGTCGGCCACCGAAACCGTAACGGCAACGGGGCGGTCCTTCTTGGTCAGCAAGACGGGTTCGCGCTGCGCCGCATCAATGAACCGGCCGAATTCCTTGCTGGCGAGGGTGGCGGACATGGTCTTCATGGCAGACTCCTTGATCTCTGGTCCGGATTATACGGATATTCCGGAGAAAGAGAAGCCCGAGCGGCTGTCATAGCCCTGCCGCCTTGGTGAGGTTCACCCGAAATCTGTCCCGGCGGCGCTGGTAGCGGCGTGTCATCTCGGCTGAGGCGTGACCAAGCTGCTTCTGGACGTAGCGCTCATCCACGTCAGCGCTGCTGGCAAGGCCGGCGCGCAGGGAGTGGCCAGAGTAGAGCCGCATCCGCTCGGTTTCGGGCAGGTCGGGGCGCAGGCCCGCATCGCAGACGCACTGTTTGATCAGCCGGGCGACGTGCTTGTCACTCAGGCGGTCGGGGCTGGCACGAAGGCCATCCCGCGAGACCGCAACGAAAATCGGACCGAAGTCGATGCGTCCGAAATGTGGCCATTGGGTGAGGGCCTGCACCGGACAAGTCTGGTCGCTCGACCCGCGTCCGATCTCCACCTCGCGCCAGCCGGTCTTGCCACGCAGGGGAAACAGCAGACCGCCATCCAGCACCTCGACCCAGCCACCTGACTCCGGCGTGTCATCCTTGCCGTGATCGAGGCTGACAATCTCGGACCGGCGCAGGCTGCCGGCAAAACCGATCAGCAACAGCGCCCGGTCGCGCAGGTCTTCCGGCAAGATCGCCGCCTTCTGGACCGGCGGCCGCGCATGTTTGCGCCGGATACCGGCCAGCACGGTGGCAATATGGCGGTCCTTGCGGTCCAGCCTTTCCCCGCGCTGCGCATAGCTCCAAGCCAGACCACTCAGCCGCCGCTCGATCACGGGGACGGAGAGGGCAGGGGCTCTTCCTGCCGGTGCAGCCAGATCGACAATGTAGAGGCCGATCAGCTCTGGCGAAGGGGGCAGTGGACCGAAGCATGCACCCGGGGTGATCTCAAACGAAGGCAAGCCCGAGATGGGGGACAAAGGACGATTGCCTCAACCCATCCGCTCCTCTGCGGGTGAAATCTCACGCCTAAAAGGGTTGACCGGGACATCCCCGTTACCGAAGTCTGGAGCCTAGCTGCGCCTCAGGGCGGCGCGGATGCGGGCGATGCCTTCGGGGATCAGGCCCGCGCCGATGGAGGAATAGGCCAGACGATAGAAGCCCGCGCCGTCCTCTGCCGTGGCGAAGAAGGGAGTGCCGGGTTCAATCAGCACGCCTTCGCCGCGCAGGTCGCGAGAGAGAGCGCGGCTGTCGAGGCCGCGTGGCAGCGCCATCCAGAAGCTCGACCCACCCAATCCACCGCTGGCCGGGGTCAGGCCGCTCTCGGCAATGGCCTCGGCCATTACGATTCGGCGCTCCGCATAGACGCGGCGCATCCGGTTCATCTGCGCGTCGTAATGACCAAGCGAAAGGAAATGCGCCAGTGTGCGCTGCAACATGCCGGGCGGGTGACGCATGACAAGGCCGCGCAGAGCCCGCGCCTCGGCCACGAAGGTGGGATCGGCCACCAGATAACCCAGCCGCAGCCCCGGAAACACCGATTTGGAGAAGGAGCCGACATAGATCACCGTGCCCGCCGCATCCATCGCCTTCAGCGCAGGCGAAGGTGCGCCAGCGAAGGACATCTCGAATTCGTAGTCATCCTCGATCACCGCGAAGCCCTGACTGCTCGCCCGGTCGAGCAGGGCGCGGCGGTGATCGAGCGGCATGGTGGAATTGGTCGGGCACTGGTGGCTAGCGGTGGTGAACACCGTTGTGACGCCAGGCGGGATCGTCTCGGGCGGCAGGCCATGAGCATCGACGGGCAGGGCGCTGACCTCGGCCCGCGTCATGGCGAGGATCTCGCGCAGGCCGGGATAGCAGGGGTCTTCAACCGCGCAGCGCCCGCCCCGGCCCAACAGCACCTCGGCGGCCAGCCACAGCCCGTTCTGCGCCCCCAGCGTCAGCAGGATTTCCTCCGGCCGTGCGCGGATGCCGCGGCGTGGCAGGATATGGCGGGCGATATAGTCAATCAGCTCCGGGTCATCCTCGCCGTAAAGATCGGCGGTCAGCGGGATGAATTCGCGCCACCCCAATGCCCGCACCGCGCACTCGCGCCAGGCGATGTGATCTACCAGCTCCGGGTCGGCCTGGCCATAGACGAAGGGAAAGCGGAAGCGCCGCCAGTCCACCACGCGGTCGGTGCGGGCGGATCGCGCGAAGCGACCATCGATATGGCGCTGCCAGTCGAGGCGCGGTGTGTCGGGCGCGGGGGCAGGGGTGGTGATCCGGCCCTCGATCCGGTCAGATATGCGATGGCCGGAACGCGGCAGGCTGGTGAGGTAGTCGGTGGTGGCCAGTTCGGCATAGGCTTGCGCCACGGTCACGCGCGCCACGCCCAGATACAGCGCCATGCGGCGGCTGGAGGGCAGCCTATCGCCGGGACGGAACCGGCCTTCGGTCACGCCCTCGACGATCTGACGCCTGAGCTGCACCTGCAAGGGCACCGGCGAGGTGCGGTCGATGAAGAAGGCCTCGACAGGAATCGGCATCGCTTGTCCATGGAACGGGTCGGGCGATGAAGCCCGACCCGACCGGCAGGATCAAGCCCTCAGCCGAACACGCGGGTCAGCGCACCGTCGATGGCATCGGTGATGCGGTCGATGTCGTCCGCCGTGGCAATCAGCGCGGGCGACAGGCAGAGCGTGTTATTCAGACCGGGGATCGAACGGTTGGTTGCGCCGATGATGACGCCCTGCGCCAGACAGTCGGCGACGACGGCCTGCACCCGTTTCTCCTCCATCGGCTCCTTGGTCTTGCGGTCGGACACCAGCTCGGCACCGAGGAACAGGCCCTTGCCGCGCACATCGCCGATGACGGCGTGCTTGTCCATCAGCGCCTGCAGGTTCGCGAGGCAGCGCTCACCCATGCGGGTGGTGTTGTCCAAGAGCCCCTCGTCCTCGATGATGCGCATGTTTTCCAGCGCCGCTATCGGACCGGAGGTGCAGCCCCCGAAGGTGGATATGTCGCGGAAATAGCCCATCGGATCGGCGGCATCGTCCTTGAACATCTCGAACACCTGCTCAGTCGTGATAGTGCAGGAAATCGCGGCATAGCCCGAGGCCACGCCCTTGGCCATGGTCACGAAATCGGGCTCGATCCCGTAGTGCTGATAGCCGAACCAAGTGCCGGTCCTGCCGAGGCCGCAGACCACCTCGTCGATATGCAAGAGGATGTCATACTTGCGGCAGATCTCCTGCACACGCTCCCAGTAACCATTCGGCGGCACGATCACCCCACCGCCGGCGGTGATCGGTTCCAGCACCAGACAGCCCACGCTGTCGGGGCCTTCGCGCCGGATCACCTCCTCGATCGCGTCGGCGGCGCGCTGGCCGTAATTCTCCACATCCCATTGCTTGCGGTATTCAAGGCAATGCGGCACCCGCACGAAACCCTCGGGGTAGGGGCCGTATTGCATGGCGCGCTGGTCCTGCCCGCTGGTCGCCAGCGTGCCGATGGTGGTGCCGTGATAGTCGCGCTCGCGGTAGAGGATTTTCCACTTGCGCCCGCCGTGCTGGCGATGCGCGATCTGGCGGACTATCTTGTAAACCTTCTCGTTCGCTTCGGACCCGGAGTTGGAGTAATAGACGCGGGTCAGCCCCGGCGTCTTCTGGGTCAACTTTTCGGCAAACAGCGCGGCCGGAACGTTGCCCGCCGCACCGGCGTAATAGTTCAGCTTGATCAGCTGGTCGCGCACCGCATTCGCGATGCTTTCGCGGCCATAGCCCACGTTCACCGTCCAGACCCCGCCAGAGACGGCGTCGAGGTATTCCTTGCCCTTGGCATCCCAGAGCTTCAGGCCCTTGCCTTCCACGAACACGCGGGGATCGGCGGTCTCATAGACCTTGTGCTGGCTCAGATGGTGCCAGACATGGGCGCGGTCGGCCTCGATGACATGGCTCAGGTCGTTGACGGGATGGTCGAGTGACATGGGCGGGCTCCGGTTTGCTGTCGTCCCCTTCCTGCGCGCTTCCCGCGCAGGTTGGTAGAGCCAGACCGGATCGCAGCATGGGGCCAGATTTGCGCGCTGCTTGTGACGCGACGCATCAGGATACTCTTCCGCTCCGTGCCAGGACGAATTCGGGTGCCGGTCTCGATCTCCTCGAAGACGAAGGATTGCTGTGCCTCCTCGTCAGCACTGATCACAGGGCCGCCCAGCTTCTCTGAGCGCCGCCCGAACCGGGCGCGATCATAGGCCTTCAGGATCTGCATCAGCCGCTTGATCCGCGCGTTGGCATCGAGACTGCGCGCCTTCAGAGCCGCATTCTCATCCTCCAGCGCCGATGTCTTCTCCGCCATGGCGCGGACCACGCCGCTCTCGGCCTGACGAAGCACAGCCATGACCCGCGGCTCGGTGAAACGGCTCTTTCTCTTTCGAATCTCCTCAGCTCACGCTACGAGAAAATTCTACTTATGCAGCCCTTTAACCAAGGGAAGGATTACCGGTAGATACAGAGAAAAATCGTGACAAACAAAAGAGAGCCTGTATGCAAGTTTCGCCCATCTTGAAGAAAAAAATCCAGCGCATTGCAATGCTGATAGCAATTGCCTTTTCTGCGGGTCCCGTATCCGCAGAGGACATCAGGCTTTCACCATATGCTATTGAAGCCCTTCGGCAGTCCGGCGATCTTCCCAATACCTTTTCAGAAAAAGATTTGCCTGATCTCATAGCGAGATTTGCCGAGCGCAACGATATTTATACGGACCCGGGTTCAATATACAATTTCCTCGGGACAAAAGCCGGGCGCAGATCTTCACCTGTACCCCTTAAAATTATTGATAAAACTCTGAAAGTTATCAACCGATACAACCCCGAGGTTCGACGATACAAATTTGATTACTGGTGGTCCTATAAGAACGGCGAAGATCAGGTCGCTATCTGCGGACACTACGACGATGCCAGAGGCCTACAATTTATCCGCATGCGAGTCTCTTTCTCAACGGGTTTTTCCGGCGTGACTGAAAAGGACATAATGACAGGAGAGCAGGCTGCGGGCATGTGTCTTTTTGGCGTTTTGGACGAGAACTAGAGAATTGCGTTCGTTCTATGTACGCACACAATATGGCACCAAGTAAATCTGGTGATAAAATGGCCGGCTTTTGACCTGCCACTGGTCTTTCATCCGGCCGCGACCCAGGCCCGCTTGGGGATTACCCCGGTGGGCGCTGATTGAGCAATCGCCCGACGCGCGGGACGTTCATCTCGCGCAGCGTGGCAGGCGATGGCGGTGTGCAAAGCCCGCGCGGAGATAGCCGGGGTTTGATCATGCAAGCCAGAGCGAGGACGCTCGGTGCTGTAGTCTGCGGCCAGGCCGCGATCACGACCTGCGCATGCACCGGTTTCCCTACCTTCGCCGCGGGCGTGAAGGCCACGACGACAATCCGCCCATCTGATCAGAACGGCACCGGGGTGTTCGACGCGGTGCGCGGGCAGTCCCACCCTGGCGGGATCTCCTGCAGGACGGCCCGCTCTGATCCGATTGGAGTTTCACCTGTGAATGGCCGTTGAGGCAGAGGCCGCGCGTCGACCGGACAATTGCGGTGCCAGGAAGAAGTCATCCGACAATTTTTTTTCGCCTCTCTGCATCCAAACGCCGGTCTGCCCGAGTCAAAGGAGTACAAGGCCGCGGAAGACCCGTGGTCACGAGCGCCGAAAGAGGATCTCTGTCATGAAAACTACCGTTATCCATCAGACGTTTGCCACGCTGACCACCGTCTCCCTGCTGACAGCGGGCGTTGCCCACGCCGAGGCCAATGGTGGGCTGACAGCCATCGGGCTGTCGGGTGACAAAACCCTGCACCAGATCGACGCAACCACGGCCACGGTGAAGGCTTCGATGGAAGCCGAAGGTGTGACCAAACTGCTCGGCATCGACCTGCGCCCGGCGACAGGTCAGTTGATTGGCGTCACCGACACCTTTGAAATCGTCGAGATCGACCCGACGACCGGCGCAACAACCGTCATTTCGACCATGGACACACCGCTTCCGATCGAGGGCGATGCGCCAGTGATCGTCGACTTCAACCCGGCGGCGAACAAGCTGCGTTTCATGTCCGGGACCACGAACCACCGCGTCGACATCGAAAGCGGCGCAGTGACAGTCGATGGCAGCCTCGCCTTCGGGGAGCAGGACATGCACGCGGGCGAGGCTCCGGCCATCGTCGCGGCGGCCTATACCAATTCCTTTGGCAAGCCGGAAAAGACCGCCATGTTCGACATCGACAGCACCATCGTCGCGCTGATCCAGCAGACCTCGCCGAATGACGGCACTCTGGCCGCGATCGGCAAGCTTGGGATTGACGGGGCTGACACCTATGCCTTCGATATTGCCACGGATGCCCAGGGCACCAACACAGCCTGGCTGGTGGCGGGCGGAAAGATGCACAACGTGTCGCTGGAGGATGGCTCAGTCCAGCAAAGCTGGGAAATCACCGGCGCGGATGGTGTGGCCCTGCGCGATATCACCTTCATGACCGCGCAATAACCACTTTTCAGGGCTCACCTCGGCGCGGTCTGCGCACCGCGCCGGACACATGTTCGCATGCTATTGAATTGGCCGGATTTCTCCCTCATCCTGAGGCGGATAGCATGACGCGCTCCCGACGGTGGGCTGCGCGCCCCGGAGGGCAGGGCTTGCAGGGCACGACGTTCGATCCTGAGGCGGAAGTCTCTGCACTGCTCGTCAGCTGTGCTGAAGGTGATCGTGCGGCACTCAGGGCGCTGATGCATGCCGAAGGCGGGCGGATGCTGGGCGTGGCGACGCGGCTCCTGAAGCGCAGCGATCTGGCGGAGGATGCGGTGCAGGACGCTTTCGTGCTTATCTGGCGGCGGGCAGCGCAATTCGATCCGGCACAGGGCAGGGCCATGGGCTGGGTTTACACCATCCTGCGCAACCGTTGCCTGACGCTGCTGCGGCGGGAACGTCGCGACGAGGCGACGGCCCCGGAAACTTTCGACCAGCATGTGTATGCGGAGATTATCGATACTGCATGGGACCGGCTCGAGACGGCCTCTGACCTGCGGCGATGCCTCGAAGGACTTGACGTCGGAACCCGCCGCGCGATCCTGTCATCCTATGTTCTGGGTCACAGCCACGGCGAAATTGCCGGCCAGATGCGCGCGCCTCTCGGCTCGGTCAAGTCCTGGATGCGGCGAGGGCTTCTGAAGCTGAGGGAGTGCCTGTCATGACGCAGCGCCCCCTGCCAGATCTGATTGATGACGTGGTCATGGGGCTGGCCGATGCGGCAGATGTCGCGCGGCTACAGTCGCTGGCGTCTCGCGATCCCGCAATCGCCGATGCGCTTGAACGCACCCGGCAGAAATTCTCGCCGCTCGACGCCACGGCCGACACACTGCCCTTGCCTGAGGGGTTCTGGGCGCGGATCGAGGCCGGCATTGTCCAGGGCGTCGACCCGGAGGCAACGTCTGCTCCCGAAGCAATACCGCAATCCGCCGCAGCGGCCATCGACCTGGACACGGCGCGCGGGCGCATTCGGCGCTGGCAGATCTCCGCGCTGACCGGGATCGCCGCATCGATGGCACTCGCCGCGGTACTGGGGTGGAGCCTGCTGTCACAACCCGCGCCCGCCGTCATGGCTGTACTGCTGAACAGCGACGGCGCAGCCGTGGCGCTGATCGAGAGCATGGCCGACAACACCACGCGCGTCATCCTACTGGAGCGACCGGTCGTGCCTTCGGACCAGGTCATGCAGGTCTGGACGAAGCCTGACGATTCCGGGCCGCCGGTCTCGCTTGGTCTGCTGGAAACCGGACGCTCGCAGACGCTGCACCTTGAGGGCTTTCCGGCACCGCATGCGCTGCAACTTTATGAGATCACGGCGGAACCCGCGCGTGGATCGCCCACCAATCTGCCGACCGGACCGATCCTTGGCAAAGGACTTGCGAAGGTGCCCATCCACTGAGAAGTGCGAGATGACAGGGGACTTGGCTGCACACAGCCCGCGAGCCCTGGCAAACTGATCATCAGGATCAACGTGGTCAGACCCGGACGCATCGCGGCGACATGATATGATATAACATAATTAACCTTATCTGAGTAACTGGTATGTTGCGGCAAAGCTAGAATATCACCCATGAACAATTCAGGAATGTCACTCTCCATGCGCAAGCAAGGCGGCCACGAAACATGGGCTGTTCACAGGCTCTCAGAACATCAGTGATGGCAGAAGCAGACTGAAGAACGGCACATACGACAGCACGATCAGCGCCAGCAGCATGAGGGCGATTGTCGGCAGAGCCGCGCGAAAGATCTCGAACAGCGTCATCTTCGCCACTCCCATCGCCACAAAGAGGTTCAGCCCGACCGGGGGCGTCAGCATCCCCACCGACAGGTTCACCAGCATGATGATCCCGAAATGGATCGGGTCGACGCCGACCTGGGCCGCAATCGGCTGCATCAGCGGGCCGAGGATGATGATGGCCGAAGCGCTGTCCAGAAAGCAGCCCGCGACCAGCAGGATCACGTTGAACAGCGCCACAACGATGATCGGATTGTCGGTGCCGGACAGAATGTATTTCGCCAGATCCGAGGGCGCGCCCGTGCTGGCCAGCAGCCAGGAAAAGGCCGAGGCGCCGGCGGTGATCAGCAACAGCGGTCCCGAGATCAGCCCGGTGTTGCGCAGCACGACCAGCATTTCCCGCAGCGAAATGCTGCGGTAGACGACCGCGCCGACAAACCAGCCATAAAGGCAGGCGGTGGCGGCGGATTCGGTCGGCGTGAAGACACCCGAATAGATGCCGCCCAGCAGGATTACCGGCAAACCCAGCCCCCAGGCCGCGCGCTTGACCGCGGTGAAGACAGAGCGCAGCGTTGGAAAAGCGTCACGCGGATAGCCCTTGTGCACCGAATACCAGCAGGCATAGGCGATCAGGATGCCGCCGATCAGCAGCGCAGGCAGCAATCCGGCGGCAAAGAGCTTGCCCACCGAGCTGCCGGTGACCGATCCATAGATGATCAGGGCGATCGAGGGCGGCACGATCGGCCCCAGCGTGCCCGCCGTGGTGATCAGCCCGATGGAGAAGAACCTGTCATAGCCCGCCGCCACCATCGCCGGATACATGATCGTGCCAATCGCGATCACCGTGGCGGGCGAAGACCCCGAGATCGAGCCGAACATCAGACAGGCCACCACCGCCGCCGCCGCGAGACCGCCCGGCAACCAGCCGATCAGGGCGCGGGCGAGACTGATCAGGCGATCCGAAAGACCTCCGATCCGCATCAGTTCCGCCGCCAGGATGAAGAAGGGGATCGACATCAGCGAGAAATTGTTCATGCCCGAGAACATGCGCATCGGCACGACGACGGGATCAATGCCGCCAATGAAGTAAAAGATCAGCGCCACCGATAATGCCAGCGCGGCAAAGATCGGCAGGCCGAACAACAGCAGCCCGAAGAAGGCCGGAACCAGTGCAGAAACCATGGAGGCGCCCTCAGCTTGTCTTGATGTCAACCGGCGGCGCAACATAGGCGCGCACGGTCACGATGGAATGCAGCACCAGCAGATAGCGCAGCGCCATCAACCCGCCCGAGATCGGGATGATCAGATAAATGTAGCCCACCGGCAGCCGCATCGCCGGTGACAGCTGGCCCATGCGCATCGTGTTCAGCGACAGTTTGATGCCGTAGAAAATCAACACGCTGGCAAAGGCCAGACCGAGGCAGGCCGCCCCGATCTGGAGGGCGCGTGCCATACGGGGACCGGCGACGGCATAGATCGCCTCGACGCTGATATGCGAGGCATAGCGCACCCCCATACCCATGGTCAGAAAGCTCATGGTGATCAGCGAATACAGGATTAACTCCTCGGACCAATAGAGCGAGTTATTGAACACATAGCGTGCGATCACCTGCCCGATGGCCACCAGTGTCGCGGTCAATATCAGCACCGTGACGAGGATATTCTCGATCCAGTCGATGATGCGGTTCACGCCCAGAATAAGCATGCCGGTCCCCATTCCGGATCAGCCCTTCGCGGCGGCGATGGCCTTATCCAGAAGCTCTTGCGTCACCTTCGGCGCAAATTCCTCATAGATCGGCTGTGAGGCTTCGATAAAGGCGGCGCGGCCTTCGTCGGACAGCGGCAAGATCTCGATCTGATCCTTGATCTCCTCGAGGATTTTTGCCTCATCCTCATTGGTATACGCGCGCGCGGCATCGCGGCCCACGATCATCGCATCCGCCACGATGGCTTGCAGATCTTCGGGCAGGCTGTCCCATTTGTTCTTGTTCATCACTGCGGCATAGGTGTGATAGGCATGGCCCGTCAGGGTCATGTATTTCTGCACTTCGTAGAACTTCATCGAGGCGATGTTGGCGAGCGGATTTTCCTGCCCCTCGACCACGCCCTGCTGAAGACCGTTGTAGACCTCGACATAGGCCATGGCGGTCGGATTGGCACCATAGGCGCGGTAGGTTGCAAGGATCGTCGGCGCTTGCAGCGTGCGCATCTTGATGCCTTTGAGGTCATCCGGGCCGGTGATCGGCCGGACGTTATTGGTCATGTGACGAAAGCCCGCGCCCCACATCGCAATGCCGTGCAGGTTGTTGCTTTCCAGCGTGCCCAGCAGCTCCGTTCCGACTTCGCCATCCAGCACCCGCGCCATCGCAGCATTGTCCGGCATCAGGAAGGGCAGATCGAAGAGGTACATTTTCTCGTTGAAATTTGCGAGGTTACCGGTGGGCGGGATGGCAATGTCGACCAGCCCCATCTGGGTTTGCTCGATGATCTCCACATCGCCGCCCAGCTGCGCGGCGGGGCGGATATTGACCTCGATCCGGCCCCCGGATTTCGCCTCGACTTCTTCCTTGAACTTTACTGCGGCGCGGGCGTTCGGCGTGTCTTCGGTCAACACATGCGCGAAGGTCAGCGTGAAATCCGCGCCATAGGCGGCGGTGGTCACCGCGAGGCCGAGAAGGGTCGCCGCGGACAGGTTGAGCAGTTTGATGGACATAGTATCTCCTGTTGGTTTTATTGTTCGGTGTCGTTTCGGGCGCCCGACGGGCGATCTTGTGATGCCGCCTGCGTGTTCAGCCCGCCTTTTGCGCCTGCCCCGACGCGTCGAGGGGGCAGACAATTCCAGTTGTGCTGTCAGGCCTTACCTGCGACTCGCGGGGCGGGGCCCAGAAGCTCGGGCCCGCGACCGAGGGCATTCTCCACCCCCATAGCCATCGCCAGAAGCGCCTCCTCCTGCCGCGGCGGAGCGATCATTTGCAGCCCGACCGGAATGCCGTTGTGGTCCAACCCGGTGGGCAGCGAGAGCGCGCACCAGCCAAACAGATTGACAAAGGCGGTGTTGCGCAGTGTCAGCATATTCGCCCGACGATAGGCGTCGGGATCGGTCAGATCCGTCAGCAGCGGCGCGCTGATCGGCACCGTCGGCGTCACCAGCACATCCACCGTGTCAAAGACCGTCGCCGCCGCCCGCGCCACCCCGCTCAGCACCGCGGCACGGCGCAGATATTCGACGGCCGAGAGCTGGTCCGCCATCTCCACCCGGGCGCGCACCATCGGATCAAGCCGCGCGATCCGCTCGGGGAACGTCATTTCCATGAAAGCGCGCAGCTCTGCCGCCGCCAGACCGCCCTGCCCAAAGATTTCCAGCGCGGAATCCAGATGCGGCAGCGTGATATCGGTCATCACCACGCCTTTGCGCGCAAGCGTGGCAAGGGCCGCCTGAGTCGTCTCTGCAATGCTCGCATCTGCACCGTCCCAGACGATGTTCTGCACCACGCCGATCCGCAGCCCGGAGAGCGCATATGCCTGCACCACCCCCGGCCTGGCCGGATCAATCGCGCCAAAAGCATAGGCCAGATCCTCCACCGTGCGGCACAGGAGGCCGGGGGAATCGAGCGAGGGCGAGAGCGGCACAATCCCCGCGCGCGACCAGCGGCCGCGCGTGGTTTGCAGCGCGCATTGGCCGGTAAGGGCGGCAGGCACCCGCACCGATCCGGCGGTATCGGTTCCCAGCGCCACAAGGCAGGACCCCTGCGCCAGGGACACCCCCCCACCCGAGCTTGATCCGCCCGGCGCGCGCGGCGCATTTGCGGCCGACCACGGATTGACCGGCGCGCCCCAATGCGCATTCGTGCCCAGACCGCCATAGGCGAATTCAACCGTATGCGTCTTGCCCGAAATCAGCCCCAGCTGCCCGGTCACCGCCTGCACAACCGGCCCCGCCGCCTGCCATGCCGCAGGCAAGCTCGTGTCGGTGCCGGCAAACACCGGCATGTTCGGCACGCCGAACAGATCCTTGGCCGAGACCGGCATCCCCATCAGCGGCCCGTGATCCTGGCCGCTGTTGAAGAACAGGTCGACCGCTTCCGCCTGCGCCAGCATCTGCGGGCCTGCCCAATATTTATAAGCGTTCAACTCTGTCTCAGAAGCGGCATGAGCGGCGCAGGCGGCCTTGGCCAGTCGCTGTGCCGTCAGGGTTCCGTCACGCAATCCCTGCGCGATCCGGGAGAGCGGTTGATAGGTCTCGGGATGGGTCACGGGCGGCCTTTCACGCTGAAGTCTTGCCCCGATCCTTAGGGGCGGATCACGATTACGCCAGCGCTGATATTCGTGCTGCATCGCCCCCATGCCTTTCTGCGGCTGCGAAGGGATACTCTCAATATATTGATATAAATGTATATTTTTTAAGGCAGGTATCCCGATGCCGGCTGATCGTTGCCTTTCCGGCAAACCGGCGTTGCCGTTTACTCACCTCACTGGCCGGTACTTGTCGCTAGTTTTGGGGCGGTCAACAGAGAGGACCCACATGCCGCATCTTATTGAAACCCGCCTGAACGACATGGGCATCATCCTGCCCCGCCCGCCAAAGCCGATTGGCAATTACCTGCCCGGCGTCGTCGTCGGAAATCTGCTCTTTACCTCGGGCACGCTGGGCACGCGGCCGGACGAGAATGACAATGACGTGCTGCCCTATGTCGGCAAGCTCGGCTCGGATCTGACGATTGAAGAAGGCTATGCCTCGGCCCGCCTGATGGCGATTAACCATCTGGCGATGATGAAAGCGGTGCTGGGCGATCTGGACCGGGTGAAGCGGATCGTGAAGATGATCGGCTATGTGTCCTGCGCGCCGGGCTTTACCGAACCGCATCTGGTGCTGAATGGCGTGTCCGATCTGTTCGTGACGCTTTGGGGGCCGGAAAACGGCAAACACGCGCGTGCGGCGCTGACGCAGCACGAACTGGGCCTCAACGCCCCGATCGAGGCAGATATCACGGTCGAACTGCACGCGTGAGCCGCGGCCAGGACCGGGCGGCGGGGCGGTGATCCCTGCCGCTCTCTGGCGCAAAGCACCGCAGCCTGACTTATCCCTGCCCGTTTTGGCCCTGCCCGTTTTGACCCGGTGCGGCCAGGCCCTGCGCCGCCCGGATCTCAGCCAGAAGCGCTGCGTCAAACTTTTCGCCCTTGGCGAATTCGGCCAGAATGAACTGCAGGAACGCCGCCGCCGCGGGGGGCAATTGCTGATCGCGCCGGGTGACCGCGTAAATATAGCGGTACTCAAATTCCTTGCACTGCAGGTTCAGCGGTACCACCTGCCCCGACTGCACCTCGTTCAATGCGCCCTGCAACGGCAGGAAAATGATCGCGCCGGTGCGCAAAGCGTGGTCAATCAGAAAGTGGAACTGATCTGCCATCAACACCGCGTTCGGCCGTGCCCCCAGCTTGCCGTAAACGCGATTGACAAGGTGGTGGATGCCAAAGCTGTCATCGGGCATCACGCAGGGCAGAGCGATGATGTCTTCCAGCTGCACCAGCCGGCCATCCGCCAGCGGGTGATCGCGTGGCACCAGCGCCAAAAGCGGTTGGTGCCATTTTCCCACCGTCTCGATGATCGGATGCGAAAAGTGATCGTAGAGAATCCCGATCTGGCAGATGTGCTGCTCGAGCGCTTCCAGCACCCGCTCGCGGCCCCGGATGCGGACGCGCATCTCGATGGACGGAAAATCACGGCGGAAAGCCACGATTTTTTCTGACAGGAACGGCCGCGTCACACCCTCGACCGTGGCCACCGAAACCTGTCCGCGTTTCAGGCCCTTGAGGTCGGCGATTTCGCCTTTGGCCAGGTCGATCCGGTCAAAGATCACCGCCAGATGGGAGTTTAGCAAGGTGCCCGCTTCGGTCAGCCGCACGCCATTGGAATGCCGCTCCAAGAGCTGCACATCCAGTTCGTGTTCCAGTTTCGCAAGCTGACGGCTGATCGCAGAGGGCGCGACATGCAGCCGGTCTGCTGCCGCGCGCAGGGATCCGAGACGCGCGACTTCCGCGAAATACCGACAGGCAGCGAGATTGAGCATGAGGAGCCTCCGGTTTCCGGATGCGACTATCACGCGATGCCGTCGGCGCGGCAAGTCCGTGATGTTACAGGCCGCAATCGCGGGCGCTTCTGTATAATCGCTGACCTGACTTGCGGTCACGAAGAAGCGGATCGGGCGGCCATCGGCGACGGCGTGCAGCGGACTGGCTCCTGGCCGACGGGGTTATGATGCCAGCTGATTCCGGGAAGCGTTGAAACACAAAGGGCTAAAATCCCGGCGTGAACACCACGATGCCATCGGGAACCTCCTTCGTAGAAGGCCAAAAGTAGCGAGCTTGATTGCAAGCCGTTCAACAGGCGGTTTACTCATGCAGCACGTTTAACCGCATGGATTCGCGATGTGACTCCTCGGATGACCGACTTGTCCGACAACGTTCTGCGGTTGCGGCACCGTTCTGCCAATCCTTCGCGCCCGTGCGCTAAGGGAAAGGGAAGAAAGTATGCGGTGCCTGCGTTCCGGTGGCAAAAGGGGATGGCTCTGCGGAGAGCTCGGTCCGGAAGCGGTGCTTGACAGGTCAGCAGGCGAAGTCCACCATACAGCCAATGCACGATAATCTTGTTTATGAATATATCGAGGGTTGAGTGTTTTGATGCGCGGGATTTCCTTAGGATGGGCAGACAATGCCATCTGGCGCGTCATAACCGTGGGAATCCTGGTCGTACGGGCGTTGCTGGCGACTGCCGCTGCGGCGGAAACTGTACCGTTTCCGCCGCATCTCTGTGAATATGTTCATTGCCCCACCGGGGCCGACACAGATAAAGAAGACGAAGTCGAGCCGATACGCCGATTAGGGGAAACCATTTCTGTAGACGCAGCCAAGCCTGATCGCCACATTGAGGACCGCTATTTCCCAATTATGAGGCGCTTTCCAAATGTCGAGTCCTGCTTAGATAGTTCAAATCCAGCCGCGCAGCTGTTGACAGACGCCAAGATGAAGTGGAGGGAGTTGAGCTCTGAACCCGCCGCATATGTCTGCTTATTCAGACTGTTTGACGCGATGAGAAATTCAACCCTTGCCGCCCAGTGGCTATCAGATAACGGATTTTCTGACGTTCGCGATCTTCCCGGAGATCAGGAGAGAAGGATGATCTATTCCGATAGCACACACACCGCCGGGGAGGTTCGTGTTGTCAGCGCATACTGGCCAACATCGAAGAACGGACGGCTATACGGATCGGTGTTATCGGCATTTTTCGAGAGCTTGGTCTCGCTCGGAATAGAGCTCCATGCTGTATTCGACAGGGATGGGAACGTTCTATGGATCGAAATAGGTTCAAACCCGAGATTTCCGAAATAGCAATTGGAGGTGTCCTGGTCCAGGCTCAGAACTCCTTGTGGATCATAGCCAGAACAGGACGATTGCGGCGAGGAGGATGGCAGAGAAGAAGGTTTGTGGACAGTGATCGCATCGGGTGGCGACGCGCCGCCAATCCTTCAGGCGCCCGAACATGATCTCGATGCAGTTGCGCCGTTTGTAGCGTCTCTTGTCGTATTTCACCGCCTTCTCGCGAGACTTTCGGCCCGGGATGCAGACCTTTATCCTCTTGTCTTTCAACGCGTCTCTGAACCAGTCGGCATCATAGCCCCGGTCTCCCGGCACCACCCTGCTTTCGGCAGACGGCAGCTGACGACCTGTCCCCGATCCGCCGACCGGGGGCGCCCGCGCCCGGCGGATTTCCGGGGCACCGGATCAGCGGCATTCCTCTCCGCCCCATCCGGATTCCGGTCCTTTCCATGCGCGCCATATTTTACCACAGACCTCATCCACCGAATATTTGTAGACACATCGCATTTCCTGCCACCCTTCCTATTCCCCTCCATTCTTTCCAGGACAGGTAGGATGCGGGGTGTGGCATCGGGGAAGCGCGTCAGGTCTTGTGAATTGCGCCACACGCATTGCGCGATCAGATAAAAGACAAACGCCTCCGGTCATCAGACAAAGGATAAAGGACTTGCGCATTACGATTTGCGCGGGGTGCATTCTGATATCCGGCCTGCGGGATCGGAATAAATGGATGCGCATTCGGATAAAGGAATTCGGCCTCCGGCAGTCAGAGAAATGCTGCAGGACATGTGGAATGTGGGAAAGGTGCGATGGAATGCGGGTTGTGCTGGTGATGAACAGGAAGGGCGGGTCAGGCAAAAGCACGCTCTGCCGCGCCCTCGCCTCAGCCGCGGTGGCCCGCGGCGAGACGGTGACCATCTTCGACACCGACAGTTCGAAATCCT
>Ga0209570_1000484_pt1 | contig 45014 bp, 47 predicted proteins | sample EBPBio172007_DNA_FD_185861 | JGI IMG/M metagenome (GOLD analysis project Ga0209570, IMG submission 185861) | Wastewater treatment Type I Accumulibacter community from EBPR Bioreactor in Madison, WI, USA - Reactor 1_9/17/2007_ DNA (SPAdes)... | ecosystem: Engineered > Bioreactor > EBPR >... | reverse complement strand
GGATCGTTCGATGACGCGCTCATGCTCGCACAGGATCTGTCCCTCGGCAGCGATCACGATCCGGTCGGGATAAATCCTCAGACTGACCGGGCGATTGGCGAAGGAGGCCGGCACGGAGTAGCGGATACGCTCGAAGTGGATCAGGCATGTCGGTGAGACACGCTTGGTGTGCTCGACGAAGCCGTCGAAGGCGCGTCCCGGCGGCATCAGACTGGCGATCTCCTCGGCATGCACATCCCCGATCATCCCAGGCAATACGCCATGCGGGATCTCCGCCCATTGCGCGATACAGCGCGCTTCGAGCCAGGCATTGAGCGCATCAAGATCGACGAAGTTCGGCATGGGCTGCCATAGCCGGCGGCGGGCATCCTGCACGTTCTTCTCCACCTGGCCCTTCTCCCAGCCAGAAGCCGGATTGCAGAACTCGGGATCGAACAGGTAGTGGCTTGCCATCGCCGTGAACCGGGCATTGATCTGACGGACCTTGCCGGAACCGAGCCGATCGACGGCGGTCTTCATGTTGTCGAAGATCCCACGGCGAGGCACACCACCCAGAACCCGGAAGGCTTGCGCCAGCGCATCGAACAGCATCTCGTGGGTCTGGAGCAGATAGGCGCGCAGGATGAAGACCCGGCTGTGCGAGAGCTTCGTATGCGCCACCTGCAATTTGACGCGTTCTCCGCCGAGGATCGCCCAATCCTCGCTCCAATCGAACTGGAAGGCCTCCCCGGGAGCGAAGACCAGAGGCACAAAGGTTCCGCGCCCGCTGGTCTGGGCCTCGCGCTGCCGTTCGTCCTTCCAGCCCCGCACGAAGGCTGCAAAGCGGCCATACGAGCCGCCATACCCCAAGGCAACAAGATCAGCGTGCATCTGCTTCGCCGTTCGTCGTTGCTTGCGGGACTTGCTGGCCTCCGCCCGCAACCACACTGTCACCTTCGCGGCGAAAGCATCGAGTTTGCTCGGACGGTCGGGGACCTTGAACTTCGGCTCAACCGTGCCGGCGCGAAGATACTTGCGGATCGTGTTCCGCGACAATCCCGTGCGCCGCTCAATCTCCCGGATCGGCATCCCTTCGCGGAAATGCCAGCGCCGGATGACGCTCAATAATGCCATGTCGATCACTCCATGTTCCCCCGACCCAAAGCCAGGGAGAAGGTCAGAACATGGGTCAAATCTCAGTGGAAATTTACGAGCCCGCCGGGTCAGTTCTCAGCGGTAATCAACACTGTCTGTTCACCAGGGGTGCGCTCCGTGTCGGCCAGATCGAGGGAGGCGGCGTCCAGTGCAACGAGGATGACGCCTTCAAATGCGCCCTGCCTGTCGCGATAGGGCCTCGAAAACCAGATAATCCACGTTCCCGAACCTTGATCCTGAACCGGGGCCGATATGAACAGCCTGTCGCTCCCGCCGTTGATATGCGTTCGTACATAGGGGCGGCCCGAAAGATCGGCTTGTTCCTGCGGGTCCGTCAGGTTCGTTCGGGCGGCCAGGATCCCGCGCTGATCGGTGGCGCCAATCTCGATGACCCTGCCATTGGACAGGCGACCGTCCTGATGAGCCGTCAACGAGGATTGCATGTCGCCCGACCGGGCATAACGTTCCCGGACGGCGCCGATCAGCCGGTCAACATCGCTGAGGGCGCGCCGGGTCAACTTTTCAGCGGTCTGGACAGATTTCACCGCGTCCAGTTCCGCAGCGGAAATCATGCCCGAAAACGAGTGGTTGAGATAGGCCAGGCTGAGGGCCCAGACCAGTGCGAGGATCAGCACGGTGAAAAGCAAAGGTTCCGCGATGCGTCCGCCTAGCTTCCGACCGATGCGTCGGAGAAGTGGCACACCGCCGTCAATGGCCACTGTGGATGTGACGACAGGATTCATCGGATCGCTTCGCTCGAAAATGAATTGGTGCTCCGTCATCATCGACGAAGAAGGCCGACCCGCCTTGCGGAAACGGGTCGGCGAAGTCGCTGAATTTATAGCCTGTACCGCGAAGACCTCTTGCCCTTTCCCTTTGCGATACGGGGCCATAAGCATTTTATTTACTCGGCTTGACCGGTGCAAATCTTACCGAATAATTAAGGTTCACTTGAAAAGCGAGCCTGAGCAAACTATACTTGCGTTTCTGCACTCTGTGATGACAGCAAATTTATCCGGGGTGCAGCAGAAATGCGCAAACGACTTGCAGTCTTGCTTCCACCATCACAGGGCCGCGCCCTCGCCCTGCGGTTCTGCGTCAACGGGACGTCCGGTCAGCCATGTCCCGGGCCGTGTCTGTCCGGGTTTTGCTGAACCGTGCGCTTATTCCCGCAGGCCCGGCGCTTCATGGCCGGTGCGGGCGACATATTCGGTATAGCCGCCGGGGTAGATGTGCACGCCGTCCGGGGTCAGTTCCAGCACGCGGTTGGAGAGCGCGGCGAGAAAGTGGCGGTCATGGCTGACGAACAGCATCGTCCCTTCAAACTCCGACAATGCCGCGATCAGCATCTCCTTGGTGGCCATGTCGAGATGGTTGGTCGGTTCGTCCAGCACCAGAAGATTGGGCGGATCGTAAAGCATGTGCGCCATGGCCAGGCGCGCCTTCTCGCCGCCCGAGAGGACGCGGCAGCGCTTGTCGACATCATCGCCGGAAAAGCCAAAGCAGCCGGCCAGCGTCCGCAATGAGCCCTGCCCGGCCTGCGGAAAGGCGCGTTCGAGCGATTCGAACACCGTGTCTTCGCCATCGAGCATCTCCATGGCATGCTGGGCGAAATAGCCCATCTTCACGCTGGCGCCGATAGTGACGGACCCGGCATCGGGCGCGGTTGCGCCGGCAACCAGCTTGAGCAACGTGGATTTGCCCGCTCCGTTGACGCCCATCACGCACCAGCGCTCCTTCCGGCGGACGTGGAAATCCAGCCCATCGTAAATGCTGCGGCTGCCGTAGCGCTTGTGAACGCTCTTGACGGAGATCACGTCATCGCCTGAGCGCGGCGCGGGTGGAAAATCAAACGCGATGGTCTGCCGGCGCCGCGGCGGCTCCACGCGCTCGATCTTGTCGAGTTTCTTGACGCGGCTCTGCACCTGCGCCGCGTGGGAGGCCCGAGCCTTGAACCGCTCGATGAAGGCGATTTCCTTGGCAAGCATCGCCTGCTGGCGCTCGAACTGTGCCTGCTGCTGCTTTTCGGCCTGCTGGCGCTGCTGTTCGTAGAAAGAGTAGTCGCCCGTGTAGGAAGTCAGCGTTCCGCCGTCAATCTCGACGATCTTGTTGACGATGCGGTTCATGAACGCGCGATCATGCGAGGTCATCATCAGCGCGCCGTCGTAGTTCGTCAGAAAATTCTCCAGCCAGATCAGGCTTTCGAGATCGAGATGGTTGCTCGGCTCGTCGAGCAGCATCACATCCGGGCGCATCAGCAGGATGCGCGCCAGTTCGACACGCATCTTCCAGCCGCCCGAAAGCTTGCCGACATCGCCGTCCATCATCTCTTGCGAAAAGCCAAGACCGTCCAGCACTTCGCGCGCGCGGCCATCGAGCGCATAGCCGTCAAGCTCCTCGAACTGTGCCTGCACCTCGCCATAGCGGGCAATGATGTCCTCCATCCGGTCGGCTTCCTCCGGATCGGCCATGGCGCTTTCCAGCGCCTTGAGTTCAGCAATGACAGTGCTAACGGGTCCGGCGCCATTCATCACGGCGGCGACTGCCGTCTGGCCGGCCATCTCTCCGACATCCTGGCTGAAATAGCCGATTGCGATGCCGCGATCGACTGAGACATTGCCCTCGTCTGGCGTTTCCTCGCCCGTGATCAGGCGGAACAGGGTCGTCTTGCCCGCGCCATTGGGGCCAACCAGCCCGATCTTCTCCCCCTTGTTGAGGGCCGCCGAGGCTTCAATGAACAACATGCGGCTGCTGGTCTGCTTGCTGATGGATTCAAGGCGGATCATGCTGGGTCAATCTCGGAACGGTTTGCATGGCAGCGCGCCCGGCGCCGGCCACGCCGCGACCAGATACGAAGAGCGGCGCTGTTGTGCAACCGTTGCCGGCTTCGGGGCGGCGCCCCGAAGCCCGCGCCTGCGCTTCACGCCGTTTCGCCCGCGGCGTGAAAAGACCCGACCCTAGTAGGCCGGTTTGACCGGGAACCAGTCCGGTCGCGACGGATCGAGATAGGCGCCACGAATATCCTCGACCTGATATTTGTTGATCTTGTCGAAATCCGGCTCAACCCCGAGGCCAGGGCCGGTCGGCACCGCCAGCGCGCCGTTGTTCATGACGAACGGCGCGGTGGTCACATCGTCAGAAAGGTAATCGAGTTCGGTATCGATCGAGATTGTCATGTTCGGGATGGATGCGGCCAGATGGACATAGGCGGCCTGGGAGAAGCCGAGTTCGCCACCACTGTGCAGGGTAACCGGAATGCCGACCGCCTCGCACACCGCCGCCGCCTTGATGCACGGCCACAGCCCCCCCGCCTCATGCGGATCGAGCAGCACGACATCTGCCGCCCCGTCCCTGATGATATTGCCGACATCGGAGAGGGTGTAGGCGCTTTCATCAAGCGCAACCGGCACGGGCTGCATGGACCTGAGATGGGCATGGCCACGCAAGTCATCGAGTTCAAGCGGCTGTTCGATGTAGGAAAGGTCGTACTCCGCCAGCTTTGCCAGCTGGCGCTTGGCCGTGCCGATGGTCCAGGCGCCGTTGACATCGGCGCGCAGGCCGCAATCGCCGATGGTTTCACGCATCGCCCGGACCAGCGATATGTCGCTGCGCTCATCGACACCGATCTTGACCTTGAAGGAACGATAGCTACGATCGACGAAGCGCTGGGCCTCGTCCTTGAGCGCCGCCGGATCGGCCACGAAGAGATAGGCGGAAAAGTCGACACTTTTCCGGTACACCCCGCCCCACATCTGCGACAGCGACAGACCGCTGAGGCGTCCCAGCGCGTCCCACATCGCCATTTCAAGTGCACACATCGCCATGATGGCCGCGCGCTTGTGGTGATAATAGCCGGCGCCCAGAACATTGCGGTGGAGCACTTCCGCCTGATCGACACGCTTGCCGATTGCGACCTTGGCGACAATGTTGCGGAACACCGGTTCAATGGCATCGAGCAGGCAGATCGTCTCGCCATAGCCCTTGGCGCCGCCCGCCGTGGTAATCTCGCAGAGGAGCCGCGTCGGGCCGGAGCGGACGCCCGAGCCCCAGACAATCGGCGCGTGGAACGGCACGCGGACCAGCCAATGGCGCACTTCGACGATTCTGGCGTCCTCGCCAATCATTTGCGGTCTCTGCGATTGCGTTTTCATGGTGCTTCCCTGTCCTGAGGATCAAAGCCGGATCCGCGCCGTTACTTGACGGAGCCCGCTGTGACGCCCTGGATGAACCAGCGTTGAAGAAAGGCGAAGGCGACGACAATCGGCGCCGAGGCGATGATGGAGGCCGCCATGGCGCCGCCCCAGTCGGCGTTGATCTCGTTGAGATAGCTCAGCAACATGCCGGGGCCGATGGTGCGCTTGTCGTCGGACACGATCAGCGTCAGCGAATAGAGCAGATCGTTCCACGACCACATGAAACCGTAGAGGAGCACGGTCACGATGGCAGGAATCGACACCGGCAGCACGATGGTGTGGAAGATGCGCAGTTCGCTTGCGCCATCCGCCCGCGCTGCCTCGATCATCTCGGAGGGCACCTGACTGAAATAGCTGTAGAGCATGTAGGTGGATACCGGCAGCGCAAAGACGATGTAGGACAGCACCAGTCCGAAGCGCGTGTCGATCAGCCCGAGCGCGGTGATCATCGGGTACAGACTGATCAGCAGAAGGCCAAACGGAAACACCTGGGCCGAGAGCAGCATGACCATCACCGGGCGCCGGCCGGGATAGCGGAACTTGGCGAATGAATAGCCGGCATAGATGGCCAGTATCGTGTTCAAAACCGCTGCTGAACCGGACACGAGCAGCGAGTTTTTTAGTTGCAGCGGCAGTTTGCCCTGCCCGAGCGCGGTGGCGAAATGGACCAGCGACGGCTCATGCGGATACAGGGTCGGAACGACGCGATAGAGTTCGGAATTGGCCTTGAAGGCCGAGATAATCAGCCAGTAGATCGGGAAAAACAGGAAGATCGCGATCAAGGTCAGGATAAGGCCGAACACGAAACGGGCGGATGTGGAGCTGAGATCAAGCATCGGCTCAAACTCCTTTCAGCAGCTGACGGAGATAGAAATACGCCGCCGGCATGATCGTTGCGACCCACAGCAGGCCGACCGCCGAAGCCATGCCGATGTCCCACTGGTCGAAGGCGCGGCGATAGACCTCGATCGACAGCGTGGAGGTCGCCCGCACCGGGCCGCCGCCGGTCAGTGCGTAGATCGTATCGAAATGTTGCAGGTTGCCGATCACGCCGAGCACGATCACCACCAGCAGCACCGGCTTGAGGTGCGGAAGAATATGATCGCGCAGCACGTCAATGTTGCCGGCGCCGTCAACCCGGGCCGCCTCGATCTGCTCACGGTCGAGGCTCTGAAGCCCGGCGAGGAAGAACGACATGAACAGCGGAATTGAGAACCAGATCTTGGTGATGACGATGGCCGTCATCGCGCCCCCCGGCGTCGAAAGCCAGGCGGTCGGAAACGGAATTGCGCCGGCGCTGACCAGCACGGCATTGAGCACCCCGAAGCGCGAATTGAAGATCCAGCCCCAGATGAAGGCTGTCACGGTGCTCGGCAACACCCAGGGGATCAGCGACAGGGCCCGCAGCGCCTTCTGCCCCCGGAATGGCTGGTTGAGGATCAGCGCCCAGGCAAGTCCCAGCACCAGCGTGCCCGCGGTAACAGCGGTCACGTAAATCGCGGTGGTGACGAAGGAGCCGAGAATTTCGGGCGAGTTCAGGATCGTTCGGAAATTATCGAGGCCAATGAATACGGGCTCGGGCGTTTGCAGGTCGGATCGCGTGAAGGCCAGCGCCAGTGCCCTAAGAAACGGGAACAGGATCACCAGCGCGAAGGCAGCAAGGGCCGGGATCAGAAAGAACCAGCCGACACGCCGCTCCCGTGCTTTGAGGCCGCCGCGCTCGGCAAGGGGGGACACCCGCAGCGTGGCTGCGGATGTCCCGGTGGTGGCTGGGGTGGCGCTGTTCGTCATGCCGGGCTAGCCGCGCTTTGCCATGGAGGCTTCCATGCGGCTCGCCATGGCAGCAATGGCCGCATCCGACGGCTTCTGACCGAGGACAGCGGCCTGGAATTCCTCGGACAGGATCGTCGAAAGCTCCGGTGCGTTCGACCAGATGCCGATCTCGTTGATCAGCGGTGTGCCGCTGGCCACTTTCCAGTTCGAGAAGAACGCGTCTTTCGTCACGACCGGCAAGGCCTGTGCAGACCTCGTGACCGGCAGCGCCGAGAGCGAGGGCGGGAACGTGCCCTGCGCCGCATCCGAAATCAGGTAGTTGAGCCATTTTGCGCCGGGGGAGTCCGGCCCGTCCATCATGGGTCCCTTGAACGCGCTGACCAGATGCCCCCACTGGATTGAATGGGGCGTATCGCCAGCCTTCAGAACCGGTGTCTTGATCGGCAGGACGAAGGCGTCCGCCGCCTCGCCGCGACCCGAGAAGGCGCGGGCAAATCCGCGGGCCTGCGGCGGATCGGCATAAAAGCCGCAAGCACCCTGGCCGAACAGACGGCGCGAATCCGGCCGATCGAGTTCCGGCGCGATCAGCCGATCCTTCATCAGTTCCGTCATGAAGGCGAGGGTGGCCCGCCCGGCGTCCGAATTGATCAGCACCTTGCCGGTTTCATCGATAATGCGGCCGCCATGCGCCCAGACCATGATCATGAAATCGAGCGGGATCGAGTTGACGTTCTTGGTCGCCGGTGCGTAGGGCACCGAATTGGGAACCTTGTCGCGAATGGCGATCAGCGCCTTCTTGAAATCGGCGAGCGTCTCGGGCACCTCGACCCCCGCCTTCGCAAGAACCTCCTTGTTTGCCACCATGCCGACGGAACCGGTGATGAGCGGCAGACCAACCGTCTTGCCGTTCACGCGGCCCATGGCCAGGATCTTCGGATCGATGGCAGCCTCAAGTTTTGCGCGCCCGAGGATGTCGTCGAGGTTGACGATATCGGGCAGTGTGGCGAGCGAGGGCATCCAGCGTTCCTGAATCTGGGCGGTCGTCGGCAGGGTGCGCGAACGCTGGCGCAGCAGGATGTTTTTCTGCATGTCGCCCCAGGCCGAGCCGATGGCTTCGACCTTGCCGCCCGCAGCGGCAAAGCCGTCCAGCAGCTTCTGCACATGCGGCTTGTTGGGCTCTTCCGCATAGGTGAAGCTCATGAAGCTGACCGTTCCGGCCTGGGCCATTGCCGGCCTTGCCGTGAGGGCCGCAATGCCTGCCGTCGCCAACTGGCCGAACCGGCGGCGCGTCATGGATGTTTTCTGGATCGTCATGTCTCACTCCCTTGGTGTCGACCGTTTCGTCCCGGCCGCGTTGCGTGTGAAAAATCCTCAGGTTCGCAGCGTCAGACGACGCCGCCATCGACGATGTAGGTCTGTCCGGCGCAGTGTCGCGCCTCCCTGGAGGCGAGCCAAAGCGCCATGCGGGCAATGTCGGATGCATCGAGATGTTCCTTGATGCACTGGCGATCAAGGTAGCGTTCGAACTTGGCCGGATCGTCCGCCATGGCCCTGTCGATCTGCTTCCGGGTCCAGATCATGCCCGGCGCGATCGAGTTGACCCGGATGCCGCTGGCGCCGAGTTCCCGGGCGAGCGATTTGGTCAACCCCATGATCGCGGATTTGCCGGTCGTGTAGGCGATCAGACCGACCGCACCGAACATCCACGAGATCGAGCCAAGGTTGATGATCGCACCGCCGCCGGCTGCGGCCATGGCCGGCGCGACGGCTTGCGCTGCGAAGAACTGGTGACGGACGTTGACCTCAAACCGGTCGTTCCAATAGTCCGGCGTCACCTGATCCCAGGGGACGCGCGCATCATCGCCGGCATTGTTGATCAATGTGCGGAAAGCGCCGGTGCGACCGGAAAGATCGGCGATCGCGGCCTTCATCGCCGCAATGTTCCGCAAGTCAACGATGGCGGTTTCGATGGTGTTGCCGGTGATCGAGTGGATGGTCTGCGCGGTTTCCGCCAATGCGGCAGCGCTGATGTCCATGCCGGCGACGCGCGCGCCCTGCGCGGCAAAATGCAGTGCAATACTCGATCCGATACCGGATCCGGCGCCGGTGACCAGCACCGGCATTCCCTGAAGATCGGGATAGCGGGCGCCGGCAAGGGGCGATTCCCCCTCGGGGACGGCGATGGTTGCCGACGTGTTCATGCCGCCGTTCTTTCCTGTGTGGCGCTCTCCAGCCGCTTTCCGTCCTCGCCGAAGACATGCAGCGTTACCGGATCAAAGCCGATGTCGAGCGTCGTGCCCGGCGCGATCACATCGTCTCCGACCTGGCGGACGATCACCGGATTTTCGACGCCATCAACGCGCAGATGCACAAATGTGTCCGAGCCGAGCCGCTCGATAACGGTTGCGACACCCCGAATGGCGGGCGCGCCCCTGGGCGGCGAAAGCAGCAGGTGTTCGGCGCGGGCACCGACCGTGACCGGACCGGCGCTGCCGGCGACCCGCAACGGCAACTTCAGACCGTCCATGAGCGTCACCTGCCCGCTGCCATCGACCATCCCCGGCACCATGTTCATCCGCGGAGAACCGATGAAGGCGGCGACAAAGCGGTTGGCTGGCCGCGCATAAAGTTCCATCGGCGCGCCCGCCTGTTCGATCCTGCCCGCATTCATGACGACGATCGTATCGGCCAGGGTCATCGCCTCGATCTGGTCATGCGTGACATAAACCATGGTGGTGCCGAGACGGGCCTTCAGCGTGGCGATTTCGGCGCGCATGTCCACGCGGAGCGAGGCATCGAGGTTCGACAACGGCTCATCGAACAGGAAGATCTTCGGTTCGCGCACGATGGCCCGGCCAATGGCGACACGCTGGCGCTGGCCACCGGAAAGCTGGCGCGGCTTGCGGTCCAGCAGCTTGTCGAGGCGCAGCACCTCGGCCGCCGCGCCAACCCGTCGGTCGATCTCGTCCGCAGGCGTCCGCGCAAGCTTCAGCGAATAGGCCATGTTCTGCTTGACGCTCATGTGGGGGTAGAGCGCATAGCTCTGGAACACCATGGCGATGCCGCGCTTGGCCGGCGGCACGTCGTTGACGATCTCCTCATCGATGGCGATGGTGCCGTCGGTCACGTCATCCAGCCCGCAGATGAGGCGCAGCAACGTCGATTTGCCGCAGCCGGAGGGGCCGACAAACACCGCAAATGCGCCGTCCGGAATGTCGAGGTCGATCCCATGCAACACATGGGTCGTGCCGAAGGACTTGCGAACATTCCTGAGATTGATGCTGGACATCAAATGGTCCTCATCCTGCAAACGGCGTTTCGGCCAGACCGCGCACACCGGTTGAAATGGCAAACACGCTTCCCGAGAGCGGTGCATCGGCCAGTTGCTGGGCCGTAAGCCGGATTCGGGCGCTGGTGACATAGAGTGTCGAAAGGTCAGGGCCGCCGAAGGCGCAACTGGTCGGTCGCGGGACAGGCAGGTTGATAACGCGATCGGCCTTGCCATTGGGGTCATAGCGCGTCACGCACCAGCCATCCCAATGGGCGGACCAGACATATCCCTGGCTGTCGACGGCGAGCCCGTCGGGATTGCCGACGCCTTCCGGCACCTGCACGAAGGTGCGGCGGTTGGCGATCGAACCGCTGTCGAGGTCAAAATCATAGACATAGATGCGGCGTGCGCCCGTATCGGTAAAATAGAACAGCCGGTTATCGGGGCTCCAGCCCAGCCCGTTGGAGATGGTGAAACCACTGTCCATCAGTTGACATTGTCCGTCGACATCCAGACGATACAGCGCCCCCTGCCCCGGTGTTGTATCGATCGCCATCGTGCCGCCCCAGAAGCGGCCGCGGCGGTCACATTTGCCGTCATTGAAACGGTTGCCCGGCTTTGCCGCCTCTGGCGATGCGATCGTGCTGATCTGGCCAGAAGTAAGGTCGACGGCCTTCAGACCGCTCTGCATGGCGGCAAGATAACCGCCGCGGCTGCGCGGCACGACCGCGCTGACCAGTTCGGGCATCGGGAAATTGCGAAAGGTTCCGCTCGCCGGATCGGATACGATGATCGCCGGGCTGAGAATGTCGACGAATGCCAGTTCGCGTGTGCCCGGAAGCCATATGGGCCCTTCGCCCACGAACGCATTGGTGGGCACGACAGACGCGACATCCTCGCGGTTGTGGCCGAGCGGCCTGGGAGAGGTCGTCATGGACATGGCAAGTTGGCCTGCATTTCCTGATATGCGCCGAGCCGCCTCCATGACGTCGCGACCGAGACCGTGCAGCCGGCTGACATCCAGCCGGTACGACGGACCTATGATGGCAACCGCACCGATGGTGCGGCCGCGGTGATCGGTGATTGCGCAGGCGATGGAACTGACCCCGATGTGCTGCTCGTCAAACGATAGCGCGTAGCCGCGCGCCTTGGTCAGATCGAGATGGCTGGCAAGAGCCGCACGGTCGGTAATCGTATTGGGTGTGAAGCGGGTGAGCGTCAGCCGGTTCAGGACCTGTTCCCGCACCAGGGGATCGAGGTGGGCCAACATCGCCTTGCCGGCCCCGCTGGCATGGGCGGCGGCGCGACCACCCACACCATTGCCGATCCGCACGGGCTGGGCTGCCTCGCGCTGGTCGACATAGAGCACATCGTCGCCGTTCAGGATTGAAAGCCGCACCGTCTCATCGGCGAGATCGCGCAGCCGTTCAAGTTCCGGCTCTGCCGCGCTGCGCAGATCGAAGCGGTCCCAGACAAGGTGCGCCATTTCAAATAGCCGGAACCCGAGGCTGTATGTCTGGTCGCGCTCGTCAAACCGCAGGAGCGCCGCTTCGACCAGCGTCGCCAGCATCCGATGGGCAGTGGGTTTGGACAGCCCGGACAGTTCGGCAATCTCAAAAAAGCGGAGCGGCTTTGCGCTGCCTGCAACGATATCGAGCAGAGAGAGCCCACGACGCAGCGCCTGCGCGCCGGGAATTTCACGGCCGGATTCGTCGTTGCGAGCGGGCGCGACATCAATATTCATGAATGGGCCTTCTAAAATATGAACAAGGCATCCAGAATATGGAACAATCTATCTTGAGATGCAACCAAAAATTGCTCTGATCGCGCGCCTCTCAAACAACAAGACGCATGTTTGCGGCAAACGGCGTTCATAGGAACGCGAAAACCGATGCAATATGAAAGAGTCTTTCATATTGTGATCGATGTGCGACCGGCTTCATGTCCTGCGCTGGAAACTGTAACGCCTTTCCGGCGTATCGGCCCCGGCATGGGTACGGCTCAATGGTGGATCGTTGAGAAGGGCAACTGTTTGACGTAGTCGGCCAGGAATTGGGCGAATTTCTCAGGTGCCGGTCCGGCTGTGCGGTCCGATCGCTGGAAGATTTCAAATTTTCGGGTGATCACGGGCTCAACCAGCAACCGCGTCTCCAGCCGATAGAGAGAAACGAGCGAGCGCGCATACGGAAGGCAGACCGTCAGGCCCAGCCCCGCACTGGCCATGCCGAGCGCGGTTGTCATAAAGCTGACCTCTGAAAACGGGCTGAAGCCCGTACTTCCGGGAACATGGCTGAGTTCGTTGTTCAACATGCGGGCATAATCGCCACGCAATGAAATCAGCGGGTAGTTTTTGAGATCCGCCCAGGCAATTTGTTCCCGTTCGCACAGGGCATGGCTCGCCGGAATCACGGCGAGGAATGGCATCTCAAACAAGATCTGGCTGGAAAGCTCCGAACTGACGATGCGTTCCGGGCCGATGCCCAGATCGACCTCACCACTGAAGACCCGCGCGCTGACTTCCTCGACCTGACAATCGACAACCGTGACGTCGATCTTGGGATAAAGCTCTCTGAATGCGGCGATGGCTTCCGGCAGCAAGGTGCAGGCTATCAACTGCGGTGCGGCGATGCGAACCACTCCGGCGTTGAGGGACTTCAGTTGCGCGATCGATTCGAGGGCGCGTTCAAGGTCGTCAAGGACACGTTCGGCCAGCGGCAGAAACTCGGCACCGATATCGGACAACTGAACCATGCGCGTGGTGCGATGGGCCAGTTGCACACCCAGGGATGTTTCCAGTTCACGCATGAGGCCGCTGAGAGCGCTTTGCGTCAGGTTCAGCCGTGCGGCGGCGCCGGTGAAGCTGCCTGCTTTGGCGATGGCCACGAAGGCGCGGAGTTGCCGCAGCGTGATATTCATCGTCTTACCTGATAGATATGTCACCAAACTTCGCTCATCCTGATGATGGTCCGGTTCTTATTTGACGGCAAGCTGCGAGAAACAAAACGGGGCACCCACGGAAACAGGCCGCGCAGCTGCTTGCAAAGAGGACGCCCAGTTTTGAGCGAGAGGCCCCTGGATCGCGAACAATTGTTCGGGTGTTCCAGGCCATGGACGTCGATCTGAACCCATCTGGCGCCGCTGGATTTGCGGTCCGTCAAAAGTCGGATTCCGGCTCCTCTCCGGAGCAGCGATGCCATCGGGGCTGGTCGACCGGCTTTCCGTGCGCGCCCCGGTTACCGGCATTTCACATCGAGAGCAGCACAGCCGTGATCGCGCCCGTGACACCGATCACCATCAGCAACGCGCCGCGCGACAGGGCGCGCTTTTTATGCAGCAGCCCAGCCATCGCGACGATCAGCACGGGAGCAACGACAAGCCCGGATTGCCAGATTGTCATGATGCGGCCTTGAGGCAGGCGGCATCCCGTCCGCAGCAGGCGGCGGCGCTCCGCTTGCGGATGATCACGATGCGTTTGCCGTCCGCCCGCATCGCTTCGAGCTCCTGAAGGCAGGTTCCGGCGGCAATCTCGCCGGGCATCCCGGCGCGACCCAGCACGAGCCGGGTGGCCTCGCGCCGGAAATAGGCCCGGATGGCCGGTGCAATCCCTGGCTCCTCGATCAGAACGTCAGCGGACTGGAGGCGCTTGACATCGCAGATGCGCAAGCAATCGGCGGACGGCGGGGCGGCAATCTCATCAATGACGCCGACAGTCCTTCGCGAGGTTGCGGCGATGGTCTCTGCTGCAGCAAGAATGCCGGCGCGGGCCGGTTCATCGAGCGGGGCGGCCATGGCGCGCTCGGCGAACGCCTCCCAGAAGATCCGGCGCTGCCGCCCGGGCGCAAGCCGGCGCTTGATCTCCGGCCTGATCTCGCGCGCAAAATCGGCCCAGGGTCCGAGCCAGTCCGGCACCGCAGCTTCGATCGCCCGGCGCACCGCCTGGCCCAGGATCGGGGCGGTTCCGTCGGTCGTGGCGCCGATCATCAGCGGCGAGCGGCTGACAATCGCGCCGAAATAGAAGTCGCAGGTCGCGCCCTTGTCGATAGTGTTGACGATCACGCCGGCCGCAGCGCCCGCAGCCTTGAAGGCCGCCGCATCGGAAAGCGTCGCAAGATCGGCAACAGCGATGGCCGCTCCGGCAAGGTCGGCAGGAACCCAGGGACGCTGATGCAAGGTTACAGTGCCGCTGCGGCTGCCGCGGGCCAGCAGCGCGCGCAACTCGTCCGAGGGTTCGGGCGCAAAGACCTGCACATCCGCACCGGCAGCAGCAATGAGTTCTGCCTTCCATGCCAGTCCCGGCGTATTGCCGGCCAGCACGGCCCTGCGTCCAGCAAGGTCGAGAAAGATCGGCAGCTTGGAAATCGCGGCAAAGCCGCCATTCGCTGCCGGATCATCGCTGATCATGAAACCGCCTCCAATTGCTCTTTGGAATGGGCACAGCTTCGCGCGGGGCGGACGATCCGGCCTTGATCTTTGACAAGCCGTCGACGCGGCCTGAAGGGCTGAATGCAGGTCGCCTTACCATTCATCAAGGACTTGGATAGCCGCGCCCCTTAACGCTCCGCGTCGGCAAGGTTCAACTTCGGGGCAAGGCGCATGAGCGAACTTCTCACAAAATCCGCAGCGCGAAACATATTCTATGGCGGATCCGCCTTCTTCTTCGCGATCTTCATCGGGCTGGTTGCCCACACTCATTATTATGCGCGCACGACATCGACCGATGAAAGCAGGCTGACGGCATCGGTGATCAACGGCAAGCACATCTGGGAAAAGCATGCCTGCATCAATTGCCACACCATTCTCGGCGAGGGTGCCTATTTCGCGCCGGAACTCGGCAATGTCTGGCTGCGCTACGACGGCGACAAGGACCCGAAGTCGGCGCGCGAAGCTCTGAAGGCCTGGATGATCAACCAGCCTACGGGCATCGAAGGCCGCCGCCAGATGCCCAAGTTCGTTTTCACCGACAAGGAACTCGACGATCTGATCTCGTTCCTTGAGTGGTCGTCGACGATCAAGACCAACAACTGGCCGCCGAACAAGGCCGGCTGAGCACGAACCGAGATTGTGAGGGTCTGATCCCATGAAATATCAAACGCAAGCCATCGCGAAATGGTACTGGATCGCCGCGCTGGCGCTCTTTGCCGTGCAGGTGCTGGCAGGACTTGTCGCCGGCTACATCTATGTGCAGCCAAACTTCCTGTCGGAACTGCTCCCGTTCAACATCGTCCGGATGCTGCATTCCAACGCGCTGATCGTCTGGCTGCTGCTCGGATTCTTTGGCGCGGCCTACTACATCATCCCGGAGGAAAGCGAGCACGAGATCCATTCGCCGGCCATCGCCTATTTCCAGCTGATCCTGCTGCTGGTCGGTACGCTCGGGGCGGTCGTCACCTATATCTTCAACCTCTTCCCCGGAAATCCGATCTTCGGGATGCAGGGGCGCGAGTTCCTTGAACAGCCCCTGTGGGTCAAGCTCGGCATCATCGTTGCGGCGCTGGCCTTCCTCTACAACGTCACGCTGACGGTGCTTGCCGGCCGCAAGACCGCGATCACCAACATCCTGCTGCTCGGGCTGTGGGGCATCGCGGTGTTCTTCCTGTTCTCGCTCTACAATCCGGGCAATCTCGTGCTCGACAAGGTGTACTGGTGGTGGGTTGTCCATCTCTGGGTCGAGGGCGTGTGGGAACTGGTCATGGCCTCCGTGCTCGCCTTCATCATGCTGAAGCTGACGGGCGTCGACCGCGAGGTGATCGAGAAGTGGCTCTATGTCATCGTCGCAACCGCGCTGTTCAGCGGTGTTCTGGGCACCGGGCACCACTACTACTGGATCGGGGCGCCCTATTACTGGACCTGGATCGGCTCGATCTTCTCCTCGCTTGAGGTGATCCCGTTCTTCGCCATGGTCCTCTTCACCTTCATGATGGTGTGGAAGGGCAAGAGGAACCACCCCAACAAGGCGGCGCTGCTCTGGGCGCTGGGCTGCTCGACCCTTGCCTTCTTCGGCGCCGGGGTCTGGGGCTTCATGCACACGCTGCATCCGGTCAACTACTACAGCCACGGCACGCAGGTGACGGCCGCGCACGGACATCTGGCCTTCTTCGGCGCCTATGTCTCGCTGAACCTTGCGATCATGACCTATGCCTTCCCGCATATCTTCGGCGTCAAGCCGTACAATCAGGTGCTGAACATGGTCTCGTTCTGGCTGCTTTCGGGCGCCATGGCTTTCATGACCTTCGTGCTCACCTTCGCGGGCGCGGTGCAGACCCATCTCCAGCGCGTCATGGGCATGAGCTACATGGAGGTGCAGGACCAGCTTGCGCTGTTCTACTGGATGCGCCTTGGCGCGGGGCTTGCGGTGGTGATCGGGGCGCTGCTCTTCATCTATGCCATCCTCGGCCCGAAGAAGGAGGCAACTGGCCTCGAAGGCGCGGCACTGCAACCCGCCGAATGATGCGATACCGCCCCGCCATCTTTTCGTGGCGGGGCATTCCCGTTTTAAATCCCTTGGAGCCGAGGGGGCTGCCATGAATGCCCACGCGACGCCGTCTGCGCGCGAAACCGCAATTCCCTTCTACCGTCCTATCGGCAACGAGTGCGCTGTGTTCGAGGCGGCGTTCAGGAATCGGCTGCCGCTGCTGGTGAAGGGGCCGACGGGGTGCGGCAAGACGCGCTTTGTCGCCCATATGGCGGCGCGTCTCAAGGCGCAGCTGACCACGGTTGCCTGCCATGATGACCTCACTGCCTCGGACCTGACGGGGCGCTGGCTGATCAAGGGCGGCGAGACGGTGTGGCAGGATGGTCCGCTGACCCGCACGGTCCGGCAGGGCGGCATCTGCTACCTCGACGAGGTGGTGGAAGCCCGCAAGGATGTGACGGTGGTCCTCCACCCGCTGACCGACGACCGGCGCATCCTGCCTCTGGACCGGACCGGCGAGACCGTGGTGGCGCCTGACGGCTTCATGCTCGTGGTCTCCTACAATCCCGGCTACCAGAACATCCTGAAGAGTCTGAAGCCCTCGACCCGCCAGCGGTTTCTGGCGATCGAGTTCGATTATCCGCCGCCGGCCATCGAAGCAGAGGTGCTGACGACAGAAACCGGGGTCAGCGCCCATATCGCCGGGCGGCTCGTGGCGCTGGCGGGGCACATCCGTAAACTCAAGGGCCGCGACCTTGAGGAAGGCGCCTCCACGCGCCTCCTGGCCTATGCTGCCAGTCTCATCGCCGCCGGCATGAAGATCGAGGAGGCCATCACTGTTGCGCTGGTCGAGCCCCTGACGGACGACGCCGAGGTCAAGCGCGCGCTGGGCGACCTTGTGGTTGCCGTGTTCGGATAGCACGATGGCCATCCCGCATTTCTGGGAGCCCGAGGAGACGGTCGGCACGGCTTGGCACGATCTTGTGCGCGACTGGGGTGCCGAGCCAGACCATGCGGGCGCGCGCGTTTCATATACGGACGTCGCAGTTTCGGTCGGCCTGATGCATCGCGCAGCCGGCGGCAATCCGGGCACGGAAATCCTGCCATCCGCCGCCACCGTGGCCAAGAGCCGCGTGACGGGGCGTCGCCGGCTCGGCCATGATGTCGATCATGTGACGCGGGCCAGTTATGACGGGCAGATGCTGGCGCTGCCCGGCGCCATCGCACTGTTCGACGATCCGGCGCGCAATCGCGCACTCTATCTCTGGCTGAGCGCGCTGGCCGCCTTCTTCGAGATGCCGTTCGAGCCGCCCGGCGCAGCGCTTGCCGATGATCTGGCCATGCTGCGCGCCGCTCACCGCGCCGAGGCGCGCCTTATGGCTACGCTGCCGGGCTTTCGCACGATGCGCGGGGACCTTGCCGGTGCGCTTCTGGCCCAGCGTCCGCAGCCGAAACTGCCGCCGGTCGAAATGGAGCTGGAGGCGGCCATTCGCCTGCTGCTGCAAGGAGCGGAGCCGGGTGACAACACACTCCACGGCGTCATTATCGGTGATGGGGACCTTGCGGCATTCGCCACCCCTCCGGAATACAAGCCGTTCCGCCCGGTTGCCCTCTGGCCGTTGCTCGCGCCCTGGCGCGCAGGTGACCGGAGCCGGGGCGATGATGCGGGAGAGACATCGGCCACACCGCCGGGCGAAGGCTCGGAAAAGACCTTGCGCGCCCAGCGCCATGAGGCCGATCAGGCCAACCGCAAGGACAGTTTCATCCTGCATCGCTTTGAATCGATCATGTCCTGGGTCGAGTTCCTCAACATCAACCGCGCCATCGAGGATGAGGACGAGGACAATGCGAAGAAGGCAGCGGAAGATCTCGACGAGGTGTCGCTGGCCAGGAATACGCGTTCGGCCAAGACCAAGCTGAAATTTCATCTCGACCTCAGCCCGCGCGATGTCGAGCGCGAACGCCTGATCGGCGAGACGACCTATCCCGAGTGGGACTGGAAGGCGGGCAGTTACCTTGCCCACCACGTCTGCGTGCAGGAGCGCCTTGCCGAGGAAAAGGACGACGATGCGCTCGACCGGCCTCGCACACGCCGGCGCATTGCGCGGGTCAGGCGCCAGTTCGAGGCGTTGCGCCCGCGCCGGCGGATCGTCCGCCGCCAGACCGACGGCTTTGATCTCGATTTCGACGAGGTGGTGCGCGCCCGGTGCGATCTCATGGCGTCGGGCGAGGCCAGCGACCGGCTCTATGCCGCCATCCGCGATGACGAGCGCGACCTTGCCGTCAGCGTGCTCATCGACATTTCGCGCTCCACCGAAAGCTCGGTTGCCGGACGCCCCGTGATCGAGATTGCCCGCGAGGCGCTGGCGGCCCTGATCGGCGGCATCGATGCCTGCGGCGATTCCGTTTCGGTCCATGCCTTTTCCTCGCTCCGCCGGGACCGCGTGATGGTCGAGCGCGTCAAGGATTTCACCGAGCCGAACACCGATACCATCCGCCGGCGGATCATGGGGCTGACGCCGCGCCATTACACGCGCATGGGCGCTGCCATCCGTCATGTGTCGCACCATCTTGCCACCCACACCGCGCAGCGCCGGCTGCTGCTGGTGATCACCGATGGCAAGCCGAACGATCTTGACCATTACGAAGGGCGGCACGGCATCGAGGATACGCGCCGGGCGGTGCGGGAAGCGAGGCGCCTGGGCCAGGCCGTGTTCGCCGTCACCGTCGATGCCCGGGCGCGGGACTATATCCCCTACCTGTTCGGGCAGAACGGCTTTGCGATCATCCCGGATGCCGAGACGCTCATCGAGGCCCTGCCCGACATGTACCGCCATGTCGCAGGATAACCCCGGCGCGGCCGATCCCTTTGCCGGACTGCCCGGCCATCCGATGATGTGGATTTTGATCGGCTCCGAACTGCTGGTGTTCGGGGCGGGGCTGGTGGCCCTTTCCGGCGCCCGGATTTTCGATCCGGCGGGATTTGCCGCCGCGCAGAATCATCTCGACCGGGTGAGCGGCCTTCTCAATGTGCTGGTCCTGGTCACCAGCGGGCTCTTTGCCGCGCTGGCGGTGGAGGCCGCGCGGAGGGGCGCCGACACAATGACCCGCGCGCACCTCGCCGTTGCAGGCCTGTTCGGTCTCGTTTTTCTGGCGTTCAAGGGCATTGAATACGCCCATGACCTTGCCGCCGGCCTGACCATCGAGAGCGGCACCTTCTTCACGCTTTACTATCTGATCACCGGCTTTCACGCGCTGCATGTCGTGCTCGGGCTGATCATTCTTGCGATTGTCGCGAAATGGCCGACGCTGGCGAATGTCGAGACGGGCGCGGCGTTCTGGCACATGGTCGATCTTGTCTGGCTGCTGGTTTTTCCGGTGGTCTATCTGGTGCGCTGATGAACCGGACAACCCGAAGACTGCTTCTGGTCTGGGTGGTGCTGGCCGGCCTGACCCTGGCGGCCATTCCCATCGGGCACGCAGCCGAGATGCGCCCGCTGGGCCCGTTTCTGACGATCGCGCTGCTGGCAATCGCCTTTGTCAAATCCGCGCTGGTGCTGAACGACTATCTGCATCTTCGCGAGGCGCCCCGCTGGAACAATGCCCTGCGGGCCGCCATTTTCGCGCTTCTGACCCTGATCGCCGGGCTCTCGCTCATGGCGCGGGTCGGGTAGTCGCCGCTCCGGCAACCTGCGCGATTTCAGTGCGAGGCGCGGGCGTTCGTGTCGCCGGCCTGTGCGAAACTGAGGACCTGGCCGACATCGCTGATGCGCACCTCAGTGCCCTCAACATGCACACCCACATCCCGGAGTTTTGAAAAGGCGCGGGAGAGGGATTCCGGCTGCATCCCGAGACGAGCCGCGATCAGGGCCTTGTCGAAGGGCAAAGCGATTGTCGCCGGCCCCATGCCGACATCCGTCAGCGAAAGAAGGAATTCGGCAACGCGCTCTGGGCCCTTCAGCGCTTTGAGATGCTCAATCTGCTGCATCAGCCCGAACATGTTCTGGGCGGTCGAGGCGATCATGGCCAACGCAATGTCCGGGTCGCGATGAATCGTCGAGCGGATCAAGCTGGATTCAATGCGAACGAGGCGCACACGGGTCACGGTTTCCGCAGAGGCTGGATAAACGCCGCCGGCGATCGATATCGCGTCGGCCAGGGTCTGCCCGCGCGTAAAGACGCCGATGACGGTGGAGGCGCCGTTGCTGGCCTCGCGGACGATCTTTGCCCAACCGTCGAGGATCAGGAAGAAGGCATTTGCGGGCGCTCCCTGCCGGAACAGGATGCTGCCGGTCGGGTGGTTCTCCGTCACGCTCTCGGCCAGAAGCTTTTCGGCAATTCGCTGCGCAAGGCAGCGGAACATCGCCGTGGCTTTCAGGGCCTGCAACTCTGCGGGGTCAATCGGCTTGGCCATCCGGCATTCTCCGGCGAACAGGGACGGAGCCTGCCATGGTTGCGGAAGATGCCGGCCTGACCTTGAGAATGGTCAAGCCTCCGCCTTAATTTTACCGCGCGCTGTCTTTTTCGGGCTGCCGGTCGTGGTGGCGGCCGCACATTGCGAGGGCACGGTTCCCCCGCCCACGACCGATTGAACGCAGGCCCGGATGAGCGGGTCCGTCTCCATGCGCAGCTTCTGTTCTTCCGGTGTCAAACCGTGCAGGAGCGGACAGAGCTTCGGATCGAAGGCGCAGTTGACGAATGTGGGGTGCGACATGGTGCTCTGGCCCTATTCCTGTTTCGGCCCGCCGCGATCCATGCGCTGGCTGGCAGCACGCGGACCATCGGCCTGCAGATCGATGCGTTCCTTCGGTGATCCGGAACGGCGCAACGGAACGGTGACCAGGGCTTCGCGCTCGCCTGAACGGGGACGATCCAACTGGACGCCGACCAGACCCTCTGACAGCGGAACGACGCCGACCGGAACCGGGCTGCCGCGTGAGGTCAGCGCAGTCGTCAGCGTCTTGTCCTCGGCCCCGACGGCAACATCGTAATACGGTTCCTTGCCGTTCCTGCATTGCATTTTCGTGATCCGCCACTCGACGTGCCCTGCCAGCACACCGCTGGCTGTCACATGGCTTGAGCAGGCAAAAAGGACGCCGGCCTGCAACAGAATCAGGGCAATGACGGGAATGCTGAGCAGGCCAACCAGCCACAGGGCGGCCTTGATGATCCGCCGGTTTGCGGCATTCCCCGCACCCGGGGAAGCTCCGGCGGTCATGGCGCGGTCTCTTCGGGAAGGCGCAGGTTGGCCACTATCTCGGCGGGCAGCTCTCCGGCGAGGAAGCGGGCCGATATCTGGTCGACACTGGCGATATGCGACATGATCAGGTTCGGCAGGTCATGTGCAAGATACGCGCGCAGGGACGGGATGTTTCCCCCGGTTGCAGCGATGGTCGCGTCAATGTCCGCCACCAGACGGTTGTGCTGGGCGATATGGCAGGCCAGAACCGGAACGGCGTGGTCCCGCAACAATGCCTCTTCCCGGGCGAAATGCTCCGCAATTTCGGCCCGGCATGCAGCCAGATGGCCCGGCAGCTCAGCATCGGCAAGGCCTTCAGACCGTGCCAGCATCTCCTCGATGCGGGTGTGATCATCGTCCATCAGATCAACGCCCAGCGGAAACTTCGGGTGGCTCATAGTGGCCTCCTCAGTGGCTTGTGCCTTCGGAAAAGGTGATCTTGTTGTAGACGTTGTATTTGCCGGAAGGCTTGCGCATCGGCAGCCGCTTGATCTCGGCGAAGGTCGCGGCATCGTAGACAATCAGTTCGCCGGGGTCCTCCCAGATCGAGACCAGCACTTTCCTGCCGTCCTTGTCGAACTCGACATGGGCCGCCGTTTTGCCGGGGCTCGGGGTGATCGAGCGGACAATCTGCAAGCTGCGTTTGTCGAGGATGGACATCGTGTCCCTGGCTTTTGACATCATGGAATCCGTCCAGGCAAAGGGCGTGTTTTCGTGGCTTCGCATGAAAAAGCCCGGACCGGGTGTTTCAACGGTCTTCACCGTCGTCCAGCTGTCGGTGGCAATGATTGACACGAGGCCGGATTTCAGATGGGGCGTTGCCATCACCGGGCGGCCCTCATGCTTGAAGGTAATGCCCGAGCCGAGATGTGGCAACCCTGGCAAGGTGAGTGCGGCAATCTGCTCGCCCCGGTTGAGATCGTAGACCTTCGAGGCCGATCCCTCGCGGGCTGAACCGAAGACATGGGCGTAGGAGGGGTCGAAGAAGAAATCATCGAGAGGTTCGTCGGTCTTGATCCGGCGCAGCGGGAAATCGCCGCCCTTGGTCGGGATTTCCCAGATTTCCGGCACGTCCTTCAGCGCCACCACGAAGGAATTTCGCGGGCGCGCCTGATAGACCGCCGAGACGCGCGAGGTCTTGCCGGTTGCATCCACGGCATCAAGCGTCCGGATCAGCGACAGGTCGGCCGCATTCAGGAGCACGAGTGAGTTGGGCAGGTAGTTGGCGACCGCGATGGTTCGGCCATCCGCCGACAGGGCGATGTTGCGCGCGTTGATGCCCGCGCGGATCTCGCCGATCTTCTGAAGGCTCCAGATGTCGTATTTCTCCACCCAGCCATCGCGCGACATGAAATAGACAAAGCGGCCATCCGGCGAGAACTTCGGCCCGCCATGCAGGGCAAAGCGGGTGGGAAAGCGCGTCAGCGGTTCCAGCCTGTCGCCATCGAGAATGGTGGCGTGATGATCGCCGATTTCGACCACGACGAAGAGGTTCATCGGATCGGCGGTGAAAACAGGCTTGGCGAGCGGGGGAGCCTCCCGCTCGATGACCCGGCTTGCCGTGATTTCCGCCGCCCCCCAGACAGGCATGACCGGCAGCGGCTTTGCGATATGCGCGGTCAGCGCCTCGATTTCTTCCCTGGCGAGGGTCTGGCCGAAGGCCGGCATCTGGGTTGCAACGCGCCCCTCGGCGATGACTTTGGCCACCGCACCGCCGCGCAGGCGCCCCATGTTCTCCGGCAGCAACGCCGGGCCGATGGCCCCGAGGCGGCCGGTGCCGTGACAGGACGCGCAGTGCGTCTGGTAAAGCTGTTCGGGTTCTGCCGCGTGAACGGCGCCGGCGAGCAGCAGGACTGCGGCGGCCAGCCTAAATGACGGCTTCATGGCGAACTCCACGGAAGGGGGTAACGGTGACGCGCGGGGCGGGCCCATCAAGGCCGATCTCCGCATCGGTCAGATAGCAGCCGGGATCTTCCGCCCAGGGATCGCCCGTCACCTTCAGCGCACGGATGCGCGTGTTGCCTCCGCAGATGGCAAGATGGGCGCAGGCCCCGCAGCGGCCTGTGACGGGGCGCGGGCGCTGTTTCAGGCCGGCGAAGACCGGATCGGACAGGTCCGTCCAGATGTCGGAGAATGCCCGCTCCTTCACATTGCCCAGCGTATGGTGCCACCACATCGTATCGGGATGAACCTGGCCGAGATTGTCGATATTGGCGACATTGACCCCCGAGGCGTTGCCGCCCCAGCGCACCAGCGCGGACCGGAGCCGTTCGGCCTCGCGCGGGTAATGCGCCTCGACCCAGTGCAGAAGATAGACGGCATCGGCATCGTTGTTCCCGGTGACGATCTCGAGCTCGCGCCCGTCCTCGATGGCGCGCGCCGCGCGGTCGATCAGCACGTCCATGGCCCGCCGCGTCGAGGCCCATTCGGAATCCTGCCCGCGATTCTTGTTGCCGCGACCGGCGTAGACGAGATGCGACAGATAGAATTTCGGGAAGTTCTCCGCCTCGCACAGGTCGATCAGGGGTTCGAGATGGTGCTCGTTGGCCTGCGTCATGGTGAAGCGCAAACCCACCTTCACCTTGCGGTCGCGCAGCAGGCGCAGGGCCTCGATCGACTGATCGAAGGCGCCGGCCTTGCGGCGGACCGCATCGTGCGTTTCCTTCAGACCGTCGATGGAGATGCCGACGTAATCATAGTCGGCCGCAGCGATCCTGTCGGCCATCCACGGTTCGACCAGGGTGCCGTTGGTGGAAAGGCAGAGAAAGAAGCCAAGATCCCTGGCACGGCGGGAAATCTCGAAGATGTCGCGGCGGAGCAGCGGTTCCCCGCCCGAAAGGATCAGAACCGGCACGCCGAACGCCTTCAGATCATCAAGGGTGGTCATGACCTGCCCGGTCGTCAGTTCACCGGGAAAATCGACATCACCCGAGATCGAGTAGCAGTGCATACACGTCAGGTTGCAGCGCCGGATCAGGTTCCAGATCACCACCGGCCCCGTCATGCGCACCGGCGGCGCGCTGCCCTTCGGGCCATGGGCGCGGGCCGGCTGCCCGGGTTTCATGACCATGCGCAGATAATGCGACAGGCGGAACATGCTGACCTCCCCTCAGGCAGCGGGCCGGGCCGCAAGGCGCAGCCCGGTCTTTTTCAGAATGCGTTTCGAGAACAGGACCTCATGGGCGCGCGCCGCGGGCCCGATCAGCCGGGCGATCTCCGCGACCTTGCCGATAACCTCGTCGCTGCTCACGCCATGCACCATGGCAAAGACGTTGTAGCGCCAGTGCGGCAGATGGCGCGGGCGCCGATAGCAATGCGACACCGCCGCCAGCGCGCCGATCCTCGGTCCGATCTCGGCCACGGCCTCGTCTGCAATGTCCCACACGCTCATGCCATTGGCGGTAACGCCCAGCGCATAGTGGTTCGGGATGACGCCGATGCGGCGGATGGCGCCGGTTTCGATGAGGCCGGCAAGGCGCCCGAGCACCTCGGCACGGCTGCACCCGAGCCTGCGCGCAAGTTCGCCATAGGGGTCCGGCGAAAGCGGCAGGCCGGCTTCGGTTGCCTTGATCAGGGCGTGATCGGTTGGCAGCAGCATCAGACCTCCACCCGGAAGCCGACGAAGAACTCCTCTTCCTTCGGCATCAGCCAGACCTTGAGGCCGGTTTCCGCCTCGATGGCCGCCGCAGTGGACGTGATGCGTTCAGGATCGAGCGAAGAGATCACGAACCACATGTTGAGTTCGTGCCCGCGCTCGTAGTTATGCGCGATTTCGGGATGTCGGTTGACCTGTTCGGCCACGGCCTCGAAACGCTCCGCCGGCACCGCCATGGCGGCAAGGCAGACGGCGCCGCCCATTTCCTCCGAATTCCACAGGGGACCGAACCGCGAGACCGCGCCCGCCGCAACCAGCGCCGCGAGGCGCTCGATCAATTCGCCTTCGCTGATGCCCAGCATGTCTGCTGCATCCGCATAGGGCCGTTCGCTAAGCGGAAAGCCGCCCTGCAAGCCGTTGATGATGATCCGGTCGGTCGCCGTCAGCGTGATCATTCCGCCGCCTCCCTGTCCGCCGAGAACACGGCCCCGCGCTGCTTGAAGCAGCGCAGGGAAAACAGGACATCCCGCGCTGCGACAGCGCTGCCGCCGGCCCGTTCGAGTCCGGCGATCACTGAAAGCGCGCTGGCCCGATCCCGGCCATGAACCATCGTGAAGAGGTTGTAGCGCCAGGCCGGCAGGCGGCGCGGGCGGCGGTAACAGAGCGTCACGCCCGGTGTTGCGGCAAAACCTTCGGCCACCGCATCGACGGCAGCCTCGGCAATGTCCCACACCGCCATGGCGTTGGCCGCATAGCCGAAGGCGCGATGCCGGACGATGACGCCGAAGCGCGTCACGATGCCCCGCGCGAGCAGCGAGTCGAGCCGGGCAATGACCGCCCCTTCAGTCAGGCCAAGCGCTTCCGCAATTCCGGCAAATGGCCGGGGAACGAGCGGCAGGCCCCGTTCCAAGGCGCCGAGCAGGCGTCGATCTTCATCATCCGCCCTGCCCGTCAGCGGCCGCGACACGGGTTTGGTCGCGCTCTCCCCGAACAGCGAGAAGCCGAGGTCGATGTGGTAGGATTTTTCAAGCGGCAGGTTGAGGACCGGCAGGCCGGTCGCATGTTCGATGCCGGCCAGCACCGTTTCGACCGCAGGCCTGTCGCGCCCTGTCACCACGAACCAGAGGTTATAGGCGTGTTCGCGCTCGTAATTGTGGTTCACGCCGGCAAAGGCATTGATTGTGTCAGCGACGGCTTCGATATCCTCGGGCAATGCCGCGACAGCGGCCAGTGTCGAATACCCCGCCGCATGGGGCCGGACGATCGCGCCGACGCGGCTGACCGCGCCCGACCGGCTGAGCGTGTCAATCCGGCCCAGCACATCCGCCTCGGCAAGTCCAAGCTGGACGCCGATCTCCCGAAACGGGCGCGACAGCAACGGAAAGCCACGCTGGAAATGATCGACCAGTGCCCGCGTGGCCCGGTCCGTGTCGGCAAAGGGCAGGACCACCGCCATGCTATTTGCCGATCATGTGGGCGCGGGCGGCAAAGAAGATGCCCGATGGCTTCTGCGCCGGCAGGCGGGCCATTTCGGCAAAGGTCCGGGTATCGTAGATGATCACCGTATCGCTGTCGCGCACCGAGACCCAGACTTCATGCCCGCGCGGGGTGAATTCGAGATGCAGCACGGCAGGCCCGGGTTTCAGGGTCTTGACGACATCGAGGCTCTGGCTGTCCACCACCTCGACGACATCGTTTTTCGGATGTGCGTAGTTGACCCAGACGTGCCGCCCGTCGGGCCGGGCCACGGCGAAGACCGGCTGGCCGTGGGTCTTGATCCGACCGATCTCCTTCAGGGTGTCGAGACCGATTACCAGGAGTTCGTCGCGCCCGATTGCAGGCAGGAACAGCCTGTTCTGGGTTGCGCCCCACCCTTCGTAATGCGGCATCTTGTAGACCGGCAGCGGTGCTTCGCCCTTGCCGTATCCGGGCAGCACCCGCTCGGCCTTCAGCGGCTCGGCCCAGAGATCGACATGGACGACGCCATCCTCGCCGAAGAGACCGGCAAAATAATGCCGCCCGTCGCCGGTGACATTGGCGTCATAGGGCAGTTTGCCGATGCCGGTCAGCTTGGTCAGCTTCGGTTCCGCCCCTGCGGGCAACTCCAGCTTCCAGATTTCGCCGGCGTCATAGAGCGTGAACACGAAGGCTCGCCCCGGCACGTCGACGATGCCGACCGTCTTTGATTTTGGCGCGGCAGGCGAATGCGCCGGCACATCGGCGACCAGCGCGAGTGTTCCGGCATCAAAGATGCGCACGCCGCCGGGGTCGTAGTTGGAAACGGCGATCAAGGTGCCGTCATCCGAAATCGCGCCCCCGATGGCGTTGCCGGCCTGGATCGTGCGCGCGGCGATGCGCCCTTCGATGAGGTCAAGCTTTGTCAGGCCGCCGTCGCGCCCGAAGACATAGGCGAAGCGCTCGTCGCGCGAAAAGCTGATCGAGGCGTGGGAGAGATCACCGAGACCCTCGATGCGGCCGAGAATCGTCCGCCCCGTCGTCTCGACAATCAAAACGCTGCCGCTCGCCCGCTCGATGATCACGCCGAGGTCGCCGGTGCCGCGCAGCCGCGACGGTGCGGTTTCCGCAGCGGCAAAGGCAGGCGTCGCGAGGATGGGTGCGGCGGCCAGAAACCGACGGCGGTTGATCATCTTGTGTCTCCGCTCTTGAGCATATGGGCGATGGCGGCCGCCTCCTGTTCGCTCATCAGCGGGCGCCAGGGCGGCATCGGCGTGCCGGGCAGGCCGTCAAGGATGATGTCGCGGACAGTCTCAACGGGGAAATCCTTCAGCGCGTCCTGTGTCAGGGGGCGTCCGAGGCCACCGTTCATCGTCAGCCCGTGGCAGGAGCCGCAATCCTGGATCAGGAGATTCTTCAGACGTGCGCGGTCAACCTCAGCCGACAGCGCTGCCCCCGCCACCAACCCGGCGGAAAGGCTCGTCCAGAACAGTGCCTGCTTCATCACCGACATCATTCGCAACCGATCTCCAGCCGACCGCACTGCCCACGATGATCAGAATCGGGCTGGGGAGATGAGCCCGGTCGAGATCAGACGGCAGGCGGTCAAGCCGGGTCGACAATCGCCTCTCCCGGGGCGTCGTGCCTTGACTAATGCAAAGTGCAGGCGTTTCTGCCGGCAGGCCATTCTCGATCAGTTTGGCCGACAATTGCGGGGCGGTTGTGTGCCCCATGTAGAAAACGAGCGTGGTTTGCGGGTCCGCGAGGCCCTTCCAGTCCAGTTCGAGCGGTTGATCGGACCGGCAATGCCCCGTGACAAAACGCAAGGACCGGGCGAGCCCGCGGTGGGTCAGCGGCACCCCCGCCGTGGCCGCGCAGCCCTGCGCGGCCGTGATGCCCGGAATGGCAGCCCAGGCGATGCCGGCCGCCTCCAGCGCCTCGATTTCCTCGCAGGCACGACCGAAAATGAACGGATCGCCGCCCTTGAGGCGCACGATGCGCTTGCCCTGCCCGGCCAGATGCACCAGTAGCGCGTTGATGTCTTCCTGCCGGTAGGAATGGCGGCCCGCTTCCTTGCCCACCGAGATGCGCATGGCGCTGTCGGGCGCAACCTTAAGGACCGCATCCGAGACCAGCCGGTCGTGAACGACGACCTCGGCCTGCGCCAGCGCCTTGACCGCCTTCATCGTCAGGAGTTCGGGATCACCCGGGCCGGCCCCGACCAGAAGAACCTGTGGTGCACCGCCACCCTCATTCATGCCGTCGGCCATGCCAGTCCCTTTCAGGCAAACGAGTGCCGCAGCGCGGCCGGGAAATGTCATAGCCTGCCGCCCGGGAAGGCGGCAGGCGTTCCTCGCGACGCGGCTCAGTAGACGTCGTGCTGGGTGTTGTAGACGTTGAACTTGCCGGTCGGCGTGATTAGGCGGGGATCCTTGATCACTTTCTTCAACTGGCGGGTCTTGTCATCGACCACCACAATCGCCGACTCCTTGTTCTTGGCGCTCCAGACAGAGAACCAGACCTCGGTGCCGTCCTTGTTGTACTCAGGCTGGACGATGCGCTTTGAACCATCGTCCTTGAGCTCGGCCCATTTGGCGATGGGCAGGACGGTCTTGCCCTTTTCAAGGTTGTCGAGATCGAACACCGCCACCGATTGGGCGATCTCGGGGTCGTTGTTCAGCGGGGTATCCACCCAGAGGTTGCGCGAACGCGGATGGGTCTTGATGAACAGCGAACCGCCCCCCTGCCCCTGAAGCTTCTGCACCACCTTCCAGGCATTGGCCTTGTGTTTGGCCGGATCCGTGCCGATCAGCACGATCTCCTCGCCGCCCAGATGGCTGGTGGCCCAGACCGGCCCGAACTTCTTGTGAACGAAGTTCGCGCCGCGCCCCGGATGCGGGGTCGCGCCGACATCGACCATGCCGGCCAGCTTGCCGTCCTTGGTGTCGACCACGGCGACCCGGTTGCGGGCATTGGCAGCGACGAGGAAGTAGCGACCCGACTTGTCGAAGCCGCCATCGTGAAGGAAGCGTTCGGCCTCGATCTCGGTCACCTTCAGGTTCTTCAGGTCACGATAGTTGACCAGCCGGATCTTGCCGGTCTCCTTGATGTTGACCACGAATTCGGGGTGATAATGGGATGCGACAATCGCGGCTACGCGGGGTTCGGGGTGGAACTCCTGCGTGTCGTAGACCATGCCGCGGGTGGATTCGATCTTCAGCGGCTCCAGCGTGTTGCCATCCATGATCACGTATTGCGGTGGCCAGTAGGAACCGGCGATGGCGTATTTGTCTTCCCAGCCCTTGTATTTCGAGGTTTCGACCGAACGGGCCTCGATGCCGACCTTCAGTTCGGCAACGGTGTCCGGCTTTTCCATCCAGAGGTCGATCAGGTTGATCTTGGCATCGCGGCCGATGACATAGAGATAGCGGCCGGACGCCGAGATGCGGGAGATGTGGACGGCATAGCCCGTCTTGACGATATTGCGGATTTCATAGGTCTTGCCGTCGATCAGCGCGATCTCGCCGGTATCGCGCAGCGTCACTGACATCAGATTGGTGATGTCGAAACTGTTCATCTTCCGGGTCGGGCGCTTCTCCGGCGGAATGACGACCTTCCAAGAAGCCTTCATTTCCTTCATGCCGAACTCCGGCGGCTGCGGCGGATCGTTCATGATGTACTTCGTCATCAGGTCGACCTCATCCTCGCTCAACTCGCCCGATGTGCCCCAGTTGGGCATCCCGGCAGCCGAGCCGAAGGTGATGAACGACTTGAGCGCATCGAACCCCAGGGCGCGGGTAACGTCGGTGGTCAGTGGTTTGCCGGTCGCGCCCTTGCGCAGCACGCCGTGACAGCCGGCGCAGCGCTGGAAATAGATTTCCTTGGCCTTCTCGAACTCGGCCGTCGACAGTTGCGGCACGCCTGCGGGGGCGCCGGGCTGTTGCATCTTCTGGCCGGCCAGAAAGTCGCCCTGCGAGCCGCCCTCGTAGCGGTTGGTGGGCGTGTTGCCATGGCCCTTGTCCACCTCGGCCTTGGGGACCTGGGGCGGCGCTGCCTGCTGGGCATGGGCGGTGAACGTGCCGGCGGCCAGCAAGGCGGAAATGGCGAGCCCGTAGACGAGAGTGTGTTTCCTGAGCTTGACAGGCATGTGCATATGTCTCCTCGATCCTGAACCGGAATGCGCATGAGACGGTAGGGTTGGCAGCGGCAACTGCCTTGACGTTAGATAAGCGCACAGGCAGGCGCTGACGGTTGGCGGGTCGGTCGGTCCCGCGGGGCCGGGGCCTGAAAATTCGCCGCAAGGGAATGTTGATGGCATTCCTGTGCTTGACCTTGGCCGGGCAACGCGATTTCTGGGTGCAGCAAGGAAAGGGGCTGATTTGGCCGAGACTGGTGACGATCGCCGCCCGCCGGGAATTGTGCTGGAGGCGCGGGACTGGCAGACAATCTGCGCCGCCCCGCTTTTTGCCGAGGTTGATCAGGGTGTTCTGGCACGTCTTTGCAGCCATCACCGCGCGATAGGCTATGCGCCGCATCAGATCATCTTCTCTCAGGGCGATCTGGCGGACGGCTTCTTTCTGGTGCTGGAAGGCTGGGTGAAACTCTACCGGAGCACGCCTTCAGGGGGCGAGGCGATCGTCGGCATTTTTACGACCGGGGAGAGCTTTGCCGAGGCCGTCTTCTTTCTGGGCGGCGCCTTTCCCGCAAGTGCCGAGGCGGCGAGCCCCCTCCGGCTTCTGAAAATCGATGCCGCCCGGTTCAACGAGGCGATCGAGCGTGATCCGGGCCTTGCCGCGACGCTGCTCGGGTCCGTGGTCGCGCATACCGAGCGGCTCTTTGATGAGATTGCCAGCCTCAAGCTGCTCTCGACCTCGCGCCGCCTTGCCGATTTCCTGCTGCGCTATGCCGCGCCGGGTGGCGCCGGAGCCAGTGTTGTCCTCCCCTATGAGAAGGCGTTGCTGGCCGGGCGCCTCGGGATGACGCCCGAAAGCCTGTCACGGGCGCTGGCTGCCTTGCGCAAACTGGGTGTTGCCGTTCTGCGCGACCACGTCACCATTGCCGACAGGCAGGTGCTGTCCGATTTCGTTCGCCCTTCGCGCCGCGGTGCGGCGCGCTGAGGGGGTTCATGCGGAGGCCTGCACGAAGGCCCGCAGGCGCGCAAGGTCGTTGATAGCAAGGTGATCGCGGCTGACCGTGACCCCATGTCGCCTGAGTTCGCGCATGGCCCGCGAAAAGCTCTCGGGCGTCATCCCGAGGCGACCGGCAATCAACTGCTTTTCATAGGGCAGTGTCACATTCTTGGCGCCAGCCCGTGCCTCGGACAGGTTGAGGATCATCGCCGCCAGACGCGCCGGCCCCGTCATGCCCTTGAGTTCCTCGACATGGGCGACAAGCTGCCGCAGATCTGCGGCAGCCGCCGCCAGCAAGGTCATTGATAGCCGGCTGTCTGCCGCCATCCGCCGCTGGATCATCGCGACATCTAGACACATCAGCCGGACGGGACTGACGGTCTCGGCGCTGGCTGAATAGGGTTTGCCGGTCATGCCTTCCGCCAGCATCAGGGCCCGGCCCGGGCCATGGATGGCGAGCACCGCAGTCTCGCCGGTTGGTGCTGTGCGGAAAAGCTTGACGAGCCCCTTGAGCAGAATGAAACAGGTTCGCGCCTCCTCGCCCCAGGAAAACAGGAGAAGCTCGCGCGGGGCGGCATGGACCCGCTGTCCGTCAAAAAACCGCGAGAAGATCTCTTCCGGCAGGCGACCGAACAGGGTCGAATGGCGGATAGTCCAGATATCCTCCGCCGTCGTCGGCACGATCGTGGCGCAAGGCTTTGCCGCCGCGCTCATGGCTTATTCCGCCGCAAGCAGTCTTGCGCCCGCGCTCTCGAACGGCAGCCCCACCTGTCGCCAGACATCGATGAGTGCCTCGACCAGCCTGTCAATGTGCTGGTCGCTGTGCAGGGGCGTCGGCGTGATGCGTAGCCGTTCCGTTCCGCGCGGAACGGTGGGGTAGTTGATCGGCTGGATGTAGATGCTGTGCCGGGCAAGCAGCATGTCGCAGACAGCCTTGCAGGCGGCAGCATCGCCCACATGCACCGGAATGATATGGGAACCATTCTCCATGATCGGCAGCCCGGCGGCGCGCAGGGCGGCTTTGGTCCGCCCGGCCTGCGTCTGGTGGGTCAGCCGCAGGCCCTGTTGCGCACGGCAGATTTCGATCGCGCGGCAGGCCGCCGCAGCCACGGGCGGCGCCAGTGAGGTCGTGAAGATGAACGAAGGAGCATAACTGCGCACAGCATCGATCACCGCGCGTCCCCCGGTGATGTAGCCGCCCATCGTGCCAAAGCCCTTGGCGAGGGTGCCCTCGATGACATCGATCCGCCCGGCAACGCCATCACGCTCCGAGATGCCTGCGCCGGTGGTTCCGTACAGTCCCACCGCATGAACCTCGTCCACATAGGTCATGGCGCCATGCCGTTCGCAAACCTCGATCAGGGTCCGCAGCGGCGCAATGTCGCCGTCCATCGAATAGAGGCTCTCGAACACGACGAGCTTGGCGCGCCCCTTCGGCTGGGCAGACAGCAGTGTTTCAAGATGCGCAGCATCGTTGTGTCGGAAGATCTGACGTTCACAGCCCGAGCGGCGAACACCCTCGATCATCGAGTTGTGGTTGAGAGCATCCGAAAGGATCAGGCAATCGGGCAAGAGCGAGGCAATGGTCGAAATGCCGGCGAGATTGGAAATCCAGCCCGAGGTGAACACCAGAGCCGCCTCCTTGCCGTGCAGCGCTGCAATTTCCGCCTCGAGCCTGACAACTGCATGGCTGTTGCCCGAGATGTTGCGCGTGCCCCCTGCTCCGACACCGCCCTCGCCGGCTGCCTTCTGCATCGCCTTGATGACTTCAGGATGCCGCCCCATGCCGAGATAGTCATTGGTGCACCAGACCGTGACGGGAACCGTGGCGCCGCCGGAATGGAAGACGGCTTCGGGAAACCGGTCCGCCGTACGCTCGATCTCGGCGAAGACGCGATAACGGTTCTCCCGTTGCAGTGTTGCGCACTTGTCCGCGAAATGCGTCGCATAATCCATAATGCCGCCTCCCGTGAGAGTGTGCGCGCAATGTGCAGCGGAGGGGCCCATGCGGCCTTATCTTTAGTCAAGCAACCTTTGCAGAAAGGACCGGAAAGCGGTTGCCCCAGTCTCGCACGCGTGTCCGCGTCATCGATGTGTTGACCTTCGCCGCGCAGACAGGATCGAGGTGGCCATATGCAGCACCTGGCCTGCCTGATCCACGGTCAATCGCAACGCCCGATTGCCGGAGTAGAAGGTGATACGCCAGCGCCCTTCGTCGTCGCCCTCCCCCGCCTCCAGTCGCGATGTGATGTGGCCTGCCTTCATTCGCGCCCGAACGTCATCGGCCGGCAGGTTGAAGGCCCTGGAAAGGAGTTCCGCGTCGACAACATAACTGTCGTTCTCGCGTTCAACCTCGCTCATGCCCCGTCCCGCCAGTAGTCGTTTGCGGCCGCGACAGTTGCAAAATGCGTCGCGACAACCTGGCTGACAGCGATCAGCGCATCTGGGTCGCCGGCGTATTCCGGTCGCAGACGGTCGCGGACCTCTGCATTCGGCTGGGTCAGCTTGACCGCAAAGCGGGCGAGTTTGACGGCCAGTTCATAACCTTCTTCAGGCGTTGCGGTCCGCAGGGTCGGAAGCCAGCGTGTCATGAGGTGTTCCTTCGGGTTCAGTGGGGGGTACTGTTGGAATGATGCGCCAGGCCGCACCGTCCGCGTCTTCGAACTGCCCGTTGTTCAACGCCCAGAGAAACGCAGCCAGTCCGACCAGCCCGAGAGCGATCGAAAGCGGGACAAGGAAAATGAAGGTCATTGGTCCGTTTCGGCGATGGTGGAATAGGCATGCCAGGTGCCGTGCCCAAGAAGCGGGAAGACAATGATCAGCCCGATGAGCCCCGTTAAGAGCGCCAGACCCAGGCTGAGGACGATAATTGCACCCCAGGCCAGCATGGGGCGGAGATTCTGAAGGGTCATGGCGAAACTGAGCCCCATCGCGGTCAGAGCATCGGTTCGCCGGGCGACCAGCATCGGGATTGAAAAAACGCTGATGGCGAAGGCAAACGCGGCGAAAAGACCGCCGACCAGCGTACCCGTTACGATCAGCGCCCATCCGCGCGGCGTGGTCAGGGTGTTGGTGAGGGCGTCGGCGGCGCCGGGGAACGGCGTTAACCCGAAGAACAGCGCGTAGAGCAAATCCGCCGCGCGCAGCCAGAACAGGACCAGCAGGCCGAGCAACAGCCCGCAGTAGGCGAGTTGCGCCCCCGATGCCGGGCGGAAGGTCAGCATCTGCAACAGGCTGATCCGCTCGCCTTTCGCCCGTCGGCGGCTCTTTTCATAAAGGCCGATGGCCAGGAACGGGCCGATGATGAGAAAGCCCGAAAGCGATGGCAATGCCAGATAGAGCAGGTTGCTGGCGTGCAGCGCCCATAGAACGCCATAAGATATCAGGGTAAGGCCGAGGCCGTAGGCCAGGCTGGACCAGGGCTGGGCCTTGAGATCGCCCCAACCGCTGCGCAGCCAGCCAAGCGCGGCGGACGCTGGCAGGTTGCGCGCATAGGCCGCGACGGGAGGCGTCGGCAATCGAAGGGCGGGGAGTGGTTCCAGCATGGCCTGCCTCCTTTCAGCAGCTCCGTTTGGCGGGCGGGGCGTCGGCAACCACCACGCAATCAGGCTGCGAATTCATTGCAACCAGCAGCAAGCGCACGTTGGCGGTGATGAACAACAGCGTCACGATGATGGCACCAGCGATGGCCAGCCGCTTCTGCGCAGCCGGGCTCATGGCTTGCCGGCCTTGTCGCCCAGCCCGGCAACGTAGAGCGCCAGCAGGTTGATGTCAGTGTCCGAAAGACGTCCTGCCCATGCCGGCATCATGCCGCGCCGACCGTGCTTCAGGGTTTGCTCCACGGAATCGGGGTCCTGCCCGTAAAGCACTGCCCGGTCGGTCAGCGACGGCGCACCAAGGTCGAGGCCGCCCTTGCCGCCCTCACCGTGGCATGCGGCACAGTTTTCGGCAAACAGCGCCGCCGCGCTCCCGCCGGCATGGACGCCGCCTCCGCGCAACTTGGAGACATAGAGCGCCAGCGCGGTTCGGTCGGCTGGCTTGATCCAGTCGAAGGCCGGCATCTCTGCCACCCGCGTCTCGGAATCAGCAGCGTTGATGCCATGCCGGATAGTCACGGCGATCTCCTTGGGGTCCCCGCTCCACAGCCATGAGTGATCGGAAAGCACAGGATAGCCCGGTCCACCCTGCCCTTCCGTGCCGTGGCACGCGGCACAGTTATCGTCGAAAAGCCGCCGGGCGGCAGGCATGGCTTCCTGCATCAGCGCCTTATCGGTGCGAAGCGCAGCAAAATCCGGATTCGCAAACCGCTTGAGCCAGCCCTGCCGCTCTGTCGCAAGAGACCGATAGCCGGCCTCTGCCTCCTGACCCTGGTCGAGTTTCCAGAGCCCGCGCGTGTAACTTCCCCCCAGCGGCCAGGCAGGCAGCAGAATCCAGGCGATGACCGAATATGCGAAGGCCAGAACCAGCGCCCAGATCACCAACCTGGGCAAGGGCGTGTTGAGTTCCTTGATTCCGTTCCAGTCGTGACCGGTTGTGTCATAGCCGGTGACGGGATCGATCTCGCGACGGTGCGATTCACTCATGGCGCCGCCCCTCGTCCGGGAGGATCGACCGGGCGGCGGCTTCATAGGCAGCACGGCGCGCAGGATTGTAGGCCCGGATCACCACGATCAGAAAGAAACCCATCAACCAGGCAAGGCCGACGGTCTTGGCGAGATAGATCAGCGTGTCATGCATCATTTCGCAGCCTCTACCGGTGGTGTGTTCTGCACGGACGTCAACGTGCCGAGCGATTGAAGATAGGCCACCAGCGCGTCCAGCTCCGTCAGCCGCGAGGGATCGCCATCGAAGGCACGGACAGCGGGGCGCTCGCCATAGCGCTTGGCAAAATCCCCGGCAGCTTCACTGTCAGGGCGGCTCTGGGCCGGCGCATCCGCTGCGGCGGCCGCAATCATGGCCTTGTCATAGGGTACGCCCAGCCGGGCGAGCGTTGCGAGGGAATCGGGCAGCAATTCCGTTTCAAGAGACTGGGTCAGCCACGGATAGGACGGCATGATCGAGGCAGGGACCACAGAACGCGGATTGATCAGATGGGCGACATGCCACTGGTCCGAATACTTGCCGCCCACGCGAGCCAGATCAGGACCGGTGCGCTTTGAACCCCAGAGCATTGGGTGGTCGTAGGCTGACTCGCCTGCCCGTGAATATGGGCCGTAACGGTCGATCTCGTCGGCGAGGCTGCGCACCATCTGGCTGTGGCAGGCGTAGCATCCTTCGCGCATGTAGATCTTGCGCCCGGCGAGTTCCAGCGGCGTCTGGGGGCGGAGATCGGCCGGCAACTTGACGGTTTCAGCGATGGTGAAAAGCGGCGCGATCTCGACCAGCCCGCCGACTGAAGCGGCAGCGATGATCCCGATCACCAGCCCCATCGAGATTTTCTCAAGGTTGTAGTGCAGCTTCAGCATCGCCTCACTCCGCCGGCTCGGGGATCAGGGGCCGATCGATGGCCTCGCCATGCGCTGTCCGCACGGTCAGATAGCAGTTCCAGGCGCACAGGATCGCCCCGGCCAGGAAAAGGGCCCCGCCAATGGTGCGCAGCAGGTAGTATGGCGCCATGGCCTGCACCGATTGCAGGAAACTGTAGGAGAGTGCACCATTCTGGCCATATGTGCGCCACATCAGGCCCTGCGTGATGCCGGCGTTCCACATGGCAATGACGTAGACAAGCGTGCCTGTGACGGCGAGCCAGAAATGCCACTCGATGGCTCGCGGCGAGGCCATCTCCCGACGCCCCGACAGTTGTGGCACCAATGTGTAAATCGCGCCGAAGACAATCATCGCTACCCATCCAAGGGTGCCGGAATGCACATGGCCCACTGTCCAGTCGGTATAGTGGGACAGGGAATTGACCGGGCGGATGGCCAGAAACGATCCCTCGAACGTCGACAGCCCGTAAAAGACCGCAGCGACAAACATGAACCGCAGGGTCGCATCGTCGCGCACCTTGCTCCAGGCCCCGTTCAGCGTGGCGATGGCATTGCCGGCGGAGGCCCAGGATGGCACCAGCAGGATGACCGAGAATGTCATTCCCAGTGTCTGCACCCAGTACGGCAGGGCGGTGTAGTGCAAGTGGTGCGAGCCGACCCAGATGTAGAAGAAGGTGATGCCCCAGAAGCTGATGATGGACAGCCGGTAGGACCAGATTGGGCGCCCCGAACGCACCGGCAGGAAATAGTAGAGCATCCCCAGGAAGCCCGATGTCAGGAAGAAGGCCACCGCGTTGTGGCCATACCACCACTGAACCATTGCATCCTGCACGCCCGACCAGATCGGAAAACTCTCTGCCACGCTCCAGCGCACGGGAAGGGCAAGATTGTTGACGATGTGGAGGATGGCCACCACCAGGATGAAGGCCAGATAATACCAGTTGGCGACATAGATGTGCGGCTCGTTGCGGCGTGCCAGCGTGCGCAGATAGAGAATGAAGTAGGTGACCCAGATTACCACCAGCCACAGGTCTGCATACCATTCGGGCTCGGCATATTCCTTGGACTGGGTGCTGCCCATCAGATAGCCGGTGACGGCCCAGAAGCAGAAGAGATTATAGCCGATCAGCACGGCCCAGGGACTGACAGAGTCGGCCAGACGCGCCCGCGAGGTGCGTTGCAGGACATAAAATGAAGTGGCGATCAGCGCGTTGCCGCCGAACCCGAAGATGATCCCGGTCGTATGCACGGGGCGCAGGCGCCCGAAGCTGGTGGCCGGCCAGAGCGGTGTCGCCTCCGGCCAATAAAGCAGGGCGGCGACCCAGACGCCAACCCCCATCGCGATCACCGCCCAGACCAGCGTCATCACGATGCCGAACCGGGTCGGCGCGTCGTAGTATCTGTTCTGCCTGCCGTCCGTCGTATCGGGATCGAAAACCGCGCCGCCCAGCAAAATCACGAGGCCGATGCCCAGGCCGAACGCCATGAACCCATGGACCGCCATCACCTGGTGACGCGCCGCCCCTGCCATCGCCAGGCCCATCACGGCCAACACGACTGACAGGACCGCGCCGGTCCGACGTTCGCCAACGGTAAGTGTTGCGATCATCGCGTCGTGCCTTTCTCTGTCAGGCCGCAAGCCTTTCCGGCAGGGCCAGATCGGCGAGGGTGGATCGGTTCAGGTCTTCGATAAACTTCGTCCTGGCCCGTCGCAGTCTCGACTTGAGACGGCAGCAACCCTCAATGCTGCACGTACCGCTGTCCGGGCGGAAGCATTCGACCAGAACCTGTTCCCGTTCGAGCAGCTGCACCACGTCGCCCAGCCGGACGGTTGCAGGATCACAATTCAGCACCGCCCCGCCGCTGCCACCGCGCCGGGTCCGGACAATGCCACCACGCGCCAACTGCTGCATGATCTTGGTCAGGTGGTTGCGTGATAAACCGAACTCATCGGCCAGTTCAGAGGTCGAGAACGCGTGATCGGGCGCGCTCGCCATCCGCATCAGCATACGAAGACCATAATCCGTGAAAGAGGTTAGCCGCATGGGAACTCTTTGGCAAGTTGAATAAGTATTTACAGTACCGATTCGAGTGCCTATGTCTAGGCCAAGCTCGCGACCGCAGGCGCCGCGGGCAATCTGGCGAGCCCGTCAATGTCTCTCTCGGACGGGCGACGCAGGGCGAGCGGACAGATGGCGACAACGGCAGAACAAGTGCGGGCCTGGCGCGGCCCAACGATCCTGAGTTACGGGTTCCGCCCCTTCTTTTTCGGGGCCGGAATCTGGGCATCCCTGTCAATGGCACTCTGGATACCGATCCTGTCAGGGGACATGACGCTACCGACGCGGTTCAGTTCGATTGACTGGCACGCCCATGAGTTCCTGTTCGGCTATCTCGCCGCCGTCATCGCCGGGTTTCTCCTCACAGCTGTGCCGAACTGGACCGGGCGGCTTCCGATTGTCGGTTGGCCGCTTGGCGGACTGTTTGCCTTATGGCTGATCGGGCGGGTTGCAATCACGGTCTCGGCCTTCCTGCCGCCACTCGTCGCTGCGGCGGCGGATCTTGCCCTGCCGCTGGCGCTGATCGGCTTTCTCATGCGTGAAATCATCGCCGGGAAGAACTGGCGCAATCTGATCGTGCTCGGCATGGTGACAGCCTTTGTGCTGGCGAATGGGGTCTTCCACTGGGAGGCGGCGCAGGGCTGGCCAGCCGCGCAAGGTTATGGGCTAAGGGCCGGTCTTGGTGCGGCCATCATGTTGATCGCGGTGATCGGCGGTCGGATCATCCCATCCTTCACGCGGAACTGGCTCGTCCGGAAGGGGCCGGGGCGGTTGCCCGTTCCGCCCATGCAGTCGTTCGACAAGGTTGCGCTGGTGGCGCTGCTGCTTGCGCTGATGGTCTGGCTTGTCGCGCCGCAGACAGCGCTGGCGGCAGGGCTGCTTCTGATCGCTGGAGTCCTGCATGTGGCCCGGCTTGCGCGGTGGGCCGGGGAGCGGACGGTGAGCGAACCGCTCGTGTGGATCCTCCATGCCGGTTATCTCTTCCTGCCCCTTGGAGCGCTCGCGATGTCGGCGGGTGTTCTGGCGCCCGACCGGGTTAGCCTCGCAGCGGCGCAGCACCTCTGGATGGCCGGCGCCGTTGGGGTGATGACCATGGCGGTCATGACCCGCGCGACCTTGGGGCATACCGGACAGGCACTGACTGCGGGGCCCGTGACAACAGGGCTCTACCTGATGCTGATTGCGGCGGTAGCCTGCCGGTTCGCCGCCGGCTTCTGGCCGGCAGCCTCGATGACGCTTTATGCCCTGTCGGCAGCGTTCTGGATAATTGCCTTCGGCGGCTTCGCCCTTGCTTACGGGCCGTCGTTTGTTCGGCGGCATGCCTAGTGCGGATGGTTCGGTCGGCGATGGGCGCCCTCCCCTGCCTTTTCCAGGGTCTGCACGAGCTCTGAAGACGCCCTCCCCTGTATCAGGTCCGTGCGTTCGACCCGTGTTCGGAAACGCGATTCTGGCAGGTTTGTACGGGTTGGCCGCGGCCAACTGGCGCAGATTTCACCGTGCGCGAGGGAATCGGGTTAATATCCGTTAACGATAAATGCCTTGCCGCTCGGCTGGAATCGTGTCTTTCCTGATACGGAAAAAGTCAGACATTGGCGGTTAATCCGTTTCGGAAGAAAAATTCGTGGACACGTCTCAAGCGCCTGCCAGCAACGTCGCGTCGGATGCGAAGATCGCAGCGCATGCGAAGCGGCTTTCAGAACAGCTTCAGTCGCTGGGCTCCCGCCTGTTTCCTCCCGATAGCCGGAAGACGCTGCGTTCCTTCACCTCAGGCGAGGCCGCGCGTCTGCTCGGGGTCTCGGATGGCTATCTTCGTCAGCTCTCCATTGACGGGATCGGTCCTTCGCCCGATGTGTCGTCCTCCGGCAGACGGTCCTACACGCTGGCCCAGATCAACGATCTGCGCCGGCATGTCGCCAATGCCAAGCCGCGGGGTGCAGACGTCATCCTGCCGCGCCGGAAGGCCGGCGAAAAGCTCCAGACGATCGCCTGTGTGAATTTCAAGGGAGGCTCCGCCAAGACCACGACGGCGCTCTATCTTGCCCAGTATCTCGCGCTTTCGGGGTATCGCGTTCTGGCTGTCGACCTTGACCCGCAGGCATCGATGACGGCCATGCTCGGATTGCAGCCGGAGTTCGATCTTGCCGATGGCGACACGCTGTACGGGGCCATCCGGTATGACGAAACCCGTCGCTCAATGCGAGACTGCATCCGGAGTACCTATTTTGACGGGCTGGACCTGGTTCCGGGCAATCTTGAACTCATGGAGTTTGAGCACGAGACGCCCCGGGCGCTGGTGCAGGGCGCGCGCCCGTCGGGCGGGCTGTTCTTCCAGCGGGTTGGCAAGGCACTGAACGAGGTCGAGGCGGATTACGATGTCGTTGTGATCGATTGCCCGCCGCAGCTTGGCTATCTGACGCTCGGCGCGCTTTGCGCGGCCACCTCATTGCTCGTAACCATTCACCCGCAGATGGTCGATGTCGCCTCGATGTCGCAATTCCTGCTGATGACCGCAGATCTTTTGTCCGTCGTCCGGAATGCTGGCGGCGATCTGAGGCATGACTTCATCCGCTATGTCATCACACGGCATGAACCGCATGACGGGCCGCAGTCGCAGGTCGTCGCGCTGCTGCGCGGGCTTTTCGGAGATGATGTTCTGGCCGCGACGGTCTGGAAGTCAACGGCGATTGCCGATGCGGGTCTGACCAAGCAATCGCTGTACGAACTTGATCGCGGTGCCGTGGGCCGGGCGACTTATGACCGTGCGATTGAATCGCTCGATGCCGTGAACAGCGAGATCGTTGGGCTGGTTCGTCGGGCATGGGGGAGGGACACATGACCCGTCGCAGTCTCATCAAGTCCATGATCGAGGAACAGTTGGCCGTGGCCAACTCCGCTCCGTCAGCAGAGCCTGCCGCAGCGAATGCCGCCTCCCAACCGCGCACCCTGGCGGGTCCGGTGCGGGCCATGGGGCTGACCCTCGACAAGATCGAGGATGAGGCCCGCGAACTCAAGGACGCCCTGGCCAGGGGGCAGAATGTGCTTGAGCTTGATCCGGGCCAGGTTGAGCCGTCCTTTGTTTCGGACAGGTTCGACACAGCCAACGACGAAGCCTTTATGCTGCTCAAGCAGTCGATGCGGGAGCATGGACAGGAAGTGCCCGTGCTGGTCCGCCCGCATCCGGTGCGCGAAGGCCGCTTTCAGCTTGCTTACGGACATCGGCGCTGGCGTGCAGCCCGCGAACTCGGGGTGAAGCTCCGGGCGGTTGTTCGCGACATCGATGATCAGGCGCTCATTCTGGCACAGGGCCTTGAGAATTCCGCACGGAAGGATCTGACCTATATCGAGCGGGCGATGTTTGCGCGCGCCCTGGAAGATCGGGGCACCGACCGGACGGCGATCATGATGGCATTATCAACGGACAAGACCGAGTTGTCCAAGATGATTTCGGTTGCCCGATCCATTCCCGAAGCGATTGCCAGGGGCATTGGTCCGGCCCCCAAGGCCGGACGGAGGCGCTGGCTGGACCTTGCCGACCATCTGGCAAGGAGTGGTGTTCAGGATCGGGTTGCCCGTGTGCTGGCAGACCCGGACCTGAGTTCGGACTCGGATATCCGCTTTCTGCGGGTTCTGACGACGGTTTCGCAACCGGCGAGGACCGCTCGACCGCGCCCGCTCTGGAAGAGCAGGCAAGGCAAGGCGCTGGCGCATCTGTCCCGCGAGGGTGGGCGGGCCGTGGTGCGGTTCGAGCCAGCTGTCTCCCCGGACTTTGCGGAATTTCTTGGAACGCGCCTCGACGCGCTGTTCGATGAGTTTCAGCAGCTCGCAAAGTCGAGTGAACCTTAACCCCGAGCTTGAAAGGACAATTCGACAAAAGAAAAAGGCCCCCAACGTTTCCGCCGGAAGCCTCTCTCATTCTGTGGTGGCTTGAGAATCCCACTTCCGCGAATCGCTGTCAAGAGTCCCTTTGGGACAACCGTCATTTTGGCGGCCGGATTTCTTTTGCCTGATTGAAAGGCAAAGACGATGGCACAGGGATTGGCAACGACGCCCTTTGGGCGGCGAGGGATGTCGTTTGGCGTTCTGGCAACGCAGGTGAGGGCGCGTCGGCTCGAGAGCGATGCGCCGGAGAAGACCGTCCACAAGTGGAAGGTGATGCAGACGCTGACCGAGGCGAAGGACCGGCTCGGGATTCCGGATCGCGCGATTGCGGTTCTCAACGCGCTGCTGTCGTTCCATCAGGAGACGACGATGACGGCGGGGGACGGGCTGGTGGTGTTTCCCTCGAACGTGAAGCTCGCCGCCCGCGCCCATGGCGTGGCGCCTGCGACGCTGCGGCGGCATTTGGCGATCCTGGTGGAGGCCGGGATCGTGATCCGCCGCGACAGTCCCAACGGGAAGCGCTACGCACGGCGCGGGGAGGGGGGCGAGATTGCGGAAGCGTTCGGGTTCGATCTCACGCCATTGGTGGCGCGCGCGGAAGAGTTCGAGCAACTCGCGGCCGAGGTCCAGGCGGAACGGAAAGCGCTGCGGCTGGCCCGCGAGCGGGTGACGCTGGCGCGGCGCGATATCACCAAGCTGATCGCGTTGGGTCTGGAGGAGGGGATACCGGGCGACTGGGCCAGTCTCCATGCGGCTTATCTCGACCTCGTAGGGTGCCTCAAGCGCTCGGCCACGACGGAAAGCCTCATCGCAAGCGCTGCCGAACTTGAGGACATGGCGGCGGACATTGCCAAGCATCTGGAACTCTTCGTCAAATCCCCAGATTCAAGCGGCAATGAGTCTCAGGCTGATCACCACAAACAGAATTCAAACACTGATCTCCATGATCTTGAACCTGCTTTCCAAAAAAACAGGGGCGAAACCGTCGAGATCGTGTCAGACGGGCAGGGGAGCGCTGTCACGGAGCCGGAAACCGGGTCTGAACCCCGCCGCGATCCCGGCACGCCCCTCGGCATGGTGCTTCAGGCCTGCCCGGATATTGTGGAATACGCCGTATCAGGGGCAGGGGGCGCGCCAGACGGCAACCCAACAATCGCCAACTGGGCTGCGTTCCTGAAAACAGCCGCGCTCGTCCGGGCCATGCTGGGGATATCGCCCGATGCCTGGCGCGATGCGATGGACACCATGGGCATTGTCGATGCCTCGATCGTCGTCGCCGCGATCCTGCAAAAGGGCGACGAAATCCGCTTCCCCGGCGGCTACCTCCGCGCCCTGACCGAGAAGAAGCGGGCAGGGGCCTTCTCCGTCGGGCCAATCCTGATGGCGCT
>Ga0209570_1000474_pt1 | contig 45627 bp, 42 predicted proteins | sample EBPBio172007_DNA_FD_185861 | JGI IMG/M metagenome (GOLD analysis project Ga0209570, IMG submission 185861) | Wastewater treatment Type I Accumulibacter community from EBPR Bioreactor in Madison, WI, USA - Reactor 1_9/17/2007_ DNA (SPAdes)... | ecosystem: Engineered > Bioreactor > EBPR >... | reverse complement strand
TGGCCAGCAGGCCAGACAGCAGTTCTTCGGGTACGTCGTGTTTCTTGGTACTCATGGTGCTTACGGACAGGCCGACTTGCGTCGGCGTTGGATTGTCCGTTTACACAAAATTCTGCACACCCTCGTCCAAACTGGAGCTAGGTCTGGTGAATCCGAGTGTTTTGACGCTGGCCACCATCTGCCACGTGCTGGACATCACCCTGGCCGACTTGTTCGGCGGTATTCGGCTGGCACATCCACCCACGACTGAGGGCGGGACACTGCGCCGCGCCAATCAAGCCGTGCTCGACAAGAAGCCAGCAGCCAAGCGCACCAAAGTCTTCGGTAAGGCCGCTTCCAAGTAGGCGTGGATCGACTCGCTTCAGCCGCTCGCGACAACTGTCAGTCGCAGCTTGTCCACCAACGCCGGATCAGGCGCTGCTGCAAACCACAGTTCAGAACTGGCTGCTACGGCGTTGTGAAACGCGCTGGATACCGCCCTGCACTGATCCAGATGCAAGCCGGAGCCGCCGCGCAGCACCACGATGACAGTCGATGGGCGTTCTGGTGAAACCTGCTTTGCAGTGGCCGTGATGCTGTCGTGGAGCATGGTCTGCAAGTCGCAGTGATGGCCGGTAACGACATGGCTCCATGTGTACCGCCCCCAACGCGCCATTACCGCGCTCAGATCGCCCCAGTCCAATGCAGGCATCGCGTCCGGCTCTGTCGCCGCCCACAGATCGTCAAGAACCCTTTCCGAGTACACGACCGAAGGAGTTGGCATGCACACCAGAGCCAGCGTCCGCAAACATTCGCGCCGGTTCACTGTCATGACGTTCTCCGCACCCGTATGGCCGCTATCAACCGCACTGCCTCGGGTTGCCAAGACTCAGACTCATGCATCCAGATGATCATCTTCTGCTTGGGCTCTTTGTGCCAACCAGGCTTGGCGCGTCGGCTACCGGGACCGGCATCTGGCAAACGCAGCCGTGCGTTATGCGCGTGGAAACATGGTTCCGCTCCACCACTGTCCAGCAGCAGGATGCGCTGCGGAAAGTGGCTTTGACCGACCACAAAACCGTCCACGCCCACCGCAAGAGCCCAGTGCTTAGTGCGGTGATGCTTGACCGAGGCGAATGCAATGGCAACCAGATCACCCTGCATGAGCCATTTGACAGCGGGGGCATCTACATCGTGCTCAATGCAGTAGCGAGCGGTGAGTTCGAGTGGCAGTCCAAGGTCGTTTACCGCATCCACCCAGTCTTTCGGATTGATGCCGGTGAAGTAGTACGGGGACATTGCTGTCCACACTGCGGCGGCTACACCATGCTTGCGCCGTGACATGTCGTGCAGTGCAGACGCCTTGGCAAGTCCAAGAATCACAAGCAGCATCGCCAGCATGTGGGTCCCGCAAGATGCGTCCAGTACCGATTGCTGCATGAAGACCGGCACCGGCTCTTCGCGCTTTTGTTGAACTGTGAGTGCATGGCCGGTCTGCAGCGCCGCATGGACGCGCTGGAACGTATAGGACGGCGCAGCGCGCTTCGATGAGACGGCTTTGGACATATCAATACTCATCTGGACGAATTAGCGTAGTGACGCTGCGGTCGGCTTCAGTGATGATCCAGAGCGTTGGCAGTGACGAACGCTTGTCTCTGGGCGTTGCAGCCAGTCGCTCCGCATCGACAAGCCGATAGCAACTCAGAATCCGCAAACGGCGGGCGACGGCGAAGTCGTTTTCTGCACGGTCTTCGTCGCACAGGTCACCCCAGTCTCCATGTACGTGACGGTTGACCAAGGCTGCCGCGCTGAAGCCAGTTTCTTGCAGTAGTTCCAAAGCGCCTGGCGTTGCGACGATTTGGCCCAGCGGAAACTTGGCGGTATTGGAGTAAATGATGGTGGCGACAGTAGGTGCAGACGGAGCCAAACTAGGTGTGGATTCGGGTGTAGTGGTCATGGGAATCTCCTTGGGTGGGGAACGAAACAAAACGGTGAAAACAATCGGGCGTGCGTAGTCCTCCGCAAACAGGTACCGGATAGAAAACGCTGGAGAGAGAAATCAGTGCGGCCGCAGAAAAGCAGCCGACGAGAGACAGGGCCTCAGCGAGAGGCCATCTACGAAACTTGCGCTTGGCAAAGCGCGGTCAACAGATCAGAGTCCAAGGCGTATGGCTGCTCGATCCAGTCCGCAAATTGGTCAGTAGCGGATAGCCATCCGCTCAGAAATGAGGGCATTTCTCCATCGGCACTGATGCCGTTGAGAAAGCTCCAGGTGTGCAAACGGCGCGATGCCACGGCATCTTGAACTGCATCTATCGGCATGTTGGCCAGTAGCGCCAGCAGTTCACAGCCATGCCGGCCGTCGCGCAGTGGGACGGCTGGCAAGATCGCACCCCCAAAGCGTCGGATGCAGTAGGACCAAAGCAACCACTGCAACTCGAACTGTGTGAGGCTCAGCAGGCGAGCCAGCGCAATGAAATTCTTGCCAGCGAGTGAGGATGGAGGCAGCGGTGATAGCTCCAATGCAGCCATCCGGGCAGCCAGTTCTGCCGGGGCTGTTGGCATCGACAGATTGGCGGAATAACCATCAGCATCCACCATCAAAAACGTCGGTAGATCACCGTCAAACACAGGCTGCCGTGGGTACCCAAGCTCACGCCAGCACAGTTGCTCCAGATCACGGCATCCCTGCGCCAATTCCGGGCCGCTCAGCCATTGAGGAAGTAGCGTCCCTATTCGATGCAGCAAGCGGCCCGTGTGGTGACGACGGAAGGCCGCATTGCGGGCGGCTTCGTGGGTCATGACTCCCTCCGGACGTGTGCACGCCGACCGCCTAGACCAGCGGGTCAACAAGGGGCTACGACGGCGTGGATAAACTGCTTGGAATATGGCCGAACAGAACATTCAGCCTGGGCTGCAAACGCAGCATGGCGAGGCAAAAAAATTACCGCAAAACAAGCCATAAACTGGCTTAAAAGCGCGGCAACTGCGCTCATATTCGCTTTATTCAAAAATGAGCATATTTTTTGCAATTATATACCAAATTGAATATAATTGTTTAAAATTTGAGCGAAATCAGCGCAAAATCAACCAAATCGGTCATAAAGCAGCCCTGAAAATCCGAATTTCGTGCCCAGTCAGCGCTTTCCACACCACCGGTTGGATCAAAAACCGCACTTGTTTTGCTTAAATTTTGAGCAATTCTCCGATCTGGACGAACATGCCGCGTGTCAGTCTCAACCACTGCCGCCGTCGTCCACAATCGTCGGTTACGTAAAAAATCTGCGACGCCCCATGGCAATCAAGAAATCCGAGCTTTACTCTTCTCTTTGGTCATCGTGTGACGAGCTGCGCGGCAGCATGGATGCCAGTTAGCACAAGGATTACGTCCTGGTGCCGCAGTTAACCAAGTACGTCAACAAGAAGTACGTTTGGCAGCCCTTCGCGCCCACAACCAACCCGTCCGGTGCAGGCGTGGCGTCAGCGTAGAGGGCACGTGAGCCAGCCATTCTTTATGGAGCACTCGACTTAGGCAAAGTAAGCATATGGACTACCAAGAACTCAAACAACTTGAAGACGACCTCTGGGAAGCAGCCGACCAACTCCGCGCCAACTCCAAGCTCACCGCCAGCGAATACTCCATGCCAGTGTTGGGGCTGATCTTCTTACGCCATGCCACCACTCGCTTCAACGATCTGCTCCCTGAAGTTGAAAAGGCTGTACCAGCTCGCGCCACAGGGGCGCTACGGGAAGACCGCATCAAGCTTGGCTTTCAGGGCAAAGCCGCCATTTACCTGCCTGAAACCGCACGCTACGACTATCTGGCTGCGCTGCCCGCTGGCACCAACGTGGGCGAGGCCATCCGCGATGCCATGATTGCCATCGAGGCATCGGTGACTGACCAGCAAGGCAACAAACTGCTGGAGGGTGCGCTGCCCAAGGACTATCTCGGCCTTGAGCAGGACCTGTTGGCCGAACTCATCAAAATCTTCAACCGCCCCGCCTTGCAGACGGCCAAAGGTGATGTGTTCGGGCGCATCTATGAATACTTCCTGAACCAGTTCGCCCAGAGCGGTGCGCAGGAAGGCGGCGAGTTTTTCACGCCTCCCAGCTTGGTTCGCATGATCGTGAACGTGATCGAGCCTGACCACGGCACAGTGCTTGACCCGGCATGCGGTTCGGCAGGCATGTTTGTGCAGACCGGGCACTTTATCGAGGAAGTGCGCCACAAGCACACGGTTGATACCGACATCAACTTCTACGGTCAGGAAAAGGCTGACCTCAACAGCAAGCTCGCCCGGATGAACTTGGCCGTGCATGGGCTGGAGGGGCAAATTCGTATCGGCAACACCTTCTACGAAGACCACCACCAGCTTGTAGGGCAATGCGACTTCGTGATGGCCAACCCTCCCTTCAATGTGGATGGCGTACAGGTCGCCAAAATCAAAAGCCAAGTGGGCGACAACCAGTCAGGCCGTCTGCCCTTCGGCCTGCCCGGCGTCGCCACCAAGACCAAGGGTAAGAACAATGGCGATGGCGAAACCATCTCGAACGCCAACAGCCTCTGGATTCAGTACTTCTACAGCTACCTGAATGACACGGGCCGCGCCGGTTTCGTCATGGCATCTAGCGCCTCGGATGCCGGTAACAAGGACAAAGACATTCGCCAGAAGCTGGTGGACAGCGGGCATGTGGACGTGATGATGTCCATCGGCCCCAAGTTCTTCTACACGCGCAGCCTACCTTGCACACTGTGGTTCTTCGACAAGGGAAAGACTGAGGACTTGCTCGACACCGTGCTGATGATCGACGCACGCAACGTCTACACGGTAGTCTCTGCACGTTCCCATGTGTTTTCGGAAGAGCAGCTTGCTAACCTGACTGCCATTACCTGGCTGTACAGGGGCGAGCATGATCGCTTCACGGCTCTGCTGGCCAGCTACCACACCAAGGCTGGGCAATACCTCGCCACGTTGCCCGAGCGATTGGCTGCCGATGAGTTGCAGATCAAGGCACTCAGCAATGCTTTGCGTAACTTCGCCAAGGCGACTGAAGACAGCGCGGCGGTTGCTACCGTACGCGAAAAGCTGGCGGATAAAGATGGTGAGGGGCACGGCATTGCCGACGAAGCACTGGCCCACTTCCGCACCGAACTCGCCAAACTGGAAGCGCAAGCCACATCTTGGGATTCCACGCTGGCGCAGAGCTTGAAAGATGCCAAGCCGCTGCAAGACGCCATTGCCGCGCTGCCGGAAAACTCCAGCTTTGCGCAGCGGAAGGTGTTGCATGACAAACTGGACAAAGCCAATCCCAGCCTGAAAACCGCGTTAGCAGCCTTGGAGGCACGGCACAAGGGCTGGCTCAAGCTGCTGGAGCTGGCCGAAAAAAGCCTGCGCGCCCGACAGTGGGCAGCATTTGATGGCGATGCGACGCGGGATGCAAAGAAAGCCTTGCTGCCACGTGATCCCAAAAAGCGTGAAAAACCTACCGTGCGGGACATGGGCGTTGAAGTCTTCAAACGCGCCAGCTATTTCGTGGCCCAAGGACATTGGTTGCTGCATCGCTTTCCTGATGGTCTCTATGGAGACGTATCTGGCTTGTGCAAGGCCGTGACGCGCCAAGAGATTGCCGATAACGACTATTCACTCACACCAGGAAGATATGTTGGCGCAAGTGTTGGCGATGCAGAAAACGATGACGCGGAGGCATTTACTGCGCGCATGAAAGAAATTCATTCAGAGCTCGCGGAGTTGAATGAAAAAGCTTTCGGCCTAGCAAGTGGAATTCAATCGTTGCTGGCGGAGCTCTGCACATGAATTGGGGCACGGCGGAATTTCAAAGCCTTTTTCTGGAGCCATCGAGAAACGGCGTTTACAAGCCAAAGGAATTTCACGGCTCCGGCGCCAAGATTATCAATATGGGTGAACTCTTCGCCTATGACCGCGTAGGTGGGCAACCTATGGCTCGCCTGAACATGACGGATCACGAACTATTGAAGTCAGGTGTTCAGTCTGGAGACCTGCTCTTTGGGCGACGCTCACTCGTTGAGGAAGGAGCGGGACGATGTGCGATAGCACATGGGATTGCTGAGCCGACGACATTTGAGTCATCAATCATCCGTGTTCGTTTGAATCCAGAGCTAGCTGATCCGTCTTTCTATTTTTACTATTTCCGCTCACCCCTAGGGCGTGCGTTAGTTCGATCAATTGTCAGCGGGGCAACCGTAAAAGGGATCAGAGGCAGCGACTTGCAACGACTGCAGGTTGCTCAACCGCCCCTCGAGACTCAGCAGGAAATAGCCACCGCACTCGCAAAATTCGATGACCTAATCGAAAACAACCAGCGCCGCATTGCATTGCTCGAAGAGTCAGCTCGATTGCTGTACCGCGAGTGGTTTGTAAATCTTCGAGACCCGGGAGGGCAACAAAATTTCGGAACCCTCCCAGCCGGGTGGGATGTAAAGCCCATGACGGAGATGGCTGTCGTCAATAGAGCAAGCCTCAGCTCGAAAGACAAGCCTGAAACAATCCAGTACATAGACATAGCATCGGTAGAAACTGGGGTTATTACATCAACAACGAAGATGCAATACGCTGAAGCGCCAGGACGTGCTCGGCGATTGGTTCAGCATGGCGATGTCATCTGGTCATGTGTTCGCCCGAATCGACGCTCCTACGCGATGATTTGGAACCCAGATGACGATGTTGTGGTTTCGACGGGGTTTGCTGTTTTAACGGCCAAGACTGTTCCGTTCACCTATCTATACCTTGCCTGCACGTCAGACGAATTTGTGGCGTACCTAACGAATCGGGCTACTGGTGCTGCATATCCGGCTGTGTCGGGTAAGGATTTTGAGGAAGCGCAATTGCTCTGCCCAGATCAGGATGTGTTGCGTGACTTCCATGAACGCTGCTTGCCGCTTTTTGAATTGCGTAACGAACTTATCCGTGAGAATGGTTTGCTAGGAGAAGCTCGCAATGCGCTTTTGCCCAAGCTGATGTCCGGCGAAATCCAAGTCTAAAAACAATAGGGAGCACCATGGCCAGCGCCGCCTACTCGGAAGACAACAACATCCAAGAACCCGCCGCCAAGTTGTTCGAGGACAACCTCGACTGGCGTTCGGTCTTTGCCTTCAACACCGAGACCTTTGGGGCGGGCTCGCTCTTGGGACGCAAGGATGCGACCGAGGTGGTGCTGGTGCGGGAACTGGATGCGGCGCTGTGCAAACTCAACCCAAAGTTAGCTGCCACGCCCGTGGGGCGCGCCAAGCTCTCCTTGGCACGCGATCAACTGCTGGATGCAGACCCGACAAAGACGCTACTGCAACACAACGAGGCCAAATGGCGGCTGATTCGCGATGGCATCACGTTGAAGTCCCCCGGTGGCAATGCTGCTGAGGACGTGCACGTCTCGGTGATCGACTTCCAGAACCCAACAAAGAACGATTTTCTTGTTGTGCGTGAGTTGTGGGTCCAAAGTGGCCCATTCCGGCGGCGCTGTGATCTGGTGGGCTTCGTCAATGGTCTGCCCTTGGTGTTCATCGAACTCAAGCGCCACGACAAAGGCCTGAAGGCGGCGTTTGACGACAACTACACCGACTACAAAGACACGATCCCCCACCTGTTCCATTACAACGCGCTGGTAATCGTCTCCAATGGGCTGGATGCGCGCTTTGGCTCTATCACCAGCGGCTGGGATCACTTCTACCGCTGGAAGCGCCTCAATGAAGACGATACCGACCCAGCGCCCAAGCACGACGAACCACCGCTGAAACCCATTCTGCCGATCCTGTTGCGCGGTTTGTGCTCCAAGGGTGCATTGCTGGATTTGGTAGAGAACTTCACGCTCTTTGACAGCAGCGAAGAACACACATTGAAGGTGGTGGCGCGCAACCACCAGTACCTGGGCGTCAACAAGGCCATTGCCAAACTGAAAGCTGGCGATGCCGATGTGCTGGCGGGCAAGCTGGGCGTGTTCTGGCACACCCAAGGTAGCGGCAAGAGCTATTCCATGGTGTTCTTCTGCCAGAAGGTGCATCGCAAGGTTTCAGCTGCCTACACCTTTGTGCTGCTGACTGACCGCAAGGAGCTAGACGACCAAATTTACAAAACCTTCGTTGGCTGCGGTGTCTCGACCAACAAGGGTGATAAAGCCACGGGTGCTGAAGGCTTGGAACGCCTGCTCAAGGATGAAAACCGCCGCTATGTGTTCAGCTTGATTCACAAGTTCCGCAAGCGTGTGACCGAGCCTTGGAACCAGCGTGATGATGTGATCGTGGTGTCTGATGAGGCACACCGCACCCAATATGGCCGTCTGGCGCTGAATATGCGCATGGCATTGCAGCGCGCCAAGTTCATCGGCTTCACCGGCACCCCGTTGATCGACGGCCCGGAACGCAGTGTCACCGAGCAGGTGTTTGGCCCGTATGTGTCGGTCTACGACTTTCAACGAGCTGTATCAGACGGCGCAACTCTGCCGCTGTATTACGAGAACCGGGGCGAGAAGCTGCGCATCGTTGATCCCGATCTCAACAAACGGATAGAGGAGCGCATCGACGCCGCCCGTGCTGATGGCGAGCTGACCGAAGAACAGGAAGAAAAGCTCTACCGCGAACTGGCGCGGGAATATCCCGTCTTCACCTCGGACACGCACCTGAATGATGTTGCCACGGATTTCGTGGAGCACTTTCACCAACGCTGGCGCTTGATGGAATCACCGGTCAAACCGGGCAGCCCACCAAAATATGGTGGCAATGCCAAGGCCATGCTGGTCTGCATTGACAAGATCACCTGCGCCAAGATGGCCGAGCGCATCAAAGACAAGTGGCAGGCCAAGATGTTGGAGCTGCAAGGCAAACTCGTGAAGGAAGAAGAATACTTTGCCAAGGCTGGCAAACCTGAAACAGCGTTTGTAGCCCGACTGCGCGCCCAGATTGCATGGATGGCCGACACGCAGATTCACCCGGTATTCAGCCCCGAGCAGAACGAGGTCAAAGACTTCGCCGATGAGGGTATCGACGTAAAGCCGTACCGTGAAGTCATGGTCAAAGGCATTGGCGGCAAGGACATTGACGAGTGCTTCAAGGATGGCAAGCACCCGTTCCGCGTGGCGGTGGTCTGCGCCATGTGGCTGACAGGCTTTGATGTGAAGTCGCTAGCAACGCTGTATCTGGACAAGCCCATGAAGGGGCATACCTTGATGCAGGCCATTGCCCGTGTCAATCGGGTGGCTGCCAACAAGAAAAACGGCCTCATCATCGACTACAACGGCATGCTCAAGAGCTTGCGCAAGGCACTGGCCACCTATGCCCAAGGCGACAAAGGCACGCCAGCGGATCCGCTATTCGACGAGGATCAGGCCCTTGCTGAGTACGCAGCAGCCATCGACAAGGTGCAAGCCCACCTGAAAACCGTGGGCTACGAACTGGATGCCTTGGTCCGCGCTGAGGAAGGCGAAGAGACATGGGCAGAGCTGTTGAATGCCCAAAACGCGCTCAGCACGTCCGCAGAAAACAAGAAGACGTTTCAAGTCTTGGCTGAGGACGTGTTTGACCGCTTCAGGGGCTTGTTCCCGAATCCAGGCGTGTTTACCTATGAGCCGCAGGAAAACGCGATTTCGGCCATCTACAACCTACTCCAAAAGCCCAAGCCAAAAGTGGACATCACCGCGATCATGCAAGAGATTCGCGGCGTGATTGATGCCTCGTTGGAGGTAACGCCCAAAGGCCAAGTGAACCAGCCCACCAAACAATATGACTTGTCGGGCATTGACTTCGAGCGCCTACGGGTTGAGTTTGCCAAGTCTCCCTACAAGGAAACGGCAGTCCTGACCTTGCAGGAGCGGATTCAAGCTCGGCTGGATCGCATGATGGCCCAGAACCCGAGCCGCATTGACCTCTACAAACGCTACCAAGAGATCATCGCCGACTACAACAAGGACAAAGATGACGCCGAAATCCAGCGCGTCTTTGATGACCTGATGACGCTGCATGATTCGCTGGATCAGGAAGAGCAACGTTACATCCGGGAAGGCTTCAAGACCGAGAAGGAATTGGCGGTATTTGACCTACTTTCAAAGGACAAAACCAGCATCACAAAGGGCGACATCGACAAGATCAAGAAGGTCGCTCAGGAGCTGATGGATACCGTAGAACAGCGCCGTCAGGAAATGGGCGACTTGCGTGACCGTGCGTCATCGCAGGCCCAAATGAAGGCGGCCATCATCGACCGCATGCTGGAAGGTATGCCCGATGAATTCTCCAGTGAAGACATTGAGGCCCGCGCCGAGGTGATCTACCAATACGTGGAAACGCAGATGCAGTCGGCGGCGGTGCATTGATGCGGCGCGCTGTAACCCCACTATCAAAGGCCAGGCATGAAGATTGATCTTGTGTTGATCTCGTCTCGGCTGGCGGAAGCACGCCGTCTGCAAGCTGTTGAGCTTGCTGAAGCCGCAACGCAGACTGGCATTGACGCTGGACGCCTTGCAAGCCTTGAAGCCGGTCAACTGGCACCTTCCGGCGACGAATTGCTGATTCTTGCCAACTACTATGCGCGAGATTTTCGTGACTTTGTTGATCCAAGTCGCCCAGAGCCATTCAAACAGACTGACATTCTCTACCGCAGATTCGGACAAGCATTTACGCCGATTGACCGGCGAGCCATTCAGGAATTCTTGTTTCTCTGTGAGATTGAGGCCACTCTTGAGAAGGAGCTGGGTCGAAGTTCCACCCCATTCCCGTTCACACCTACCGGCACCCACCTGAAATCGCACGGGGATCAGGCGGCGCAGGCGCTACGGCGCCAGATGGGGTACAGCTCAAAGCAGATTCGACTGGATATTTACGCGGACTTTCGCAGCATCGGATTGCATGTATTTCGACGTCGGCTGGCTAACTCAGAAATTTCCGGGTTGTACATCGAGCACCCAATTGCGGGCCATTGCATCCTGGTCAATTACGAAGAAGACATTTACCGCCAGCGGTTTTCCGCAAGCCACGAGGCTGCGCATGCTATTTTTGATTCCAGCGATGCGGCCAGCGTCAGCTACCAGCGCAATAGCTCCAAATACGACCGGCAAGACCTAAAAGAGATACGGGCGAATCGGTTTGCTTCCTGTTATCTGATGCCACCCGAACTGCTGCCCAAGATTCAGCATTGGGATACGGCGCTGGCTCAACATTGGGCGCAAACGCTCAAAGTCAGTACGGAAGCTTTGTCGTATGCCTTGGTAGACGCCCAACTTATTGACCAAGGCACTGCAAAGTTAATTCGTTCGGTACGCGTTCCGATGGCAGAAAAGATTGACCCTGAAGCCCCTGAATACCTCAACGCTACGCAATTGAATCGCCGTTTGCAGTTACTGGAGCGCGGCTTGTCAGATTACTACGTGGGCATGTGTTTCGAGGCACATAAGCAAGGCCTGATTTCGGCTGGCAGATTGGGGGAGGCCTTATTGGCCGACCACAAGGAGACACGCGAGATTTCCATCCTCTATGGTCGGAGCATCGTTAATGAGCTTTGACCCTGCACGATTTGCGGTTGCTTCCGTGGTGGATACTTGTTCGGTTTGGAACATGCTTTCTTCGCTGCGTCTAAATCAGGCGGCGATTCAGGCGAAGCTGCATTTCTGCATTACACCAGTTGTACTGTACGAATGCCTGTACAAGCCTCGTCCGAACATCACACCTGAGCAGAAGGAGCTGATGGACCGTTTGGTATCCAACAGAGCGAAAGGTAGGTTTCCCGTGCAGGAATGCAGTCTGGATGACTTACTCACCATCTCAGAGGGAGCGCCGGGCAAACTTGGCTCCGGCGAGTTATCGTGCATCGCGGCCGCTTATCGCATCCGCAACATTGCAGTAATGACCGATGAGAAGCTGGCCAGAAGATACGCCCAGAACAACCTGGGTTTGTCAGTCGAAACCACGCCTCGCCTGTATGGTTATCTTCACTATCACCAACATTTGGGCGGCGCCGATCACGATGAGGTCATTAAAGAGCACGAACGTTTCGAGAAGAGACCACTTACCCAGTTTTTCAATCAGACGTTTGATGATGCAATGCGTTGCAGGCTGATGGTAAATATGAGCGGAAGCGTTGCCAAACCACCCACGCCAGAAAACCATTAAAATTTGAGGGAAATCTAATTGCGGCCAGTCAAAATATCTGTTCATGGCTTGCCTGGCCATGGATAGCCTGGAAAAATATTCGGCTGTAATGGCGAGGCGCACTTATGCCGCGCGCGCTGGTTCGATATCGATCCTGACCGATTTTTCTAAACCATTGGTTTTTTACCGAGCACTCCTTTCCGTTGCTTTCAAAAATTCCCCGAATCTCAGGTAGCGATAAGACACAGTTATCGACTGCCAGATAACTACCAAAACGGCCCCATTCGCGGGCCGTTTTTTATTGTTTTTCCAACCCGTCCATAGGACTCACCATGAATAAAATTCGCACTCCGCTGGAGGGCGCTAGAGCAGCTTTGTCTGCTCGCAGCAGCACCACAGCCAACAGCACGCAGCAAACGCCGCCAGAGGGCGTTTTGAGCGGTTTTTCGGCCACCGCCGAGCAGTTCATAGCAGCCAGCCAGTCGGTGGCTACCAAGCGCGCATATGCCTCTGATCTGAAGCATTTTTTCGCCAATGGCGGGGCCATTCCAGCCACTCCAGTGCTTCTGGCCGAGTACCTGGCCCATTGCGCAGAAAAATTGTCCGTTGCCACCCTTGAGCGACGATTAACCGCCATCCACAAGGCTCACCTCGAAAAATCTCTGGAATCCCCGGCCCGAAGCGAGACCGTGAAGCGTGTGATGCAGGGCATTCGACGGACGTTGGGCACCAAGCAGCGGCAAGTTCAGCCGATGGTCAAAGACGATCTGCTGGCAGCGCTGGTGATGATCGACCAACAGAAGAAGCCAATTAAAGCGGCACGCGACCGTGCACTGTTGCTGGTTGGGTTTGCATCGGCTATGCGGAGGTCTGAGCTTGTGGCTGTGCGTGTGGAGCATCTGACCTACCTGACCAATGGCGTGGAGATTTTCTTGCCCTCCAGCAAGACTGATCAAGAAGCTGAGGGCCGCACAGTGTTCGTTCCGTATGCCAATGGCGAGCGTTGTCCGGTGCGGGCCCTGATCCATTGGTTGGAAGTCTCGGAAATCAACGAGGGGTTTGTTTTTCGTGCTGTCAGCCGCCATGACCGCGTTGCACGGCATGGTCTGTCAGCGCAGGCGGTGGCGCTGGTGGTAAAGGCTTCAGTCGTGCGTGTGGGCGGAGATGCGAACAAAGTCAGCGGCCACAGTTTGCGGGCTGGCTACTGCACAAGCGCTGCGGAAAAGGGTTTGCAGCCGTGGCAGATACGAGAACAGACAGGACACAAGTCGGACGTGACGCTGGCGAAATACATCCGTCCCGTGGCAAGACGAAAAATTCCGAGCTTGCTTTGAAGGTTTAACTTTCGCGACGCCATCGTGAATTTGTGAGGTGAAAAAACGGTGGCAACAATCTGCTCGGTGACGGCTCTGCAGCGGATGCGGTCTTTCTATCCGCGCAGCTCGACGCCCGGAAGCAGTCTTTCAGATTGACCTGCCCCTAGGACCCGTTCCAGCCGTTGTGACGAATCGGCGTGGCCGCTATGCCGGCCTACCCGCGCTTCAAACCATGTACCCTCCAGCAAAGACCTAGGGAGGGTAAGAAAGATGGAGCTGATCAAGGGGCCGCTAATTGGAATGGTTCCACCACCGCTTGATGACGACTTGCTTTTCAAGTTGTTGTTCTCAGCCGAAGCGCTTGAAGCAGTCTTCCGTGAGAGGTTTGCTACGACGACAGGCAAGGGGATAGACCGCTTAAATGGGTTCCAGTTTTCTGCGCGCTCAAAGGCGCAGTTCGCCGTGGTCTCGGAGAAGATTATTTCCGGGCGCTTTCGATTCAGCCCATACCTTGAGGTACTTCGGCCGAAGTCCCGAGACAAAAAGCCGCGCTTGATCGGCATCCCGACGGTCCGTGATCGTGTGGTACTGCATCAACTCAACAAGTTTTTGGCGGCCAAGTTCCCGGAGCGGGTTCCGAAGAACGTAGCGAGTACCTACGTGCGGGAACTCTCGCAAGGGCTTCAGTCGCTACCCAAGGACACGACATGGATCTGTAGCACCGACATTCAGACCTTTTACGACGACATCCGACAGCCCCGACTGTTATGGCTGCTTAGAAAGCGCGTCTCATGTGAGGCAGTGAACAAGTTAGTGGGCCACGCAATTGCCACACCTACGGTCCCGAAAAACACCGGCCGAGCACGTCACAAGGACTATGTATCGAAGGGCGTGCCCCAAGGCTTGGCAATATCGAACATCTTGGCGTCGATCTTCATGCAGGACGTAGATGACGCCATGAAGGATGCCGGCGTGACTTACTACCGCTACGTTGATGACGTGCTCATGTACGGAAGTGAGGAACCTGTCCGAAAGGCCTTCGCGTCGCTTAAGAAGCGCTTGGCGTATCGAGGATTGAAGCTTCATTCGGTAGCCTCTGGAAAGACGCACGTCGAACCGCTGGCCAAGCCTTTTGGGTACCTCGGCTACACGTTCTGTATGCCGACCATCTCCGTTCGATCTTCGACTGTCGAGAAGTTCCTCCAGACCATCGCTGCGAAGTTCAGCGACTACGCCCACAACAAGGCGAAGCGGCTTGAGAAGTTCAAGTACTTGAACGAGGAACGGTTGAACTCGATCTTCTTGCTGGAGTTGAATGAGCGCATTTCCGGCGCGATTTCCGAGAAGCGGCGATATGGCTGGATTGCGTACTTCAGCCAGATCAACGATCTCACCTTGCTTCACAAGCTCGATGACGCGATCGCTGGCATGTTCTCCCGGTTGCCGGAATTTGGTGGAAAGCCGCCTGCAGATCTCAAGCAACTCAAGCGGGCCTTCCACGAGATCAAGTACAAGCCGTTAGGCGGGTACATCAGCAACTACGACCTTATCGAGTCGCCAGCGGAAATGCTGACGTTCCTGGTTGCACGTGGGCGCGTTTCGGACGACGAGCTGTTGACGGACGCGCAGATCGTTGAGCGCTTCGAGAAATACCGGAAGAAAGCGCTGGCAACGATGCACGCGGACGAAGGTGTGCTGTATGGCTAGGTGCGCTAGTATTCGATCGGGCGGAAGACGTCTATCGCGGAAGCGATACCCCGTGGAGGAAATCTCCGCGGGCGGCCGTGCTCTCATCGGCGCAAGCAGGACGCAATCTTCAGGGGTTGTGGAACCTTCTCGAGAACGACGCAACACGCCGTTGCCCGGGAAGTGGATCTGACTGATTCCCCAGCGCCTTCCGTCCACCCAATCTTAATGATTCATCCCTATGAAGAGTTTCTTGTATGACCTTCGCACCAAGGCCTGGCGAACTGCGGGCGCGCGCTACAACGCTTCGCGACGCCTGAAGCGCAGAGAGTGGGTTTCTACGAGCAGCCTTGCATTGCTCTCAGCGCTCAGTATTGCCGTTGCCTTTAGCCAGAAGGTCTACGCGAAGGGGGGCACGTCCTTGGACGACTACTTGTCCGTGGTCGCAATGGGTATCGGGGTGCTACTCCTTGTGATTAGCCTGCTTGAGTGGGGGGCAGGGTACGGAGTCCGAGCTGCGGAACTATTCAAGAATGCAGAGTTGCTCACTAACTACCAGCTTAAGGTCGCACAGACGTTGAAGGTGATGGAGTCGGGTGGCGCGGTGACTTTTCAGGAGGTGGACTCCCTGCGGCTGGAATACGAGGCTGTGAAGGACCGGTGCACTACGAATCATCAACCCATCGACGACGCACTCTTTCGAGCACAGAAGAGAGCGGACCCAGCGTTCAGGGTAGGACAAAAGACCGACGGCGCGCTTCAGATGAACTGGCTCGTCGCGCAGGCTGTCAAAGTCGCTTGGCTCGTTTCCGAGCTCTGGTTCTTTGGATTTATCTGGGCACTAGTGCTCTGCTCTATCGCATATGCGTTTTGCTTGGCGAGTGCGTGTGGAGGCACGCCACCGGCTGCTTGTTAGCCTTGCGCCTCATGTGGCAGCAGCAACTTGGGTCAGGCGGGCGCCTACAGCGCTTCGACGGTAGCCCAATTCGGGGTGCACTCCTTGTACGCCTTGACCAGCGCTGGAGCACCGCATAGCTGTCATTGGTGAATTTCCACCTTCAGCCTGTACCCGTCGGCAAATCCGCCCCTCCCGTTGCGTGATCTCAGGCAAGCGAGGCGCTCACTTTGCCGCCGCGACTACGTCGCCGCTGGCTGGGGCAGGCTCGGGATCAAAGACGCCTTCCAAGTATTTGGCGTAGTGCTCCTGCAAGTGCTTGAGGGAGGCGCCTTTGTCAGCTTGGTATTCAAGCCGCTCTTGGAAGAACTTCATGCGGCTTCTGTTCTCCGCCAACACCTGGCCCCAGGTCTTCACGAAGATGCAGACGTTGTCCTTCTTGTGGATCAAGCCCGACTCGTCGGTCATGCGGAACCTCGCGTGCGGGCCGACATCGTCGCTGATTACCCAAAACACCCACGACACATTGACGTTGCGAAACCTCTGGTCATCCATGACCGAGGCGGCATAGCCCTCGATCTGCGAAATCTCTTCGGTGTTAACTTTGACCTTCGGAGCCTTCAACTCGACCACCAAGTGGGTGATCGAATCGGAGTTGTGCCGCCTGGTGGAGCGGGACAGCATCAAGTCCACGATTCCGCGCTCCTGCGAGACATGCTTGACCGGGGCGTCGATGACGATGTCCTCCCCAAGAATTTTCTTGTGCGAGCGCAGAGCCTCGGTCAGCGATTGATCATCGACCGACAGCATGAAGTCCTCGCCGAACATCCAGCAGTTCTGGGCGACGATGCGATGCAACTGGCTGCGCTCTTTGAGCCGCTTCTTGGGCTCGGGATCGAACAGCACCGCCTCAATGCCGGTCAGGAACTTCAAGCGATCCGCCACGATCTTGGCGGAGCTGATGATCGACGACAGCGACACGTCGCGCAGCAGCCCTGCGAGCTCCTCTTGCTGGCGCTTAGGCAGCCGCAGCACCTCGTTCAAGATGACCTGCAGCTCCTCGGGGCTCTTCTCAATCGCCTGCCGCAGCATCCGAAGCTGGAAGGACTTGTTCTGCGGGGCGGAGCTGCCGAACTCCGGCAGATTTTTTGCGACACTGACCGCGACGATCTCGAACACTTGCCGCTCGACTTCTTCGACGCGCGTGGCCGGATCGCCGTCGAAGGGATACACCTTCTCCGTCTTCCACTCCTCGACGTAGCTGCGCGCCTCCATGGCTGAGCGCTGCCGGAAGTAGTCCTTGATCGTCTTCTGGGCCTCGTCGATGGCCGCCACGACGGGCGTCTGCATCTCCGCCAGGTCAACCGTCCCCTCCTTCTGCGCGATCGTCAGATAGGAGGATTCGAGATAGGCCGTGAACTGGAAGTCGCCGATGTGAAATCGACGATCAACCTGCACCAGCGGGAAGCGCTTCTCGTTGCAGAGAAACAGAGCTCGGTTGGACAGCCCTTTCCACTCAACGATCTCGAGCCGGACGGGATGTGCCTTTCCACCGGCTTCGATGTCGGCCAAGTTGATGGCCTTCCGGCTGGCGATCATTTGGGCCGGATCAATGCGCTTGCCACCAATGGTCACATTGACATCGGGATAGTCGGCCAAATAAAGGGCGAAGACTTCGGCCAATACGTGAATGCCGGCGTCGCTCACAAACGAGCGAAAATCTTTGTGGGGATCGGAAATCGTCAGGGTGACACCAGTATCAGTCGGCTTTGAGACTTCAACCTCATCGGAGATATTCACATGGCGAATGTCGTTGGCTGACATCGTGATCGAATACTTCCAAAGCTTCTCGTCACGCTTGTATGTGACAGCCCATTCAGCGCGGGTTCCAATGGCGAACGCCTTGAACCGCCCGCGCCCCTCTTGGCCGTGTAAGAACCTTCCGGTTTCGGTGGAGCCTCCCGGCTTCTTCCATGACCCGCCGAGGCGCCGAAAAAACTCTGGCGCCCTTGTCCTAGGAATTCCGTTGCCATCGTCTCGAATGATGACTTCCGAGAGGGTTTCCATCTCGTTGTGCCCAAACGAGACAGCAACTCGGGCGGCATCCGCGTCCAGGCCATTCCAAATAAGTTCAGCCAAGGCCTGCACTGGCTTCGCGCGAGTGATCTTTTCCAAGAAGTCCGATTGGACCTCGACCGGATACTGTTGCTGGGCCATGGCGAATCTCCCTTTTTGCGCATATTTTCGCACTCGGATACGGTCTGCCAGGGGGCTGGCGATAGCTGAGAGGATGCTTGCAGGCAACCTCAGTCGACCCTGCGAAAGACGATTTAGGGGCGGAAGTTCAAATTCACCCGGGCCGCGACCGGTCATTCTCAGCCCGGCGACACACGCCGGCCGGCGAGTCCCCGGTCTCGGGTCTCAAGGCTCCAGCGGTCGTAGCCGGCCTGCATCGAATGACAGGTGTCCGCTGCAGCTAACGTTCAGGTGGCCATGGGCGAATGACTCTGACCAGCCTGATGGAGACACACGATTTAATCCTTCAAGTGCTGCAGAGGGTTGCGGGCCTGATTGAATTCATCAATCAGGCCCTCTACATCCACCGCGCTCGCGGCAAGCAGAGGGTCAAGGTTACTTGCGACTCTTTGAAGTTCGGCCACATTCACCTGAGATGGAGCCTGCACAGCAGCAAGCACTTCTTCCACGCGGATGTGGATACCCGTTCTTGATGGAGCGGACATTTCTGAAATCGGTCCAGGCAATATAGCCCTCATACAGGAGCGAGCATCAGATGCCCGACTTCAGACTTGGCAGGCCGCACCTTGATTTCAATGTCGTAGCCAAGCCGGGTAAGGCAGTCCATCAGCTTGCGCTCGGACAGATTGCTGAAGTCGCCGCGCATCATGTCGGAGACCTTGGGCTGCGTGATGCCCATCAACTTGGCGGCCTCTTGCTGTGTCAGGCCCCTGCTACGCACGGCCTTCCTGATCTCGACGACCAGTCCGGTTTTGATCTTGAGTTTTTCGGCGTCAGCCAAACCGAGGTCGGCAAACACGTTGCCAGAACCGCGATGCACCTCAACGCCATCGACAAGATGAGTTTTCATTTGCGCAACTCCTTCACATACGCTTCGGCAATCTTGAGCCTGGCGTGAACAATGTCCATGTCCTCTTTGGGCGTGGCGATGCCGCGCTTGCTCTTCTTTTGGAAGCAGTGCAGGACGAATACAGCTTCCGCGAATTTGACGGTGTAGACAGCGCGATAGGTACCACCGGCATCGTCTTCCACCACTTCGAGTACACCAGCACCCCCGAAGCCTTTGAGCACCTTGGCGTCGTCGTGCTTGTCTCCAGCTTGCGCCAGGGACAGCGCAAAACCGAAGTGGCGCCGTACTTCGTCAGGCAATGCCATCAAGTCCTTGTAGCTGCTGCCGATCCACTCCAGTGGTTTATCAGGGGTTGGCATGGTCAAAATATATATGAAAAGGTATAAATCGTCAATATCCGCTCCTCGGCGAGGACCATCCCAGCAGATGGCAAAAAGCGATGACCTAAGTTCTGCCCCAGCATGAGGGGCACTCATGGAAAGTTGGTCCCGACGAAAGTGCTTTTAGCCGCTGGTAACAGCCACCATGTAACCAAAGCATGAGCATTGCAGTGTTGGACGTTGCTGGACTTTGAACGGAAGAACTACCGCTGGCGGCGAAAGCTTGGATATTTGGCATGCCGATTGCAGCCACCAGAACGGCATCAAGCACACTTTTCTGCTCGGCTGGCACTGATACGGCTGGATCGTGTTTTGAGCGCGATCCAGCCGATTGATTGCTCAACGCAAACGACGGCGCTTTTGCTGCGGCTGCTCTGCATGGCTGTCTGGTGGCTCAAACGCTTCCGGCGGGAACATGCCTGTATCGCGCAGAGCATCGCACGCCTGCTGCCACAGCTCCTCCGGTTTCCACCATGCAGCCTGATGGCTGCGCCAGAAGGCGTGGACCTTGCGCGCGTGCTCGGTGTGTTTGAACGCTCCCAGAGCGGCTTTGACGCCGTCCTGGCGGCACATAGCAAGAAACGATTTTTCGGTGAGCGGGTCAAGTTCGGTCCCACTGGCAGACAGATCGGCAAAGTGGAAACGGGCAAAGCGGTTGGTCTGCTGCGAGAGCTTGTACAGGGGCAGGCCGCGCATCTTCTTGCCGCGCACTTCAACGCGGACGATCTCAGGGCCGCCAAGCACTCGCTTCAACTGTTTGATCTTGTTGGCTTTCAGTGGGTCATCATTGAAGCCCGACGAACCGGACTGGGCAATCGCCATGATCGCCGCGTGAACAAGCTCTTGCTGCTTGTTGTAGGCTGTTGTCTCGTAGTCACTTCTGACGCTGCCAAAGTTGTAGCCCTCGATGAAGCCGCCTTTGCCAACGCGCTTGGCCATCATGCTCATGCGCTGGGCGTTGTCGTAGCGCACCAGCATGCGGGTCAGCACGGCGTGGTAGATGTCCACGGCAAAGTGAACGACGTTCAACAGCGGGCGGCGCATCAACTCGTTGTACTCACGACGACCGATCAGACAACGCATAACACGATGGATTTGCTGGGCGTCACCATCGGCAAACTTTGCCGGGTTGCACTCAATACGAATGCCGCCCTTCTGGCGGACGGAGTCAACGGCACCAATCTGAACCAGTGCTTTGCTGCCGCCACCAAGCAGGATGTTGAAGTTCTCACGGTACCGGGACTTGCCGAAATAGGCGCGCTCACACGCTCCAGATTCGATCAGCTTGTTGATGCTGCTGCGCAGCTTCTGGAGCACGGTATCTTGATCAAGGCGATCCACAGACCACGCCAGGATAAAGGCTAGACCATCGACAACAGGCGTTTGTGGGGAAGGTTGCAAAACGGGACGAATTTTCATATCACTGCTTTCTAGACTTGATGGACGGAGCCGATAGCTCTCGGGCATATCGACTGCATCTGCTGCATGTGGTTGGCGCCGCACACGCACTGCTCTGCACGCAATTGCTGGGCGGGCATGCTGCTTCGTGTGAGTGCAATCAGGCGCTGTGCACCATGCTGCTGATGCACAAGTTATTTACAGCTTTGGTTTTTGACTGTGAGTGCAGATGGCTGCTGAAGCCAGTTGGTGCAGTCATTGGTCGGTGCAGCAGAAAGTCGCCTGTTGACGCGCGGAAGCGGGCTTCGCGCCGCGTGCTGTAGTGCGCTGATGTGGCGTGATTAGCTGCTGGTCGTGAGTAGTGTTGGCACTGCTATTTCTCGGTATAGCTGGTACTGGTCACATATCTCACACACATCACATAGCTCAATCACACTCTTGTTAGAGCCAGTCAAAGCAGCACTATCGCCACGATGGCACGGGGTCTCATTTGCACTCAGAGACCCCGTGCTTGATCGCCATGACTACCGCTGCTTGCGAGGGATCACAACGTCTTTGTTGCGCGTGTTGCGCTCGTTGCGCCTGGCTGGCGCAACAGGTTTTGCACGATCAAGATCGTCAAGGTCATTGCCGTCATCATCGTCATCGTCTGCGGCCCAATCATCCGATTGGTGCTCGCCGTCGTATTCATCAGCGTCATCATCGTCAACCGAATCAACCGCGCTGGATTCTTCCTCTTCGATGGGGTCGAGATCACAGGCCTCCAGCCACTCGGCCAACATGTCATCATCCCAGCCGTCTGGCACAGTCCCAGACACCATGCGGAGCTTGCGACTCACATTCGATTTATTGAGACCCACAAGATTGCCAATCTGTTCCAAGCTCCATTCGTTGGCCTTGAGGATCGCCATCAAGCGCGTCTTCAGATCATCAGCGACGTAGGGCGTACTTTCGGTTTCAAGACCATCATCACCCAGCCGAACGCAGCAAAGCACCTTGCCGCTGCTCGGACTCAGAGGGCTCGCAAGCCCCGGACAGGAAACAACGAAACCTTCATCGAAGCCCGGATTTGGTTCGCACGGCGTGACAACGAAAAGCTCGTTTGGAGTGCCCGAAATTTTGGCCTCATCCGCAACTGCCGGGCAGAACAAAATAATGCGGGCGTTGTACTTCTCCGCTGCACGGCGCAGTTCAAGCAGTCCTTGAAGATCGGGATTTATATCAGGCGGCTGTTGCAGAACGACGCAGCCGCCGTTCTTCAGAGCCTTCAACCGGCCCACGATCGAAACGGATGCTTGATTCGTCCAATCAAATGCGCAAGAAGCCACACGCTCAAAAGACTGGCATTTTTTGAATGCCGGTGCCATGAGGCCCAGCTTGGCGTGAAGCCCACGCACCTGTTCGAGGTACCGAGCAGGACCGCTGTGCACGCATACGATACTGGAGCATTCCGGCAATGGAATGGGCAGGCGCGACGAACCCTGCGCCAGCTCTTTAAGGATCGCTGTATAGACAAAATGAACCAGTTCGCCATACGGACCCACGACCATTGTGAGACCTGGTTCAAGTGCAGAGGCTTGAGTGACGGACTCCGCCAATTGGCTCAGCTTCTTCGGCGTGAGGGGACGGTGGAAATCACGGGTCATGCTGCACCACCGATCTTCTCGTTGCGTTCGGTGATACGTGCTTGGATGTATGCCTCGACTTCGCTCTGAGGCCACGCAACGATGCGTGGGCCAACTTTGACGCCAGGTTTAAACATGCCTGCAGAGATGCGCGCATAAAGAGTGGAGTTCGACCATCCGGTCATCTCCAGTACGCGGCGCTTACGAATCAGCGCCTCTTGAAATTGCTGTGCCACTTCCTACTCCTATTCAGTACGGTTATGAGTCCCGTCGGACTCGTTTTGCCGGCCTGCGTAGGTTATGAAGGTGACTAGCGAAACGCGGAGCTGCTTCCCATTTGGGAAGTGCTTCCCAAATCGTCGCTACCAATATTCAGCGCTGGGTTGCGACGACTACCCGTCACAAGTAGGCGCGTAGCGCCTGCTTAGCCTCGTTGAACTGTTTGCGATTGGCTTCTTTCGCAAAATTTTCGACTTTCTCTTGGTCTGCGGCACTGCAGATAATTTTTTCCACTCGCGATGCAACCTCTGAGACATTTAGGTCTCCTCCACGGAGTAACGACGCAGCGTTCATCTCGACGCCCTTGCGTAGAACGTCTTCCAAAAGTCGCAATAGGGCTCCCGTACGGACTAACGCATGACGTTGGCCTTGTGGAAGTGCATCAAAAAGGGAATGCGCTCTACTTGCAGCTGCCAACTGAGGGGCCGACAACTGTATGCCTTGCTCAAAAGCATCCAAGTCTTCCCAGCGGTGTTCTTTTGCGAAGTTAAGAAGGTTACGCAGCATGATGTACTGCTCACCTGACTTCTCTCCAGCATTGACGTGGTGTGCGGCCTGCAGTTCAGGATGCAATCCAAACTGAGCCACGACGTCTTTTTTTCGGCGTAAGTACTCAGCGTAACGTTGCGGCTGCTCTTTCCGCAGTCTGGTGCGAACCGAACTGGTGGGTTTGATCGCCATTGAGATCAACACAGCCTTCCAGATGCGACAAGCACCTCGCGTTCTCCACATCTCCCAGTTGGGAGCGGGTAAAGCTACAGTCGAAGCATTGCTGTCCATAGACTCGGATTGCTCTGAAGCACTAACGGGGAACGCAGGAAAAACGCGCGCAGCTTGCTTTTGCGCAGTGCGTTTCTTCTTGGTCGGTTCCCCTGAATTTTCCGCAGCTATTTCTGGCATGAATCCCTCAAATCTCCGAAGCCCAGAATTTTTTCCACTCACGACCTATTGTGAAGTGACAGATAGAGCGCCCACTCGCTCATCAACTTTCGCCGCTTTTCGAGCATGTCTGAACGATGATAGGCACGCACCGTGGCATCGCCCACGATGTGCGACAACGCAATTTCCAACATGTCGTGCTCATAGTGGGCAATGTCTGCGCCCCAAGTCCGGAAGCTGGCACGGAAGCCATGGACTGTGTACGGCTGCTGCATTCGACGCAGCAACTGTGTGAGAGTCATGTCACTGATAGGCTTGTTCTTGGTGCCAGGAAAAATCAAACCAGTCGGCTCCGTGTCATCGGGCCATAGACCGCGCGCTTGTTGCAATACAGCCCAAGCTGTTTGAGAAAGTGGCACGGAATGCTCCCGGCCGGCCTTCATGCGCTCCTTGGGGATCGTCCACGTTTTAGTCTTGGCATCAATCTCTTCCCACACAGCTCCGCGTACTTCACCGGAACGAGCTGCTGTCAAGACGATGAACTCGAAAGCCCACTTCACACTATCGCTGGAGCGACTCTTGCGAACTTGTTCCAGCAAAGCGCCAACCTGATCATGGGGGCACGATGCATGGTGTTCCACCGCACGTGCCTTGGTGTTCTTGGGCAGGGCTTTCTTGAGCTGATCCCACTGTTCGCTATCGAGCCCAACGCAGTAGTCGCGGGCTGCAGCATAGTTCACCACGGTACGGATGCGCTGAAGCACGCGGGAGGCGGTTTCAGCCTTGGTCTTCCAGATGGGCTCCAGCACTTCGCGGATTTGCTCCCGCGTCAGTTCCCCGATGGGCTGCTTGCCAAATTTTGGGAAAGCGTAGGTGGTAAGGGTATTGATCCACTGGTCGGCGTGCTTGGCGTTCTTCCAGTCGTCCTTGTTGGCCGCGTGGTACTCCTTGGCACATTCCTCGAAGCTCCGACGCTTTCGGTCTGCCTCAAGGCGCTCAGTGTGCATACGGGCTTTTTCTTGGTCGCGCTGGTCAATCGGATCAATCCCATCGTCCACAAGCTGGCGATACTTCTTGGCACGTTCACGGGCTTCGGCCAGCGTCCAGTCGGTCAACGGGCCAAGGCCCATGTCGCGCTTTTTCTGATTCAGGGTGTAGCGCAATATCCAGGACTTGCTACCAAAGCGGCTGATCTGGAGGTACAAGCCGCCGCCGTCGTGATAGAAGCCCGGCTTGCTGAGATTTTTGATTTGAACCGCCGTCAGACGGTCGCGTGCTTTACTCACTGTCGGACCTTCCGCGTTGTTTGAGGCGATCTATCAGGCCATCTTTCTAACCATATTTTAGAGCTGGATGGCGCTGGATTTCTTGGAATTTTTTCGGAGGCAACGCAATGGTGAAATCGCGCTGAAATCAAGTAACGGCGCGGATTTCGAGAACCTCAGCGTACCAATCCGGATTGCTTCGGATTCGCGTTCTTGCGGTCGCCCTCTCCGCCAAAAATGAGTCCCAGAGCGTCCCAGGACGTCTCGCCAGACACCCTGAAAGCCCCGGTTTACCTCGTGTTCCGGGGCTTTTTTGTTTCCGGACGTCCCGCAACGATTCTTGCCATCCCAGGATTTTTGGGGGTATCTTTGGGGGTCCGTACCCCACTGTCTGGGGGTATTTCACCTTCGGGGTACGGTTGGGAGCACGAAATGGCGCTGACCAACACCGAAGTCCTGAAGGCAAAACCCGGTCTATCCCCCATCAAGATGGCTGACGGGCGAGGCTTGTACCTGCTGATCACACTCACAGGTTCCAAGCTTTGGCGCTGGAAGTACCGGTTTCTGGGCAAAGAGAAGTTGATGGCCGTTGGAGCGTACCCGGACGTGTCGCTCGCCCAGGCCAGGGACAAGGTGGACGAGGCTCGCAAGCAGCTCGCAACGGGCTCCGACCCGATGGCCGCCCGCAAGTTCGAAAAGATCGCCCGCCGTCTGGCTGTCGAAGACACATTCGCGGCCGTGGCAAAAAAATGGTGGGAAAGCTGGAAGGCCGCGCGCAGCGACAGCCACACGGTCTACGTTTGGCGGCGCCTGGAGGCCGACGTTTTCCCGGCCATTGGCTTGCGGCCTGTCGCAGAGATCGAGGCTCCCGACTTGGTCGCCATGATGAAGGCCATCGAAAAACGTGGCGCCCTCGACATTGCCAAACGCGCCCTGCAGACCTGCTCCCAGATCTTTCGCTACGCCATCGCCCATGGGTTGGCCAAGCGCAACCCGGCTGTGGAGATTCGTCCGAGCGATGTGCTCGCCTCGCGCAAAAAGGAAAACTACGCCAGGTTGGACAGCAAGGAACTGCCCGAGCTGCTGCGCAAGATCGAGGTCTACAACGGCAGCACCGTCACCCGCGTGGCCATCAAGCTCATGGCCATGACCTTTGTGCGCACCAGCGAGCTGATTGGTGCCCGATGGGAAGAATTTGACCTCGACGGCGGACGCTGGGACATACCGGCGTCACGCATGAAGATGAAGACACCGCACGTGGTGCCTCTCTCCACCCAGGCCGTGACCTTGCTGAGAAGCCTGCACACTTTGACCGGTCACAGCCCCCTGCTTTTTCCGGGTGAGCGCGACCATCAAAAATCGATGAGCAACAACACAATCCTGGGCGCTTTGGATCGCATGGGATACGCAGGGCGCATGACCGGCCACGGCTTCCGGGGCATCGCTTCCACGCTGCTGCACGAACAGGGCTGGCCACATGAGCACATTGAGCTTCAGCTGGCTCACCAGGAACGCAACCAGGTCAGCGCTTCATACAACCACGCGATGTACCTGCAACCGCGAGCCCATATGATGCAGGCTTGGAGTAACTACCTGGATGGCTGCGTCGCTGGAAACGTGGTGCCGTTCAAAGGGAAGCGGGCATAGCCGTTGTCCGTGCACCAGAGACTGCTTCGCAGGGCGGATTCAACTGGTCGACGCAACACACTAACCACCGCGTAAGCGGAAGGAATGTTGCAAATGAAAACGGCCACGGATCTACTACTCGGACATCCAGCAGGCTTTGATGTGGGCGCGCTGGATGCAAGGCTGGACGCTTCATGAGATCGGCAAGCTCTTCGATCGTGCCCATACGTCAATGCCCATAAAGACCAGAAAGCCAATTTTGCGTAAACAAGCGGGGGAGTCCACCCCATCAATTGCGCTGAGCACCAACACCATGGGTTCTCTTGGGGCTTTACTCCGAGAAGTCAGGGCCTGCAAGCAATGTTCCGCAAGTCTCCCGTTGGGCCCACGGCCGGTACTTCAATGTCATACATCGGCGCGCATCCTCATCGTCGGACAAGCACCCGGCCGGAAAGTACACGAATCAGGAATTCCGTTTCAAGACGCCAGCGGCGAGCGACTGCGCTCCTGGCTTGGGATTACATCTGAACTCTTCTATGACGAGCGCCGAGTCGCCATCTTGCCCATGGGGTTCTGCTTTCCCGGAACGGGTGTTTCAGGCGATCTACCCCCACGACCTGAGTGCGCTCCAGCATGGCGAAATGAACTTCTCAAGCACCTAAAGTCCATCCAACTCACCTTGGTCATTGGGCAGTTTGCTCAAGACTACCATCTCCCCAATGCAGGCTCATCGGTGACGGAGGTGGTTCAGTCTTGGCGCATGCACCTGCCAAGCGTCATTCCACTTCCTCATCCAAGCCCGAGGAACAATCGATGGCTTGCACAAAACCCCTGGTTCGAAGCTGAGCTATTGCCTGTACTAAGGAAACGTGTCGCCCTCTCACTCAGTGATGCCTAACAAGTCACTTGTAGGCTCCCTCTGAGTCACATCTTAAGGACACGTATCGTGTTTCCTAACAGCGCACCCGTCCTTGATGGACGGCTCCGAAGATACATCTCAGAGAGTCCACAAACCGTCTACTAAAGCCATTTGAGCCAGCGAAAAACCGCTAACAACCCAACACTCATTAGTAAGCAAAGACCTACCAACACCCAGAAACCGTTGGTGGCATCTGCGAACGGCAGTCCCAGAAGATTGGCGCCAAACAGGCCAGTGACAAAGTTCAAGGGCAAGAAGATTGTGGATACCACGGCAAAAACATAAGAGCTTTGGTTCAGCTGTCGCTCCTGAATGCGGTTTGCCTGGTCACTGAGGATATCGATACGGTCACGCAAATTCTCCAGCGTTTCGAGCAACCGCAACAGCTGGTTCAGGTGCTCCTCCAGTCGGCCTCGATGATTGGTATTCAGCGGCGGGACGACGAGGGTTGTCAACGTTTGAAGAACGGCCCGCTGGGGGCCAAGATGACGGAGAAAGCCAGAGATCGCGGTCTGGGTATTGGCCATGCTCGGGCATGCCGCTTCCGTCTGGTGTTGAACCAGAAGGCCGCCGATCAGATTCACCCCATCCTCTAGCATCTCGACCTGCTCGGAAACTTCCGAGAGGTGCTCTTCGATGAGATCGCAAAGGAAGTCACCTGGCGTTGCCGAGCCCCGCCCCTGAGAGATGTCTTCCGCAAGTTCGAGGATGGGATCCACATCCTCCTCGCGGGTCGTGATAACCCGACGCTCATCAATCCAGATTCGCATGGACACCATGTCCTCCGGATGCCCCACTCCATCAGCTCTCAAATGCATCGCTTTGAGCAAAACCATCACGCCCTGCCCGTGGACGCGCAACCGCGAGCGGGTATCTTCAGACACCATCGCTGCGGCGATCAGCTTGTCCAGGCCGGTCACGCTTGAGAGAAAACTCTCCGTCTCGCGGTGGTGGATGCACATGTGCAACCACGACGCACCGCCGGTCATCTGGAGAAGATGGAGAAACCCAGGCGTACGCTCTGCTTCGATCATGGCTATCAACCCACGGTGGATTCAACCTCGAAGTTAACGGTATCTCCAACCCGTAGCACGCCACCTACGACGATCCGTGCCGTGGCGCCCCCGTGACCGCGCAGCGCGGCGTAACCGCCTTCACCGAGTTCGTCCTCCATGCGTGAACAAGGAGGACATGGCCCCGTGATTTCAATGCGGACCGATCCGCCAATTCGCCAGACAAAGCGTTCTTCCCGGAAGGGTGAATGCATTGCGGCGACGTTGATGCCCGAGATCACAAGGTTGCGCCGCAAACGCTCCGGGGCAATTGGAGCTTGCCCCGTCCAGACCCCGAGCAAGCCAAGGTGCTCAGCTTGGATCAGACTCAGCTCGCGATGGCGTTGCGCATCCGACTGACGAAGCTTCAGGGAGCGGTGATCGCCAATCAGCCCGAGACCCGGTTCGGCCCTGGCCTCCTGCACGGACACTGCGTCCTTGAGGCGATCCGGGCGCAGAACGATGGCATCAAGCCGACCTGTGCCATGAAAGCGCCGGACCAGGTCGCGCAGCGTGCTGCCCATCGTTCAGACTCGAATGAGGTGCATCACAAGACTTCCTCTATGTGCAGTTCGCGTTGCCGGAAGCTGACAACATCACCGGCTCGGGCATCTGCGATCGCTGCGTAGATGGGCGCCTGGGTGGAAATTCCCATGTAGGTGTTGCCGTCGCACTGGAAGGCATCGCTGGCAACCGCAATCACGAACCAACGCCCGTCGATGCGAACCACGGCGCCTGTCTCCACCGAATCCCGGGGACCGAAATCGATCTGACGCAAGACTTCCAGGGCCTCCTGGTGGTCGTGAATGGGGCATTCGAACGCCTGCGCCAGAGCAGCATTGTTGACGGCCCGCGACGCCGCATCGCTTTCACTGGGTTCATCTCCGCGGCCCGCCGCACCGACCAGGTATTGCGCATAGGTCTGTTCGGCAAACCGCAGGCGCCCTTCGGCAAGGTCCAGCATGGTCTGGCGCAGATGGGTCTTGTTGCTCATTAGGACTCCTATGTCAGGTCGACGTTTGTTGCGTTGGGGTGAACGGTAGCCGGTGCCAGACGGTGATGGCGTACCAGCCTCGGGGGTCGGTCAGGGTGCAGGTGTTGTCAAACCCGCTTCGGCCTGCGAGGTGTTCGATCGAAGCCAGGGAGTATTTCTGGGATTGCTCTGTATAGATGGTCTCCCCGGCATGGAATACGAACCCTCGGTCAAGGGTTCTGCTGTGGACCACCTGGTCAACCTGGCTCACCAGAAAGCTTCTGGCCACGTGTTCCAGCGGACAGTAGCTGGCGTAGTGCCGAAATTTCGTCAGATCGAAGTCCATGCCCAACTCGCGATTCAGCCGCGTCAGCAGGTTCAGATTGAACGCAGCAGTCACGCCCTGGGAGTCATCGTAAGCTGCGCGCAACACGGCCGGGTCCTTGACCAGATCCAGACCAAGCAGCACAAGGTCACCTGGGCGCAAATGCGAATGCACCCGTTGCAGCAGCTTGACGGCACCGTGTTCGTCCAGGTTGCCCAGATTGCTGCCCAGCAACATTGCAACCTGGCGTCGCCCTTCGGCAACCTGAGGCCAATGCTCGAAATAGTCTCCCAGCACCGGTTCGATGGCCATGCGGGGGAGGTACGTGTCAAAGCGGCGGCTCAGATCCGCTAGGGCGTGTGCGGACACATCCATAGGCCTGTAGATGCAATCCACTTCACGTTGCGCCAGTGCCTGGCACAGCGACAGCGTTTTGGCCCCGTCGCCGCTGCCCAGTTCAATCAGATCGATCGGGCTGCACCGAGGATCTATCCACCGGGAAAGCTCATCCGCGCGTGAGCGCAGCAGCTCGTGCTCAAGGCGTGTGAGGTAGTACTCGGGCAGCGCCATGATCTGCTGAAACAGGCGCGAGCCCTCATCGTCGTAGAACCAAGCGGATGAGAGCGCCTTCTGTGGTCGCGTCAACCCTTGCAGAACATGCTCCGTCAGTCTGTCCCGATCAGTCATGCGGACTCCCGCGAGCGAACAGGACGGATGCCCGTGAACTGCCAACGCAACGGAGCGTGAAAGAAGTTCCGGTATGTCAAACGGGCGTGGCCCGGCGATGTGGCCCAGGACGCTCCGCGCAAGACCTGCTGGTTCACCATGAACTTCCCGTTGTATTCCCCCACCGCGCCCTCGCTGCGGGCAAAACCGGGATAGGGCTGATAGGCGCTCCGCGTCCATTCCCATCGACGCCCCCAGCCGAACAGGCTTGCCGCTGCCTCCCACTCGAACTCGGTGGGCAATCGCCACCCCGCCCAATCGCAGAAAGCGTGTGCCTCGTAGTAACTGACGTGCGTCACCGGTGCCTGACTGGTCAGCGGCATCACACCCTGGAGCGTGTAATGACCCCATCCTTCAGGCTGGTTAGGGTCGGGCTGCCAGTACATCGGCGCACGGTGTTCGAGCGTTTGCACCCAGTCCCAGCCTTCCGCATGCCAGAGCGAATGGCGCTGATATCCTCCGTCGCGCATGAACTGAAGGTATTCATCATTGGTGACTAGCGCCACACGGATGTCTACCCCTTGAATGAGCGCCAAATGCGATGGCGACTCGTTGTCGAAGGCGAACCCTGGCCCCTGGTGGCCGATGCGAATCGTCTGCCCTTCGACGCTAAGCCAATCGTCCAGGGGTGGGCAGGTTCCATCATGTTCGGCCGTCACATCTTGGGGACCGATGCCCAGAGGGTCATACGCCGGATGCAATGGGTTGTGGCCCAGGATGTACTTGATGTCTGTGATCAGCAACTCCTGATGCTGTTGTTCATGCTGCATGCCCAGCTCTACCAAAGCCGCGACTGCGGGCTCCAGTGGTTCCTTCAGCAGACGGCGCATGGACTCGTCCACATGCGCGCGGTACGCCATCACCTCAGCCACCGTCGGGCGACTCAAGCTTCCTCGCTGCGGGCGTGCCAGGTGAGCGCCCTCCGATTCGTAGTAGCTGTTGAACAGGTAGCCATACAGAGGATGGAACAGTCGATAGTCCGGCTGTTGTTTCGCGAGGACAAAAGTCTCGAAGAACCACGTGGTGTGGGCCAAGTGCCACTTCGGCGGACTGACGTCGGAAACCGGTTGGGGAATATGGTCCTCGGCGCTCAGAGGGGCACACAGCCGTTCGCTGCGCGAACGGACAGAGACGTATCGGGTTAGGCGGATGTCTTCAGGTGTCACGGCAGATGAGAAAAAAGAGAGTCAACTTCCGAAGCGCTCGGTGCGGATGGAGACCTCGGGCACATTTAGCCCGGTGACCATATGAACGATGGACTCGACAAAGTCATTACGCCCGCAGATGAAAACCTGCGCAGATTCGGTCGCCACATCACCCAATTGCTGCAATGCCCAAGCAACATCGGCCTCATCAATGCGGCCAACGTGGTCCTGTGCGCGCGGGGCACAGGTATCCCGCGAGAGCGCCAGTCGGCTGCGAAACCGCGGCGTAAACGCTTCCCATCGCTGCAGGGTGGGCCAGAGCAACACTTCGTCCAGATGACGTGCGGCAACCAACAGCGTTGTATGCGCTTGGCTGTATGCACCCACGCGTTGCGCTGCCATGGACAAAAGGGGAACAACGCCAGATCCTCCCCCAATCAGCAAGGCTGGTCGTGTGTTCGACTCGTCAAGCACAAAATGACCACCAACCGGCCCGAGAATTTCAATCGTTTCGCCGTGCTGGGCCCCATCGTGAAACCAGGTGGATACTTCGCCATCGTCCAACCGCTCAATGCCCAGCTCATAGAGCCCGGTACGTTGAGGAGGTGAGAGGAGCGAATAGCTCCGTTGTGCCTGATAGCCATCTTCTGCTGTCAGTCGGACATCCAAATGCTGGCCCGGCCTCGGGCGAACCCATCTGTCAGGACGCAGCACCACCCGCATGACGCGTGGGGTCAGTGCCTGCAACGCTTCGATGCGTGCGGACTGCCAGCTCAGCCGTTGCTGACCAACGGCCTCATCCATAGCGCTCTTCCTTGAAAGGGTCGCCTCGCATGTGATAGCCCCGCAGTTCCCAGAACCCGGCCTCGTCGCGCTCGTTGAACTGCAGCGCATTGACCCACTTGGCCGACTTCCAGAAATAGAGATGCGGCACCAACAGGCGTGCCGGTCCCCCGTGCTCGGGCGCGAGCGGTCGGTCGTCGTAGTGCGTTGCGATCATTGCGCGCCCTTGTGTCAGATCGGCCAACGGCACGTTGGTGGAGTAGCCGTCCTGGGAATGCGCCAGCACCCAAGGCGTGGGCGCTTCCAGTCCGGCCGCCTGCAACAAGGTGTCCAACGTCACACCGCGCCAGCGGGTGTCGAATTTCGACCAGGTGGTAACGCAGTGGATGTCGACCACCTGCTCGGTCTGGGGCAGGGCCTGGAATTCGCTCCAGGTCCAAACGCGAACCGGCCGCACACCGACCTTCAAGGTCAAGCGCCAATCGCCAAGCGCCAAGGCTTTTGGGGTGGGGCCCGCAGTCAGCACGGGAAAACCTTCCGTCAGGGACTGTCCTGGCGGAAGTCGACCGCCGTGGTTGTGGACATCGCGATTGCGGCCGCTGAATGAGCGGTTGATGGGCATGGTGTGGGTCCTCCGGCTCACCCAGGACTTGCGGTCAAGGGCTTGCGTCGATCAATGATGGTGGGCAGGAACTCGGTGACCGTCGGGTGAACGGGCAATGCATCCCGGACCACCTTCCAGGTGCCGCCACTGGCCATCACCAGACCGATCGCCTGGATGATCTCGTCCGACTGGATCCCGAGCATGGTCGCTCCGAGGAAATGACCACTGTCCTCATCGATGAGGAGCTTGATCTTGCCCACGGTTTCGCCTTCTTCCTTCGCGCGACTGACGTCCTTCATGGCGTGAACCGCCTGGGAAATGCGTCGCCCTTCGGTCACGAGTTTTCGCGCGTCGGCCTCATAAAGACCGACGTGGGCCAGCGGAGGATCGGTAAACATGGCATAAATGCCGACGCGCGCGGCGGCGCTGCGTTGCCCTCCGGCCAGGTTCTCCGCCACGATGTCCTGATCGTGGTAGCTGGTGTGGGTAAAGGCCCCGCGCTGATTGATGTCACCCAGCGCCCAGATGCCGGGAACCGCGGTTTCGAGCCGGTCGTTGGTGACCAGGTAGCCTCGCGCACTGACCTCCAGGCCCACCGTTTCCAGGCCCAGACAGTCGGTGTTCGGTATTCGCCCGGTGGCCACCAGCAGGTGGCTGCCATCCACGCTGCGGCCACCAGCCAACTGCACCCGCACGCCAGCGTCGTTGTCCGCCTTGCCGACCCGCTCAATGCGCACGCCGGTGTTCACTTCGATGCCTTCCGCTGTCAGCATTCCGGTCACAGCGGCTGCAATGTCCTCGTCCTCGCGGGCCGTGAGGCGGGGCCCTGTTTCCAGAATGGCAACCTCACTTCCCAGCCGCCGAAAGATCTGAGCCATCTCCAGGCTGATGTATCCACCGCCGATGATCACCAGCCTGGACGGTAATTCACGCAGCGCCAACAGCCGTTCGTTGTCCAGGAACGGCAGCTCGTCCAGCCCAGGCACCGGCGGAACAAAGGGACGTGTGCCGGTGTTCAGCACCACCTTGGGCGCCACCAGCTGATGCTCGCCGGCCAGCACCACGAACTGTTCGCCGTCACGGCCCGCCAGGCGACCGCGCGCCTTGATGATGGTGAGTCCTTCCAACTGGCCCAGCCAGGCCTGCAGGCCAGAGCGAGCCTCCTCCACCCGGCGTTGCATGCGCTCCATCGCTGCCCTGAAGTTGACCTGGACCGACCCGGTTTGCACACCGAATTCGCTGGCCCGGCGCGCCATGTGAGCCACACGAGCCGACTTGCGTAGGGTCTTGGTTGGGGTGCAGCCCCGATTGACACAGGTACCACCCAGGTCACGCTCCTCGATGAGCGCCACCTTCATACCCCGGGCAACGAGTGTCGCGCCCAGAAAGGGACCGGCCTGACCGGCTCCGATCACGATCGCGTCGAACCTCTGTTCCCCGCTCATGGCCGCACCTCGACACCGCGCCAGAACGCCACCCTGCCGGTCACCGCCTCCGCACCAGCCTTGGGCGACGGGTAGTACCACGCCGCGTCAGCGTTCACGTCTTCGCCGACCACCACGTCGTAGTAGCTGGCCCGCCCCTTCCATGGACAGGTGGTGTGCGTATCGCTTGGTTTGAAATGTTCCGGGCGCAACGCGTCGAGTGGGAAATAGGCGTTGCCTTCAACTTCCACGATGTCATCGCTCTCAGCGATGGTGGTGCCTTTCCAGATGGCTCTCATGCTCCGTCTCCTTCGTTTGTGTGTGGTTGGGATCAGTCCCGAATCAGTGTGGTGGTGATCACCGGATGGTTCTCCAGCGTTCGATGCACGGGGCAACGATCGGCGATGCGCAACAGGTCCTGTCGCTGGCTTTCACTCAACGGTCCGCTCAGCAGGAGCTGCCGCGTGACGTGGTCAACCTGTCCCGAGCGATCCCCGCACTCCTGGCAATCGGTCGCGTGCGCGCGCTCATGACGCAACCTGACCTGGACATCCTTGAGCGCATAGCCTTTTCGCTTGGCGTACTGGCGCAATGTCATGGACGTGCAGGCGCCCAGCGACATCAGCAGAAGTTCATAAGGATCGGGCCCGCGTTCGCCACCACCCACTTCCTTTGGCTCATCGGCGTCGAGGTGGTGCGGACCTGCTCGCATCGATCGCCAGAAGGCGTGATCGTGCTCCCCCACCCACACCTCGCCCGCACGAAGGTCCGACGGCGCATCGTTTCGCTCGGCTCGCATCGGCAGAAACCGCGAGGCCCAGGCGCCAATCAGGTCAGCCGCATACTGCGCATCGGCCGGGCGCGTGAGCAGATGGTCCGCATCGTCCAGGCTGATGAAACTCTTAGGATGTCTGGCCGCCTTGAACAGGTCCTGTGCCTCGCCGATGTCCACCACCGCGTCACTTGGCGCGTGCATAACCAGCAAGGCCGCGCGAAGCCCCTTGACCGGGTTCTCGTGGGCTTGGGCCTGGAGCTCTTCAATGAAGGCCGGCGCGATCCTGAACGCCCGGCCGCCCAGGTCGACCTGGATCTGCCCATCCTCTTCGGACTTGGTCGGACCGAAGTGACGAAGCACATGGTCGGCCGTCGCGGGTGCGCCCAGCGTGCAAACCGCCCGTATGCCGTCGAGGCGGGCAGCCGCCGCGATGGCCGCCGTCCCCCCCAGGCTGTGTCCGACCAACAGTGCAGGCATGCCGATCGTGCTCTGCATCCAGTGCACCGCCGCCACAATGTCCGCCACGCTGGACGAAAAGCCACCGCGCCCGAAGTCGCCTTCGCTCTCGCCCAGACCGGTGAAATCAAAGCGCAGCGTGGCGATGCCCTGCTGAGCCAGCGCCCGGCTGATGCGGGTCGCGGCGAGAGAGTTCTTTCCGCAGGTAAAGCAGTGGGCAAACACCGCCAGGGCTTGTAACGGTGCATGGTCCGGGCGTTCCAAGACACCCACCAGCAGACCCTGGCTGCTGCCAGCGAAGCCTACCTTTTCGCTGCTCATGCTTTCTCCAGTGCCAGGGCGTTGATGCAGTAGCGCAGACCGCTGGGCTTGGGTCCGTCGGGAAACACGTGACCCAGGTGGGCGTCGCAGACGTTGCACGTCGTCTCCACCCGCACCATGCCGTGGCTGTTGTCTCCGTGATAGCCCACCAGACCCGGGGCAATGGCCTGCGTGAAGCTGGGCCAGCCGCTGCGGCTGTCATATTTGGTCGACGCATCGAATAGTTCAGTGCCGCAGCACACGCACCGGTAGATCCCGGGCGAAAACAGCGTACACATCGAGGAGCTGTGCGCCCGTTCGGTGCCCTTGAGCCGCGTGATTCGGAACTGCTCGGGCGTCAGCTGTTGGGCCCACTCGGCTTCGCTGCGCTCAACTCGGCGCGGTGGCGTCGGGTTGCCCGTTTCCACCAGTTGAATCACTCCTTTCCAAGTCAACATGTCGGGCCCAGGCTCCGGTGCCGCCGGTTCGTTTTCCAGCCGCTTGAGAAAGGTGACGAGCTTGTCGGCGTCGATTCGGAAATGGTTGTAGACCACTCTGCCATCGGGATCGATCAGAATGAACCAGGGTGTGCCGCCGTTGCGGTAGCGGCGCATCAGCTCCGAACCCGCGCCGTCCTGTTCGTCACCGGCGTCGTGCCCGAAGGGAATGCCCAGCGCGTAGCGGGCGTGATTGGCCAGCATGCGCTCCCAGGTGTTCGAACCGAAGTCCTCGAACACGGTCTGGACTGCGGCGAACCCGACGAAGTCGCTCCCCCGAAACGCGTCGACCACCCGGGCAAGCGCCGGAAAGCCGGTCGCATGGCACCCCGGGCAGGCGTCCTGAAAACAGAAGATGAGCTTGAACCGGCCGGGCATGCGGTCCAGGTCGAAGTGTTCCAGCGCCTGGCCCGACGCGTCCACCCACCGGGTCACACCCAGGGGAGCGGCCGCCTCGCCAAGGACACCGGGTTCCTGTTTCATTGTGGTCATGCGAAGTCTCCTTTCAGAAATCGTTGGGTACCCCAATCAGGTGCCGCAGAAGGTGCGGTGGGCTGCGGCCACTTCGGGCGAGGCCGGCAGCGTGAATGGCCGCGCGGACTCCACCGTCTCGTACGGCCGCCCCAGCACCGCCAGCAGGCGCTCGAACGGACCGAGGTCGGCCTCGTCCACGGCACTCGACAGCGCCGCCTCCACCTGGTGATTGCGCGGGATCACGAAGGGATTGACCGACCACGCCGTTGCGGCGCAGTCCTGCAAGGTCCTTCCCTCCCGGGCCATGCGCTGGCGCCAGCGCGCCAGCCAGTCCGAGAGCGCCGGGCGCTCCCGTCCGAACAGGTCGTGCAGTGCGGCATCCGGCCCCGTGATGGCGTCGGACAGGAGGCGGAACGCCAGCGTGAAGTCCACCTTTTCCCGCTGCAGCAGCTGCAGGAAGTCGTCCGCCAGGGCGCGGTCGTCCGGCTCTTCAGCGGCCAAGCCCAGCTTGGCGCGCAGCTGCCCGGTCCAATGCCGGTCAAAGCGCACGGCAAACCCGGCCACCACCTGTTCCACCCGTTCCACGACGTCGATATCGCGGGCGTCCAGAACCGGCAGCAACGCTTCGGCCAGACGGGCCAGGTTCCATTGCGCCATGGCCGGCTGCTGGCCGTAGGCATATCGCCCCTGACGGTCGATCGAGCTGAACACCGTGGCCGGATCGAAACCCTCCATGAACGCACACGGACCATAGTCGATGGTCTCGCCCGAGATGCTCATGTTGTCGGTGTTCATCACCCCGTGGATGAAGCCCACGCCCATCCAGCGTGCAATCAGCTGCGCCTGCCGCTCACAGACGGCCTCCAGCATCGGAATGGGCTTGTCGGAAAGCTTGGCGAGGGCGGGGTCATGCCGCGCCACGGCATAGTCGAGCAGCCGCCGAAGCATCACCTCCTCCTCCCGCGCCGCGAAGAACTCAAAAGTGCCCACCCGCAAGTGGCTGGCCGCCACGCGCACCAAGATCGCCCCGGGGGGCGAGCCCTCGCGGTTCACCCGCTCACCGGTCCGGATCACCGCCAGCGCACGCGTCGTGGGAATGCCCAACGCGTGCATGGCCTCGCCCATGAGGTACTCGCGCAGCGCCGGGCCCAGTGCCGCCTTGCCATCGCCACGGCGCGAAAACGGCGTACGGCCCGACCCCTTGAGGGCCAGGTCCCGACGCTGTCCTGCCGTGTCGATGAGTTCCCCGAGCAGCAAGGCGCGGCCATCCCCCAAGTGTGGCGAGAACTGGCCGAACTGGTGCCCCGCGTAGGCCTGCGCCAGCGGCGCCGCCTCAGCCGGCATTTCCACGCCGGACAGCCACGCCAGACCGGTCGCAGACTTCAGCACCGCCGGTTCCAGCCCCAGCTCCAGCGCCAGGGCGTCGTTGAACTGCACCCAGGCCGGGGCCGGGGACGGCTCGGGCTTCCAAGGCACATAGAACCCCTGCATGTCCCGGAAGAAGCTGTTGTCAAACGGCAGCCGAAACGCCGGGCCCGTCCCCGGCGTCTTCGGCTCCGACACGGACTTTGGTGTGGAAGCACGCATGGCTTCAGGCCGCCTTGAGACCATCGTTCGAAGCGCCGAACGCCCCGATCAGCTGCCGCTCGTCGAGCTCGAAGTCGCTGTAGAGCACCTCATCCAGCGGATCGATCACCAAAAACCACGGCGTGCCCCGCGTCCCGTAGTCGGCCATGAGCGACGACGCCCGTCCGATCGCAGGGTCGTGTCCGAAAGGAATGTTCAAGCCGTCGCGCAGCTGCGTCTCGCGCAGGCGCTCGAAGGTGTTGGACTCGACGCCCTCGAACACGGTCTGCACCGCGGCAAACGCGAAGCCGCGATCACCCAACGCCTTGATCAGCTTCTGCAGGGTCGGAAAGCCATGGCTGTGGCAGCCCGGACACCAGTGCTGGAAGCAGAAGATCACTTTGAACCCGTCGCCCAGATCGGCCAGCTTCAGCGGTGCCATGCTGCGCCCTTCGCCGTCGATCCACCACGGCACCCGCAGCTCGGGCGCCCGTTGAATGCACTGGGATTGCATCACCATCTCCTCAGGAAGAAAACAGACACACCGGGTCGGCCCGCCCGCTGGCGCGCCGACCCCCACCGTTCTTGAGCGTTGACCGTCAGCCGATCTCGCGGCGCGGCAGCTTCCAGCCCGCGCGGGGGTAGTGACAGGTGTAGCCGTTGGGGTGCTTGACCAGGTAGTCCTGATGCTCGGGCTCGGCCTCCCAGAACGGCCCCGCGGGCGCGAGCTCGGTGACCACCTTGCCCGGCCACAAACCCGAGGCATTCACATCGGCAATGGTTTGCTGCGCCGTGGCCAGCTGCTCGTCCGAGGTGTAGAAGATGGCCGAACGGTAGGAGCTGCCGCGGTCATTGCCCTGGCGCCCCGGGGTGCTCGGATCGTGGATCTGGAAGAAGAACTCCAGCAGGTCGCGAAAGCTCGTCTGCGTGGGGTCGAACTCCACCTCCAACGCCTCGGCGTGGGTGCCGTGGTTGCGGTAGGTGGCGTTGGGCACATCGCCGCCGCTGTAGCCCACACGGGTGCGCAACACGCCAGGCAGCTTGCGCACCAGGTCCTGCATGCCCCAGAAACAACCGCCGGCCAGGACTGCTTTTTCGCTCGGGTTCATCGTGATCTCCTTCAAAGTTCTGCCTCAAGGCATTGAACCTGAAGTCGGGTCCGTTCGGCACAGCACAACGGCATTCGGCGTCCGCATCACGCCACCGATCGTCCAGAACCAGGGCGCGATGGACCTACGGCTGACTCAGATGCTCCATCTGCCAAGCGCTGGGCGATTGCCCCGAGGCCCGTTGAAACGCTCGCGCGAATGCGGTGGCATTACCGTAGCCCACCTGAGAGGCCACCGCCTTCACTGCCTGCCCTTGCGCGAGTAGGTTGCGGGCAACCGCCATGCGCCAGTGGGTCAAGTAGGTCAACGGCGGTATGCCCACCACCTGGACAAAGCGCAGGGCAAAGGCAGACCGGGACAGGTGCGCCAGCTCCGCCATGCTGTCAAGCGTCCAGTCGTGCTCTGGCGATTCGTGCAGCATGGACAGCACCACACCCAGACGGCTGTCGACCATGGCCTCCAGCACACCGCCGGACAGCAGTTGCCGATCAATCAGGTGACGCACAAGCACCACGAAGGTGTATTGCAGCAGGCGGTCGATCGCTGCCCGATAACCAAAAGCACGTGCCTCGGCCTCCTCGAACAGCAGCTCTACCGGTCGCTGCAGCGATGACGTGGCGGTCAAGTCAATCACCGTGACGTCCGGCAAGATCATGTCCAGCGGCGGCGCCAATTCACTGAGGGTGGCGCACATCAGGTCCACCCCCTGCGGCCCTGAGCCCTGAACCCAGTGCTCCAACGCGCGGGGAAGCAACAGCACGCTGGGCGCCCGCACGTTCAGCGGCGCAAAGCCCTTGCGCGTCAGTTGCAGCTCGCCGCGACTCAGCAGGTGCATCGTCCCCTGCTTGAGGCCGTCAGCCTCGGATCCCTGCGTCAGGGTACAGAGATTTCCCGAGAAAAACATGCGCGCCGTGGGAGTGAACCGTAACAGCTGGTTCAGCAGAGAGGCGTTCGGCAAGGGAGTGCTTTGGTTCAAGCGCGTGACACCTGTTGTGGGTTAGACCTTGATTATCTTGGAGCTTCCGCCTCTCCTTAGAATGACTGCATGCCCCCCCCGTCCCTTTCGTCCAGCATCTCTCGACACCACCAAGCTCCCGCAGAAATTGAGGGCCAGGCGCTCAGGACGTCAAACTTCCTGCGCCAGGTCATCGAGAAAGACCTCGCCACCGGCACCTACGCCCAGCGCCAGTGGGGCGGCGGCCCGGGTGATGCCGCCTTCCACGCCGCTGGCCAGCCCGACCCGGCCAAGATCCGCACCCGCTTCCCGCCCGAGCCCAACGGCTACCTGCACGTGGGCCACGCCAAGAGCATCTGCCTGAACTTCGGCCTGGCGCGCGACTACGGCGGCGTCTGCCACATGCGCTTTGACGACACCAACCCCGAGAAGGAAGAGAAGGAGTACGTGGACTCCATCCTCGACGCGGTGCAGTGGCTGGGCTTTAACTGGCAGAGCAGCTTCAACGGCAAGACCGAAGACCACCTGTACTACGCGTCGAACTACTTCGACTTCATGTACCGCGCGGCCGAACACCTTATCACCGCCGGCCACGCCTATGTGGACGAGCAGACAGCCGAAGACATGCGCATCAACCGCGGCGACTTCGGCAAGCCCGGCGTGGACAGCCCCTTCCGCACCCGCAGCCCGGAAGAGAACCTGGCCCGCTTCCGCGAGATGCGCGACGGCAAACTGGCCGACGGCGCCGCCGTGCTGCGCGCCAAGATCGACATGGCCTCGCCCAACATCAACATGCGCGACCCGGCCATCTACCGCATCCGCCGCGCCACGCACCACAACACGGGCGACGCCTGGTGCATCTACCCCATGTACACCTTCGCGCACCCCATCGAGGACGCGCTGGAGCAGATCACCCACAGCATCGCCACGCTGGAATTTGAAGACCAGCGCCCGTTCTACGACTGGTTGCTGGAGCGTTTGTGCGAAGGCGGCCTGCTCAAGGCCCCACCGCCGCGGCAGTACGAATTTGCGCGCCTGAACCTGACCTACGTGATCACCAGCAAGCGCAAGCTGGCGCAGCTGGTGAACGAGAAGAAAGTCAGCGGCTGGGACGACCCGCGCATGCCCACCATCGTCGGCCTGCGCCGCCGCGGCTACACGCCCGAGGCCATCCAGCTGTTTGCCGAACGCATCGGCGTGACCAAGAGCGATTCCTGGATCGACTACAGCACGCTCGACGGCTGCCTGCGCGAAGACCTGGAAAACAAGGCCCACCGCGGCATGGCCGTGCTTGACCCCGTCAAGCTGGTGCTCACCAACTGGGCCGAAGTGTTCGGCTCTGACGGCTACACCGAAGACTGCACCCAGCCCGCCCTGCCCCACAGCACCATTGCCGAAGGCCAGACGCCGCCGCCTGACCGCGTCTTCAAGATCGGCAAAGACGTTTGGATCGAACGCGAAGACTTTGAAGAAGTGCCGCCCAAGGGCTACAAGCGCCTGTTCCCAGGCAACGTGGTGCGCCTCAAAGGCGGCTACGTCATCGAATGCACTGGCGTCGGCGCCAAAGACGCCGACGGCAAAGTGACCGAAGTGCACGCCAACGTGATCGCCGGCACCAAGAGCGGCACGCCCGGCGCTGACAGCGTCAAGGCCAAGGCCGCCATCACCTGGGTGGGCGCGGCCGACGGCCGAGAAGCCGAAGTGCGTCTGTACGACCGCCTGTTCACCGACCCGCAACCCGACGCGGGCGGCAAGAACTTCCTGGACGCCCTCAACCCCGACAGCCTGAAGGTGGTGACGGCCTATGTGGAGCCGTCACTGGCTGCGGCCAAGCCGGACCAGAAATTCCAGTTTGAGCGCCACGGCTACTTCGTGGCCGACCGTGCGGACCATGGCGTGGTTGGGAAGGTGGTGTTCAACCGGGTCACGAGGTTGAAGGATCGCTGGGGTTGATCGCTATTCCCACTCTGTGCTTGCTTGATGCCCCGTACAAATCGTCTGTGTTGAAGAAATCGCCTTGCACCACTTCACTCTCAGAAGCTGGGGGCAACTATCTACTCCGTTTTGGCTAGTAGGCGAAAAGATCGCGCAGCACCATCATGGGTTATTGGTCCTTCTGTTCGGTCTGCGTGACCTCCCGCGCGGCATCGACAGCTGATGTTGAAAGCCTCGCGCCGCTGGCCTGGCTCGGCATGGTCAGGGATGCGCGCCGCCCAAGCGCCACTCGTCGGCCAAGTGGTGCAGGCTATCCATGTCTTGCATGGTCTCCCCGCGCTGGTCCTCAATCTCCAGTCGTCCGATTTTGCTGACGTTGCGAAAGTGCGCCGCAATGGTCGCCATGCTCCGCCCTCCCCCGGTGACTTTCACCATGACCTGCGGGGCGCGCCGAACGACGGTGGCTTGGATGCGTTGGCGAATGGCGTTGGCACGCTGGTGCACGCCCGAGGCGCCCAGCCTGGGCTGGGGCTTCACCTGGACGATGCGGTTGCCTGGATTGAACAGGCGGTCGCCCCAGGTGATGAGGATGCCGTCGAGCGAGGGGTTGTGAGACATGTTGGCTCCGTACGAATGACCTTGGACTGGCGCTCGCGGAGACGAGCGCCGTTAGCCAGATGGCGCTTTCATGGCTGGCTCCTTCGGTTGCCGGGCCGTGTGCGGCCCCTTGGTTCTGAGGTGGCGGGGCGGCGCGGCTGCAGGTCAGCGAGCGCGATGGAAGCGAGGTCGAGGTGCTGGTGCACATCGTGCGCCAGGTAATCGAGCGCCAAGCGCAGCGGCCTGGAGGACTCGTCTTCGCCTCGGCGCAGCAGCGTGCTCAGCAGGTGGAGGTTGCGGCTGAGGGTAGCCAGTTCTGCGGTGGATTCACTCAAGGCAACGATGTTCTCAACTCGGCTGGCACCGCCTGTCAACACGGGTACGCGGGCCACTAGACCGGTCAGGTAGGCACCGCGCGACAGGCCAGCGGCTCTGGCACCGGCTGCCAGTTGAGCTGCCTCCTCGGCGGTCATGCGGATCGAAAGCTTGACGTATGCAGTGTGCTCAGCCCCTTGGGGGACCTCCTCGCTTTGAGTCTCACCATTGACCACTAATAGACCCAGATCGCGCGCTACAGCGCTGCGCACCAGCTCCGACACGCTGACCCGTTGCGCCTGCGCACGAGCCACCAGCGCGGCCTTCAAGCCGCGCATTTCAACCGAGACGAAGTCGTATGTTGAGGTGTTCATTGCCGACGAATGGAGGGGCGCGGAGCGCTTGTGAAACTGGCGGCAGACCGCCTATCTCTGCACTCATCCATGAAGGCAGTCTGTCCCCGGATCGAGCACCCTGACGTGCTGGATTCGGGCGTAAATCCAGTGCGGAACTTGGGCGCAGAGGCATCTAAAGTGGCCTCAATCCCTCGATACGGTCGACTCAGGAGCACGACAACTGAACTATCTGAACCACCAGTGACCCGCCAGTGCACAAACTGAACAGGGAGTGAATCGCCACTGCATAGGCACTGAACCGGGACTCTCGACCGAATCCCGGAGTTTGTTATTTTAACTAGTTAATTGTTGACAAATAACTATTATTTACAACAAACTGCATGCATGGTTCATGGCAAAAACTCAACGATGGAATCCGCCGTGCTCGCACTCGCCGAGCGCCAGCCTCTTCTGCGCGCACGCGACTTGACCGCGCAGGCACTGCCGACCGTGGTGCTCAGCCGTCTGGTCGCTGCAGGCAAGCTGGAACGGGTGGCACGCGGCGTCTACAGCCTGCCGGGGCGTCCAATCAGCGAGCACCGGTCCCTGGCCGAAGTAGCGCTGCGGGCGCCGCGTGGTGTCGTGTGCCTGCTGTCGGCGCTGCGCGTCCATGGCATTGGCACCCAGGCGCCGTTCGAGGTCTGGCTGGCGATCCCTCCGCACACACCCACACCCCGACTGGACCAGCCGGCGCTGCGTGTGGTGCGCATGTCGGGCCCGGCCCTCACTGAAGGTGTTGAACCCATCGACATCGATGGCGTGCGAGTCCCGGTTTTCAACGCCAACAAGACGGTGGCCGACTGCTTCAAGTACCGCAACAAGATCGGCATGGACGTGGCGTTGGAGGCGCTGCGCGATGGCTGGGCGCAGCGCAAGCTGACCATCGATGCGCTGTGGCACCACGCCGCGGTCAACCGCGTGGCCAACGTGATGCGGCCCTACCTGGAAAGCGTGACGGTGTGATGTTTCATCGCCACACGTACCCTGCTCAGATGCACACACTTGAACTGACCGGACAGCTCATGTAGCCCAGACCGTTTGGCCTGGTGGTATTTTTGGTGGTATCTCGAAACTTAGACCACACAAAATTGAGGTTTCATGCGGCCTGCAGAGCATGATGTGAACGACGCCCTCTCCGCCAAGTAACGCTAAGTGATTGATATAAAAAGGGTTTTCTGATTCGTCAGGGACTTCCAATCATTTGGTGGCACATCAGCTGTTTGCTGTTGTGCCATTTTTTTTGACGCCATCCCGCATCCCATCAAAACCTGGAGATGCTCGATGTCGCGAACTTCATACCTCACTACCCACCACGGGAGCTTCTGGTTCCAGATACGCGTTCCTGTTGCGCATCAGCCGCGCCACGGCTTGCGGGTCCGCACGAACCTGCAAACGAACGACCCAGCGGTGGCCAAGACTCTTGCCCTGCGACTGGCGGCTGAATGGTTGGTGCGCTTCAGCCATGAACCGGAGGCGCCACTGGATGAACATCCATCGCCAGCTGAAATCGGCCAACCACCATTGCCATTGGTGGTAGCCCCACCCGAGCCGGTAGCACCAGCCCTATCGAGAGCTGCTCAGGCCGCGCCCGAGACCTCGGGCCTCTCGCCACATGTAGCGGATATGCTCGCGTGTTGGCGCCGATTCAAAATTGAGCCACCGTGCCGCTTGAATTTTGAGCCAGGGCTGCAAGCCAGCCTGAGAGGGCCGGCTGTGGATAAGTGTAGTGCCTGATCCCGGTTCGTAATCTCCTTGAAGG
>Ga0209570_1000470_pt1:10000-45974 | contig 45974 bp, 21 predicted proteins | sample EBPBio172007_DNA_FD_185861 | JGI IMG/M metagenome (GOLD analysis project Ga0209570, IMG submission 185861) | Wastewater treatment Type I Accumulibacter community from EBPR Bioreactor in Madison, WI, USA - Reactor 1_9/17/2007_ DNA (SPAdes)... | ecosystem: Engineered > Bioreactor >... | reverse complement strand
CCGCAAGTAGTAGGATTGACCGCCGTACCTGCCACCAAAGTGGGGGTTGGCGGGTCGGTCAAAGTTTTAGGATTGTTGTCGCTGCCCGTGCATCCCGCGTTGGTGATTGAAAACTCAGAGTATGTTCCTTGCGTCAATCCATTCAAGGTGAAAGCGTTGGCGATAATGTTGATAGACGCCGTTTGCGCTGTCGTGCCTTTTTTGTAGTTCAAGGTGTAAGCACCGTTCCCTAAATTCGTCGTCGTGAACGGTATGTTGCCCGTGCCACCGCAAGTGGTAGGATTGACCGCCGTACCTGCCACCAAAGTGGGGGTTGGCGGGTCAGATAGGCTTTTGTTGCCTGAGGCAGTGACTGTGCCAATGGTAAAATCTGAATATACTCCTTTGCCCAGACCCGTGAGCGTAAAGCTACCGTCGTTGGCTACGGTTACAGTGGTAGTAGTGGCAACGGCTGCCGCATCTTTTTTATAAGAAAGCGTTTGGCTTCCTGCGGCGATACCGCGACTTGTAAAAGCAAGACTACCATCAGTACCACCGCAAGTGGTTGGGTTGGTTTCTAAGCCAATAACTATCTCTTGTCCCGTACCACTGAGGGCATAATTGACCGTTGTAGCACCTGCCGAAGCCAATGCCAAATTACCACTAAACGTACCTGCACTGCTGGGATTGAAACGCACATACACAGTAGTATTGACCACCTTGCCACTTGTAGGCGTAAGCGTTATGCTACTGCCAAAACCCGAATTTTGGCTCAACGACACCTCAAAACCCGTTGGGGCGGTTACGGTAACATTGCCTGCTACGCAGCTACTCCATACTTTTAGGCTTTGGGTGGAAGTAGCCGTGCCTACGGTGGTGTTGCCAAAATTGGTAAAACTGCCTCTGTCTTGCTTGTAGTGATAGATTTTGCCAAAACTTTCTCCAATAAGCAAATCACTCATGCCATCGTTGTCCAAATCGGTAAAGGCTGGGGCTGAAAGTTGTCCTACTGCAATTTGGCTAAAATTGGGGGCAATGCCTGTAAAAGCGGTGCTGTTGGTAGCATTTTGTCTGAAATAGAGAATATTACCATAACCTTCGCCACTTATAAAATCCAACAGCCTGTCGCCATCAAAATCAGTAAAAGTGGGGGTAGAAGCAAGACCAGCATCTGCTCCCAAGAATGTATTGGTTACTAAGGCAAATACCAAACTATTGACTGCCGACTGCTCATAATGTGCGTAAGTACCAAAATCCCTTCCGATGATTAAATCTAACAATCCATCACCATCAAGGTCGGTAAAGGTGGGGGTAGCATAATTACCAACATCAATGGCATTGAAAGAGGCAGTTACCAACGTAAAGGTTTGGCTGTTAGCCGATGCTTGTTCATAATGATTGATACCGCCGTCAAATTTCCCCACGAGCAAATCCAACAAACCATCGCCATCAAGGTCGGTAAAGCTGGGGGTGGAATAAGCACCCACATCAATGCCATTGAAAGAGGCAGTTACCAACGTAAAGGTTTGGCTGTTAGCGGTCGCTTGTTCGTAATGACTGAGTGTACCATCATCTTTTCCCACCACTAAATCCAACAAGCCATCGTGGTCTATGTCGGTTACAGTAGGGGCTGAATATCCCCCAATATCTATCCCATTAAAACTATCGCTTACCAACGTAAACTGCTGTGGGTTGGTGGCTGAGGCAATTTTGGGGCTACATTGGCTGCGTACAAAGATGGGCAACAAGAGTATAGCCAATAAAAAGATACCTTTGGTGAGTGTATTCGGTTTCATTACCACTAATTATTTTGTTTTTGAAATTGTGAAGTTTACTAGTTGGTGAATCACCTTATGGTCTCTATCCGATAGTCGAAGTACCACCACACCACCCAAGCCAATAGTGCAAAGAGTAATGTGGTGACTAATACTTTTAAAAACCATCGTTGATTTTGTTGATTTTGAAAAAATTCAAACATGTCAATTTCTATTTTTAATGCTACAAAGTTCAGAGCAGAAGGGGGGAAAAGCTAATTTTTGACGTAGACAAAACCCATAAAAAAGTAGACAAAAAAGGGCTGTAAAAGCCCTCAAAGTGAAGAATTTTTGTAAAAATCAAGAAAACTACATGGACAAATCTCAAAAAAACATGGACAAACCCCCTCAAAGCTAACTTTCAGGAATTTGTCCATTGAAAAGTTTTTCAAAAATTTATTACCCTTCTTTGTCCTCTTTTTTGCCAAGCAATTCGGGGTGTTTTTTACGAAGACGATAGCGTGTCTTACGCACTGAGTCGGCTGAGACACCGAGCATATTGCCCATCTCTTTGTCGGGAATGCTGAGTTTTTCGAGGGCTAAAAGTCTGACTTCGGCAGGAGTTAAGTCAGGGTGGTTATTATTGAGATGCCTAAAAAATTGAGGGAAAATACGTTCAAATATCGCCTTAAATTCCTCCCAATTTGCATCGGTTAGTATTACACTTTTTTGTAGATTTTCCAAATAAGCGTTTTTGTCTTCTTCGGCAATGGCCAGTTTTGTTTGTTGCAATTGGCTACTGATGTGTTCAATCAAATCATTTTTTTCTTTGATTTGATGCAAATACTGGTTGAGTTCTTTATTGGCATCAACCAGCATTTGGTTGGCTTTTTGTCTTCTTTGATTAAACCAGTACAAAATACCACTGAGCAATAATACCAAACAAACAATTATCAGACTCCTAATCAACCTTTCATAAGAGGCTCTTTCTTCCATAGATTTACGCTCGTTCATATACTTTTCTGCTTGCAGGCTACTTTCCAAAACGGTGATTTTTTTGTAATCTAAGCGTATTTTCAAGGTATCTTTTAGGGCAATCAAAGAATCTTTGTAGTGATTTGCCCACTGATAATTCCCTATTTTGCTATGATACAGTGCCAGTGTTTCAAAGCGAATAAGGTCATAGCTGGGAAGGACCAAATAGGCATTTTAAAATTAGGAGGCTTCATAAATGTGGCTGCTTTTGCTACCGAGTCAAGTTGAAGCAAGCTATTAGCAATGTACATTCTCGAAATTGCTGCGTTTTCGGGAACGGCTATTTCATTTACTCTGGCTTCTTCGTACAGGTACGGCAAAGCCGCTTTGGGGTTTCCGCTCAAACGAAGCAAATTGCCTAAATTTCCTTTTATCATGGCTTCATAATTGTATTGTCTAGTCTTTTTACTGACTTCAATTCCAGCCTTAAACGCCTTATCAGCTTTTTCAAAATCTTTCAGTTTTAAATAACAAAGTCCTAAGTTGTTATAAATTGCGGGGTACAGATTGATTTCTGAAGCGGGCTTTTTAAGGGCATTTTGGTAATAATAAGCCGCCATTTTGAAATTCTCAAAATTGTAATAGACACCAGCAAATCCTTGATAATAAAATGAAGCAAAAGGAAACGAATCGTAATGGGCTTCTTCCAATATTTTTTTGCTTGAAAAAAATACGGAAGCCCTTTAGCAGATTCATTCCTATTTGACAAAACCAGTCCTTTGTAATAATAATGAAACCCTTTTACGTCCAAATACGCTGAGTTTTCGGCTATTTTGTCGCTCTCTTGTAGGAAGTTTACTTTGGGGGCATCAGATTTTAAAGACTTGGTATTGAGTAAAAATAATTGAAGGTATGCGAGCAAGCGTTTGTCATCTGTTTTGGAAGCGAGTCTATAAAGGCTATCTACTTGTTTTTTATTCGATGGGTTTGTGAGCAAAGGGTCATGGAAAGTAACTTTCAATACAGTTTCAATAGCTTGGTTGCTCTGGTCTGCGGTTTGGGCTTTTGCTGTAAAAGTAGAAAAGAGAAGAATTATAGAAAAAACACGGGTTTTAGATACTTTTAGGCGCAGCGTCATAGCAAAATTAAAATTGGTAGCTCGGTTTAACTTTGTTGTATCTATAAATGAAAGGGAAATAAAAATTTACCTTTGAGTTCCCTCAGGACTTAAAAGCAAATCAAAATGCCCCACAATAAACAAAGTTAGAGAAGCCCCATCATAAAAACAAAAAGAGCAATACAAGCGGGGACACCCATGCAACAGGGCAACCACCTTATAGAATTTTCGTAAAAACTTAGGCCTATTAAATAATTGATAGTCCGTGACTATATTTATTTTTCCAACTACCAAAAACTTACTCTTGAAAAAATACGAATTTTAACTTGCTAATTATCAATAATCCGCCACGAATTAAGCGGCAATTTTAGTGTAATTGATTAGATTCAGGTATTTGCCTGAATTTTTAGTGGTTTCGGAGCAAACTCCCAGGTCTATAATAAATTTATCCAGTAATGTTCGTGAATATAGGTAACATAAAATTCCATCTGATTCTGTAGCGGACTATTGATAATCGTAATTGATTGGAAACCTATAACTGTTGAGAGATATTCACGCACAGCCGCCACTTTTGGAACATCCATAGGGTGCCGAAGCCCGCCCGAGTAAATATACAACATTGACTTTGAGTGCTTCTACCGTTTTTTTGAGGTGGTCGGGGCGGTTAAAGCAAAAGAGAATAATGGACGCTGTTTTCATATTTGTACGTGGTTTAGGGAATCATAAAAGACCACTAACAAATATCGCGCCAATTATCTCTTTTGCTATCTTCCAGAAAGACAACTCAATTCGATTACTGAGGTATTGGTTAAAATCAATTGACTTTAATCACCTTCAACGTTCTTACTTTTTCTTTTGAATCCACCCGCAAGAAATACATTCCGTTGGCCAGTTCACTCACGTCAAACTCTTCTTGGTGACTGTTGGTTTCTGGTGTAAATTGACGGCGCAACACACTTCTCCCAGAAGCATCCGTCAACTCCGTTTGTACTACTTGACCTTTGCTATCGGACACTTGCAGGCGGAGGATGTTGGTCACAGGGTTAGGCAGGACGAAAAGCCCTCTGATTGCCGACTGCTCACCGCTATCCGCTGTTCTCGCGGCGCCTACGCCTACACCGTCTTTCGACTGCACTCTGAACCAGTACTCTTGGTAGGCCAACACATTCCCCTGCGGCTGACGCGTCGCGGGATAAATGCTACCCCAACCCTTCATGTCCCAGTAACGAATACTCAATTTGTACAAACCCTTCGGTAACCCTGTATCATATACGTTACCTCCTGCACCATTGTCTTGGTAGAAGCCGTACGCGGGATGATTCTGAGCGTACAACTCCGTCCAACCTTCGCGGTTGGCATACATGAAATACGGTGCATTATTTTCATGTGTATTAAACGATTGTGGTACGCCCGTCTCGGGTGTCGCCAACAAGTCAAACGTCAACGAACCATCCGTACTCAACCCACACGCCTCCACGTTAATCGTCCAATAACGAGGTGCTACTTTGTTCACATTCTCCACGTAGTACAACGTCGGATTCCCCTGCGTACTTTGCTCCAATTCGGGGCCGCCGTCTTTCGTAATAAATTGACTACTCCACAAAGCTTTATCGTTCGCTGGCTTCACCGCTGACTTGCTTTGACCCACGTTAATCATCGTCACCACAAACGCATTCCAGTAAATATCCTTGCGAACACTTTCCGAACTCTGACAACCACCATCAAAGATACACTTCGCCCAGTAGGTCTGCTTGGTGACGTTGTTGAAAGCCACTTCAAAACTTGGCGTCGTTACACCCGTGTTCCAAAACGTCTGACTTCCTGCGGGACAGTTGGCCGAAATTGTCACTGTCGTCCCTGTACACACTATCTCCTGCGAAGCCGTGATTACAGGAGCTACGTAAGTCGCCGTCACCGTGTACGTTACCACATTACTCTTTTCACTCAAACAACCGTTTGATGTTTGACAACGAGCGTAGTACGAAGTCGTTTCCACTGGGAAGTTCGTTGGTAAATTCGGCAAGGCTACGTTCGTGGTCGCATTGTACCAAATCGTTTGCAGGCTGCCACACGATGATTGGCCACTGAAAACAGTTGTCGAAGTGCAACTTCCCGTAGATGATAATGACACCGTCGGTGCCGAAGGAATCGTAACGATTTTCAACCGCATCACGCCTGATTCAGATTCCACACACGATGGTGTTCCGTCCGATTTGCGGCAACGGACACGGTAGTTGTGGAATTGGTTATCCACCAAGCTCGTTGGCACCACCGAAGAATATTCCCCGCCATCCACTGAGTAAAGAATCACTTCTCCCGCCGCACAACTAGCGTTGAACGTTAGGTTAGTTGTTAACCCACCACAAATTTCTTTCGTCTCGCCTTCTTTCACCGTCACACCATCCACCAACAACGATACATTTTGTGGAGTCGATGCGCGATAGTTAATCGTCAACTCAATCACTCCCGAATACGTTGAAGCACAATTGGCATCGCAGGCCGCTTGGTAGCGGTGCGGTTGTTTATTGGATGACTGGGAAACTGGAGCAGTACTTGACCATATGCTCCATGCGCCACTGCCCACTTGCACGCGCCAAACGGGAGTGCCAACCAGACAACCTGTTGTTGTACTGAACTGTAAACTATTCACTGGATTGGCATCTGTATCGCAAAGTACAGGATTATTGCCTTCGTTGAGGGTTTGTTGCAAGGTCGTCAACGAAATCGTTGGCGGACCTACCACCGTTACACTTCCCGTAATAGTGCCAGAAACACATCCGCTGGCGTTGCCGACCGTCAAGGTGTAAGAAATAGCATTTCCAGATGCTGGATTACTCAAATTCACCACAATTGGGTTGGTTAAAACTCCGTTGGTAACGGTTGTAATACCTGCCCCCGAAATGGAGTAAGTAGTGGGAGTGCCCGTCACGACCGTGTAGGGGATTGTAAAAGACGTAGCTCCCGCGCAAATCGGCGAGCTCGTTCCTGGCGTGATCGTTAACGCACTTGGAACCGTATTTACCGTCAGCAATAAACCCGATGAAATACAACCCGTTGTCATATTTTTCGCCGTTACCGTGTACGTATTGGGGTTCAAACCACTGAACGTTCCCGAGGTTTGGTAAAGACCGCCAACGCTGTATTGAATGTCACCGCCCACAGGCGCCGTCACTACAATCGTGCCCTGTGGCGTCGTACACGTTGGTTGAACTGTCACCGAGGCCGTGGGCGTCGCGGGAGCACTTGGCACCGAGTTCACCGTCAACGATAAACCCGATGAAATACAACCCGTCGTCGTATTTTTCGCCGTTACCGTATAAGTATTGGGAGTCAAGCCACTAAACGTTCCCGAGGTTTGGTAAAGACCGCCAACGCTGTATTGAATGTCACCGCCCACAGGCGCCGTCACCACAATCGTGCCCGTTTGCGTCGTACACGTTGGTTGAACTGTCACCGAAGCCGTGGGCGTAGCGGGAGCACTTGGTACCAAGTTCACCGTCAACGATAAACCCGATGAAATACAACCAGTCGTCGTATTTTTCGCCGTTACCGTGTACGTATTGGGAATCAAGCCACTAAACGTTCCCGAGGTTTGGTAAAGGCCGCCAACGCTGTATTGAATGTCACCACCCATAGGTGCCGTCACTACAATTGTGCCCTGTGGCGTCGTACACGTTGGTTGAACCGTCACCGAAGCCGTTGGTGTCGCGGGAGCACTTGGTACTGAGTTCACCGTCAACAATAACCCCGATGAAATACAACCCGTTGTCGTATTCTTCGCCGTTACCGTGTACGTATTGGGAATCAAGCCACTAAACGTTCCCGAGGTTTGATAAAGACCGCCAACGCTGTATTGAATGTCTCCTCCCACAGGCGCCGTGACCACAATTGTTCCCTGTGGCGTCGTACACGTTGGTTGAACTGTCACCGAAGCCGTTGGCGTCGCGGGAGCACTTGGTACTGAGTTCACCGTCAGCGATAAACCCGAAGAGATACAACCCGTTGTCGTATTCTTCGCCGTTACCGTGTATAAGCCTGGCTCTAAGCCACTAAACGTTCCTGAAACTTGGTAAAGACCACCAATGCTGTATTGAATGTCTCCTCCCACAGGTGCCGTCACCACAATTGTCCCCGTTTGCGTCGTACACGTCGGTTGAACCGTCACCGAAGCCGTCGGCGTCGCGGGAGCACTTGGCACTGAGTTCACCGTCAACGATAAACCTGATGAAATACAACCCGTTGTCGTATTCTTCGCCGTTACCGTGTACGTATTGGGGTTCAAGCCACTAAACGTTCCTGAAACTTGGTAAGTATTACCAACGCTGTATTGAATATCCCCTCCCACAGGTGCCGTCACCACAATTGTTCCCTGTGGCGTCGTACACGTTGGTTGAATCGTCACCGAGGCTGTTGGCGTCGCGGGCGCACTTGGTACCGAGTTCACCGTCAACGATAAACCCGATGAAATACAACCCGTTGTCGTGTTTTTCGCCGTTACCGTGTATGAGCCTGGGTTCAACCCGCTGAACGTTCCCGAAGTTTGGTATGTATTGCCAACGCTGTATTGAATGTCACCGCCCGTAGGTGCCGTCACTACAATCGTGCCCTGTGGCGTCGTACACGTCGGTTGAATCGTCACCGAAGCCGTCGGCGTCGCGGGAGCACTTGGTACCGAGTTCACCGTCAGCGATAAACCCGAAGAGATACAACCCGTCGTCGTATTCTTCGCCGTTACCGTGTACGTATTGGGGTTCAAACCACTGAACGTTCCCGAGGTTTGGTAAAGACCGCCAACGCTGTATTGAATATCTCCTCCCACAGGCGCCGTGACCACAATTGTTCCCTGTGGCGTCGTACACGTCGGTTGAACCGTCACGGAGGCCGTGGGCGTCGCGGGACTGGCACTTGCATCTCCTGAGATAGTCCAACCTTTGGTATCAATTAAATTCGTTCTTGCCGCCGCTGAGGCACAATATTTTAGCCCCGTTGCCCCCAAAACCCTACTCGTCACTGTGCCCGTATTGAAACCAATCAATGTAGCATCGTAGTTGGCGATACTCATCCCACAATTACTCAGCATCTCCGTCAAATTCACATTCGCGTTAAACTTGGTTCCCCAAGCCGCTAGGCTTTGATTGAAGGCGGTAGCGTTCGAAAACATGCCCGTCATATCCGTTACCTTACTCACATCCCAACCACTGATGTTTTGGTTAAAAGGAGAAAGAGCAAACATTATTGACATATCCGTCACTTTGCTCACATCCCAGTTACTGATATCCTGATTAAAAGCAGTACCTAAAAACATACTTCCCATATTGGTCACATTACCCACCTGCCAGCTGCTTAGGTTTTGATTGAATGAAGTAATACCTGAAAATAAATTGGACATATCAGTGACTTGACTTACATCCCAACCCGTGATGTTTTGATTAATGGCTTTAATCCCATTAAACATCACGCTCATATTCGTGACATCGTTCAGGTCGGGCGTATCGCTCGCATTCACCTCGACATTACTGCAACCATCAAACGCTTTTGCCATACTTTTCCAGTCAATACTCCCCCATTGGTCAATGGATAGGATTTTTCTTGCATCATCGGTGTCATTGAAGTAGATTCTCGGAAAAAGCCCTCGGATGGCTACTTGGTACGTTCCTGCTACGCCATAATCGTGCGTAACACTACCCGTTTTTCCAAACTCATCAAACGTACCATCGTTGTTCCAGTCCACGTCGTAGTTGTAGCCCGTGCCCGTGGTCGGAATTGTGATAGAAGTGCTGTTGGAGGTACCTGCATTGTCGGTTTTCCAAGTGGTGATAAACGAACACGAAGCGGGCAAATTGAGGCTTCGGCTACCCGTGGCTGTGGTAGCACCAATGGCAAAATCAGAATATACCCCCGCCCCTAAACCTGAGAGCGTAAAGCTACCATTGGCAGCGACGGTCACAGTGGTAGTAGCAGCAACCGTGTTCTTTTTATACGTAAGGGTTTGGCTTCCCACCGCAATACCTGTACTCGTAAAAGTAATGTTGCCCGTCCCGCCACAGGTCGTAGGATTGGTAGCCGTACCGAGGGTAAGTGTAGTAGGGCATGACAACACATCCCCCGTGATAATCCAGCCTTTACCACCACTTCCTACCGCCAACACAAGGTTATCTCGATGTGCCTTCGATGAACAATATTGTAACCCCGCTGCGCCCAACGCTTTAGTTGTCACCGTACCAGCATTAAAACCTGTGAGCGTCGCGTCATAATTAACCACACTCATGCCACAGTTATCTAGCATATTGGATAAATCTACAGCCGCATTAAGTTTTGTCCCCCAAGCCGCTAGACTTTGATTAAAAACCGTCGCCCCCGAAAACATATAACTCATGTTCGTGACAGCGCTTACATCCCACGTACTCAAATTTCCATTAAAAGCCGTAGCATCGTAGAACATTAACCGCATATTTTGGACAGCATTTACCCTCCATCTACTCAGGTCTTGATTGAATACTCGTGTGCCATAAAATTGCAGACTCATGTCTTGAACAGCGCTCACGTTCCAATTCCCAATGTCTTGATTGAAAGCTACCGCCGCCCTAAACATATTAGCCATGGTAGTCACAGCGCCTACATTCCACCCTCCAATATTCTGATTGAAAGATGTCGCTCCGTAAAACATACCATCCATAGTTGTTACTGCTCCAACCTTCCAGTTACTAATATCTTGATTGAAAGACGAAGCTCCATAGAATAGTAACGACATATCCGTCACTTTACTCACATCCCATGCCCCTATATTTCCATTGAACGCAGTGGCTCCCCAAAACATATAAGACATGTTCGTTACCGATCCAACAACCCATGAGTTAAGGCTTTGGGTAAAAGACGTAGCTTCCCTAAACATCCGCTCCATGTTGGTTACTTTACTCACATCCCATACATTGATATTCTGGTTAAAATCCCTCGCTAAATAAAACATGAAGGACATATTCGTCACATTGCCAACATTCCAACCAGTTATGGTTTGATTAAACAAAGTGGTTGCTGCAAACATATACGACATATTCGTCACATTCCTGACATCCCAACCACTTATGTTTTGATTGAAAATAGTGGCACCATTGAACATTCCAGCCATGGTGATGACTCCACTAACATCCCAAGTGCCTATGTTACTAGGACCGCTTAGGTTAGCACAGCCACTAAACATATAACTAACATCCGTCACCAACGCCAAGTTGGGCACATCGGTAGCTGTGACATTCAGATTATTACAACCAGTAAAAGCATACCCCATCGAAGTCCAAGCGATATCGCCCCATTGCGTCACGTTTAGGAGCTTAGATTTATCACCACCATTATTAAAGTATATCCGCGGAAAACTTCCTCGAATGGCCACCGTGTACGTCCCAGCCGTACCGTAGTTGTGGGTTACACTGCCCGTCAAACCAAACTCATCAAACGTACCATCGTTGTTCCAGTCCACGTCGTAGTTGTAGCCCGTGCCTGTAGTCGGAATCCTGATTGAAGTACTGTTGGATGTACCTGCATTGTCGGTTTTCCAAGTGGTGATGAAAGGCGTTCCTCCGTAGCCTTCGATGGCAAAAGTGTAAGGATTCTCATCTGGGTCATTGTTTGGAATGCTAATCGTAGCCGTGCGTTTGCCTGCTACCGTCGGGTCGAATACTACCGTAAATGTAGTAGAACCACCTACAGGAATGGTTGTGAGGTTAGGCTGGGTAATGACAAAATCCGTGGTACCTCCCGTAATTGTCCCCAAAACCAAGGCAGCCGTTGCCGTATTGGGATTTTCAATGGTAAACGTACGGGTCACCGAGCCGCTTGGCACTGATACGGGGCCAAAGTCAGTATGGTCAGTAATGATTGGTGTATTATCTCCACTGACGATAGTTTGATTGTTACCTTTCACGTTAATCTCAGCTGCCGCTGCCGAAGCCACCGTTATCACCACATCGTTGTTGTCCGAACCTCCCGTATAGGAAATCGTCGCATTCAGTCCACTTCCTCTAAAATTAGGGATTGTCGCTCCTTGGTCTAGATTATTGAATTTACCCGTGATGGCATCCGTGCCGTCGTTGTTGACAATGGTGAAAGTATTTCCAGCAACAGGAACGTAGCTACCCGAAAGTACCAAGTTCAACCCTGTTAAATCAATCGCTCCCTGTATATTCAACTGGTCATACTCTGTATTGACCGTTGTACCACCGATGGCGATAGTAAGGTTATTGCCAGAAGTAAACGAAATGGCATTCCCACTCAAATCCACGGTTGTGGACTTAGGATTTATCCCCCCAGCAGCGTTAATGATAATATTACCCGTGCCCGCTCCAAATGACTGATTCAGGTTCAACGCCTGCCCAGTAGTTAAATATATATTGCCAGCAGCATGGCTAATGGCTTCATTTACATTTATAGCGCCTGTGTTAGCATTCCCGAAATAAAAAGCACCTCCTGTGATATTGTCAAATTCAAAATCAGAGATGGTTATTGGCCCTCCAACCACGTCACTAGTAGAGACAAAGTTAATACCTACTCCAGTATTTGTCAAAGGCAAAAAAGTAACTTTGTTAGACGAATGGCCTGTTATTAATGTTAGCGTATTAGCCTCCGAGGCAAAACTATTAGCTCTCAGCAGTATATCTCCGCCATTGGTAGAAGTATTGATTTCTCCATCGGCTCCGCCATAAATGGTATTTGAAATAACAACCCCGTAAGATACAATGCCACCACCTTCTTTACCCGTAACTATTATATTTCCTCCACCACTCGTAATTACCCCAAATAAAACAATCCCATGATTACCATTACCCGTACCCACTCCGCCTTCACCATTAAGGGTTAATGTCCCCATTCCCCCAGGTGACATAGTAACTCCAGAGCTAATAGAAATACCGATACTTCGAGGTGTATTTCCTGAACCACCTCCATAACCATTGATAGTAATATTTCCTCCCGCAGTCATAACCCTCCCCTCTATTATTCTAAATCCATTCAATGACTCTTCAGCATCATTTAAGCTTGCTCTTCCTGTGATAGTAACATTCCCTGTACCACCTGCCGAGATAGTACCACGAACATACACACCATCATAACCTAAACCAATCCCCCCACTGTTGATTGCAGTACCATTTCCTGTTCCATTTATGATAATATTACCACCTGTTGAGGTAATTTCACTCAATGCGATCATACCAACCCCATAACTTCCAAAACTGCTCGTAGGGCCACCGATGCCTTCTACCGTTACGGTATTGGTTCCTCCTATTATTTTTCCACCCCTTCCCATGTAAATGCCATAGGTAATACTACCAATATCCCCCCCTTTCCCTTTGACTGTCAGCAACCCACTGCCAGTCACCTGAAACAACGAATTCAGGCCATCTAGCCGTACCCCTGCAAAATTACCGCTAGTAGGTGTACCTTGCTGATTGGCCTCTACAAGGAGATTACCGTTGGCGGTCGTTAGCCCTCCGCCTGTGTTTACAAAAACATTCTGACTTACCTTTATGGTGGCACTACCCGTTCCAGCTAAAATCACATTCACATTTGTGCCAATGTTCACCACATCCCTACTAGGGGAAGCGTCATCATTCTGTAAGTCTAAATCCAGATTTGCATTTGCCGCAAAAGTTATGTTACCATTCATATTCACAATGTCATCGCCACCACCCGCGTTGATTGTCAGACTGGGCAGTGCGGAGGTAAACGCTCCGACAGTGATGATGTCATTGCCCGCATTTGTATTGACGACAATGCCTGTATTACCAGAAATGGGTATATCAGCAGGCGTTGTAAATGGCGTAACAGCGCCCCCGTCAATGCTGTACGTTCTGCCTGATACAAAGAAGCGGATATTTGAGTTGCTCTCGCTTATCTCCATGGTTTCGCCATTGTCATTGACATCAGTGATGGTAATTGTGTTATTGGCGGTAGAAATCGTATAGTCAGCTGAGGATGATGGAACCGTGCCTACCCCTTCAATAGCAAACGTATAAGGTCTTTCGTCTTCATCATCATTGGCAATGGTCAGGAGTGCGGTTCGTACCCCACTTCCAGAAGGATTAAATGTTATTTGGAAAGTGGTGGATTCATTACGTTGCACAATTGCCACAGGTGCAGAAGTCAGCGAAAAATCTGACGCATGGGTACCCGAAATCGCTACTTTGGGTGTTCCCGTAAGATTAAGCGCTGCAAGGTTATTATTTTCAATGGTAAAAGTGCGAACTATCGAGCCTCCTGTTACAAATTCTGCCCCAAAATGGGTATGATTATTGGTAATAGGCGTTGAGCTACCGTTCGCAATTGGATTACCATTTCCGAAAACATCCATTTCGGGCTCAATGCCAAACCCTAAAAGATTAATCCTAAAAGGGTTTTCGTCTGGATCATTGTTATTAATCACAACCGACGCCGTTCTTCTGCCAGAAGCAGAGGGGTTGAATGTAATTCGTAGGGTAGTGGTGGCATTAGAAGCAAGCGTAGTACTCGGAGAATTGGAAACTGTAAAATCGCCTGCCTCTGTTCCAGTGATATTAATGGATGAAATAGTAAGCGTGCCTGACCCTAGGTTTTGAATGGTATATTCTGCATTTATCGCAACATTACTTACGGGAACTGAGCTAAAAATCGTCCCATAGTTGTTATTTACCCCAGCATTATTCGGAATAGTAAAAGAACTGTATTTGACATTAATATCGGGGGTTTGGGCCAATGAGCCAAAGCTGGCTATGGTAATAATCCAAAATGCCAGTATCGTAAAAAAGTTTTTCATGGGTAGAAAAATTAAAATGAGTTACAGAGTAAAATTCACGACTGGGTAGTAGAAAAAGGAGGTAGAAACATTTCGTCAAATATTTCCGTCACCCTCCTTCCCTTTCTACCACGAAAGTATCAGCCGTAACTGCCCAAAAAGGGCAAGGCTATCGCCTAGCCCTCCCAAAAAAGAGGGCTGAAAGCGAGAGAATTACGTCAAAAGTGGTTATTGCAACTTATCGGGCGCGATAGGCATCGGTACAATGTTGCTGACTGGCGGAGTGCTTTTCAAATAGGCAAATACCGCTCGTAAGTCTTCGTCGGCCATGTTGACGTAGTTGGTCCAGGGCATCGGAGGCAACAGAGGACGAGCCGTGGCAATCCCTTTGGACTTGCCTTGCGTAAGGGCAATTTTAAACTGTTCAAACGACCACGACCCAATTCCCGTAGTGTCGGAAGTGAGGTTGGCTGCAAAACTCATTCCCCACGGCCCCACCGCCGATGTTCCGTCGCCACCTAACAGCATCCAGCCGTTTTTCAGCGCCTCTGGGGTAACTTTTCCCACGGGGCGGTCGGCTGGATAACCCGATAAGTGGCGACCAGGAACTACTTCGGGGCCTTTGAGGCCCATTTGCTTGGGAGAGTGGCAATCTTGGCAGCCCATAATGCCTACCAAGTATTCACCACGCTTGATGAGCGCCGAATCCGACAACTCCACCTCGGCTTTGGCCGTATCTTTCGATTCTTCGGCCGACTGGCAAGCCGCAAATAATAAAACAAGTAGGGCAAATGCGTAAATAGGATAGTTTTTCATTGTTGTAGGGAAAGGTTAATTAGTAAGTAATTTTGATTAGAAGTCAGTAGATCTGCGATAGGTCATCTGGTGTTTTTTATATGAGTTTGTACCCTACAAAGATGGCGCTCTTATCCTTCCAAGTGTTATCACAAAAACGACATTCTTTAACTCATTTCTGACAACAAAAAAAGCCCCATAATGGGGCTAAGTATTTTCTTTTGCTCATTTTGAACTTTCTTTTGCTCATTTTGAACAAAACGGCATTTATGGCCACTCAGAAGGATTTTTTCCAAATTTCTCCAAAAACATCCGAGAGAAATAAGACAAGCTTTCGAAGCCTACTTCATACGCAATTTCAGAGACGGTTCCCGTCTTACTGGCAAGCCGTTCAGCAGCCTTTTCGAGCCTAAAATTCCGCACGTATTCCGTTACACTTTGACCCGTAATGGCCTTGAGTTTTCGACGAAGCTGCACTGCTGATAAGTTCATCAAATCGGCAAAACGTTCGACATCAAAACTACTTGCTTTTATATGTTGCAAGAGTACATCGTGGCACTGTTCCATAAATTGTTCGTCCATCGAACGATTCTCGGCACTCCTCTCCACAGCTTGTGACTCTGACGTGTTTTCGTTCACGGTGTCGCCTGTTACTCCAAATTTATTTAATAATATCCTCCGTTGTTTGACCAAATTCCGAACCCTTACCTGCAACTCATCTCGATCAAAAGGCTTCGGCAAATAATCATCCGCTCCTAGCTCCAAACCTTCTAAGCGATCGGTAAGTGTCGCTTTTGCCGTTAGCATCACCACAGGTATATGGTTGGAAAGGGGGTTATTTTTAATCGCTTTACAAAATCCAAAACCATCGAGTCGAGGCATCATCAAATCGCAGATGACCACATCAGGCAATAACGCTATCGCTTTTTCAAACCCTTCTTGACCATCTTGCGCCTCTATCACTTGGTAGTCGGTCTCAAATATAGTTCGAATGTAGGACCGCAGCTCTGGGTTATCTTCAACAACCAGTAAGATATCTTTTCCATTTTTATCGACATCTTCTGTTACAATCTCAACGCTTTCTGTCGTTTTTGTAATGGTGGGTCCTACGTTTGGTAAAACCTCTTCTACTTCTTCGGCAAGCTCACGCATCGGAAGTTTAACCACAAACGTAGACCCTTCGCCCAAAGTGCTCATTACCGCAATTGTGCCCGACAATACTTCTACTAGCTCTTTTACCAACGCTAACCCAATGCCTGTCCCGTCATACGCTCGATTTGTACTACTATCAGATTGATAAAAACGGTCAAAGATGCGAGGTAGACGCTCTTTTTCAATGCCTATCCCGTAGTCTTGCACTCGTAGAATCATTTCCGAGGTTGTATAATCGACCCGCACCTGTACCCGCCCACTAGCTGGTGTAAACTTAAATGCGTTGGAAAGGAGATTTGTAACAATTTTTTCGAGTTTATCCTGATCAAAGGCTGCAACATAACGTCCTCGACTTTGCTCAAACTGGAAGAGAATCTTTTTATTCTGCGCCAACGACTCAAAAGACGAAAAGAGGTAATTAAGGAATTGTGCTAAGTCAGCTTTTTGCTGCTGCACGTCCATCTTTCCCGCTTCCAACTTGCTCAAATCTAAAAGTTGATTGATGAGCGAGAGTAATCGTTCCGCATTTTGGGTCATTACCCGAAAAATATCACGGTTAGGAAACTCGCGTCGTAAGTCTTTGAGCGGTGATAAAATAAGCGTAAGTGGCGTGCGGAATTCGTGGGAAATATTGGCAAAAAAGCTCGTTTTCAGGTTATCTAGTTCTTTCAGTCGGTTATTTTGTTCGATACTAAAGTTGAGTTCCTGCTGCGCATTTCTAAAGATGCTTCCCAAGAAAATTACAAACAGGAAGATTTCGCCTAAGAATAACAAATAAGCCAACGAATACAGGGGTTCATATTCAATCCAGCCTAACAACCGAATGTAGAGTAAGGCATAGCTAATAAGGCCCAAAATAAAGGGAAGGGCATAGTACCTTTCAATGGCTATTTTTTTGAGAATAGAATACAAGTAGAGACCCGAAAAATAGGTAGCCGACACGATGATAGTATACACACCCAACTTGAGCCAATACCACTGATAATCAAAGAAAATGATAATACTTTCAAAAATAGTTATGCCTATAATCGCAAGTGCTATACCTTCATGAATACGCGAAAATTTATTTCTGACTTGAGTAAAGTACACAAAAATACCCGCCCCAAGTGTCACGGAGTTGTAGAAAACAAAATCAATTTTTTTCACTAAGTCTGGGTCGTCACTGAACCAAGGCCCCGCAATGTTGAGATACCCCCAAAAAGCGAACGTTTTAATAACCGTATGAAGTGAATACAGCCTAAAAGCAAAGTCTTTGATGATAAACAGGCTGAGGGTCAGCACCAGAAACAAACGAAAAATCACCAAACCATTAAAAAAACCTTGACCAGAATACCCCTCCAACTGGGAGGCCTGATACGACTCAGGCGAATGAAGACGAATTGTTCCATAATGCCCTCGCTTGCTGGTGAGCTTGATATACACCTTTTTTGTTTGCTGCGAAGCCAGTTCAAACCCAAATTTTGGGTCTTGGTCTATTAATTTTTTTGCTTTTTCTTTGGTTAATATTTTCTGTTGTTGGTGAAAAAAAAACTTGCCTGTACTGTCCGAAATGTAGTAGTCAAGTTGCTCTACCAAGGGGTTAGTCCAAACCAACCACCCATTTCTAGAGTGATTATCTGTGTTTTTGAGGGTAAACCGAACCCAAAACGTATCGTCAGTGTAAGGAAATATAAAGTGATCTTTTGCCGATTTTTGAAAGCTTTTAGCCATCACTTGCTCAAGCGTAAGTTTAGCCGTTGTATCTCTGAAGATTTCAATCGAAGCACTAATATTGGTGGGAAATTTCTTTTTATCCGACAGCACAACCTCCTGAGCTATCCCCCATTTAGAGGCCAGAATCAGCACGGTGAATAGTAAGTAAAGTGGGTATTTATAATTTTTCATTGGCATCCAAAGAATCGTTACGGTTATTCAACTTAGCCAGTTTAGGGTTCAAAGAGGGCAAAATTTTACCTACTTTTGTATTTAAAGTAACAAATGTACCTCAAACTACCTAAAGATATACCACACAATATACCAAAGAATAAATTTATCCCGTATAAAATTGGTGTTTGTTCATCTTTATAGCAAGATTTTTTTTGTAAGAAGCTTACTACTTCCTCCTCAAATACTTAACATTTTCACTAGTCATGCAATTTTCCCACCTCCACTGCCACACCCAATATTCGCTACTCGACGGGGCGGCCGATATAAAAAAGCTGTTTAAAAAAGCCAAAGCCGACGAAATGCCCGCCATCGCTATCACCGATCACGGGAATATGTTTGGGGTATTTGAGTTTGTAGCTGAAGGTCACAAACAAGGCATCAAACCCATCGTGGGTTGTGAGTTTTACTTGGTAGAAGACCGCCACAAAAAACAGTTTACCAAAGAACAAAAAGACGTACGTCGTCATCAACTGCTGCTGGCCAAAAACGCAGAAGGTTACCGCAATTTGGCCAAGCTGTGTTCGCTGGGCTTTATTGAAGGGATGTATGGAAAATACCCGCGTATCGACAAAGAACTGCTCGTTAAATACCATAAAGGACTCATCGCTACTACTTGTTGCATCGGAGCTAGTGTTCCGCAAGCCATTATTAAAAAAGGAGAAGAAGCAGGTCGTCAGGAGTTTAAATGGTGGCTGGATTTGTTTGGGGAAGATTATTATGTCGAAATCCAACGCCACGGCATCCGCGACCAAATCATTGCAAATGAGGCTTTACTCAAATATGCGAAAGAATTCAATGTTAAGGTAATATGTTCCAACGATAGTCATTATGTAGAGCAAGACGACGCCAATGCCCACGATATTTTACTGTGTGTCAATACGGGCGACAAACAATCAACGCCTACCAACAAGGATTTTGACGACGAAAATCCGATGCCCAAAGGCACGCGCTTTGCGTTTTTCAACGATGAGTTTTATTTCAAAACCAAAGCCGAAATGCTTAAAACATTTAACGACTTGCCTGAGTCGTTGGATAATACGCAAGAAATCGTTGATAAGGTAGAGCTTTTGAAACTCAATCGGGATATTTTATTGCCCAATTTCCCCATTCCCGACGAATTTAAGAAACATAGTATTTCGCAGATGATTGAGTTCAACGGAAAAATGAAAGAACTCACCGCCGACGTGCTCAATCAATGGGAATACCTCAAACACTGGACCTTTGAGGGAGCCCGCAAAAAATACAAGGAAATCACGCCTGAAATCGAAGAACGCCTCAACTTTGAGCTGAATACAATCAAAAACATGGGATTCCCTGGCTACTTCCTCATCGTGGCAGACTTCATTGAGGCGGGGCGCAATATGGGGGTACTCATTGGGCCAGGGCGGGGTTCGGCGGCAGGAAGCGCCGTAGCCTATGCCATCGGAATCACCAACATTGACCCTATCAAATACGATTTACTTTTTGAGCGTTTCTTAAACCCTGACCGTATCTCCATGCCAGATATTGATACGGACTTCGACGACGAAGGCCGCCAACGGGTGATTGACTATGTGGTGCAGAAATACGGAAAAAACCAAGTGGCCCAAATCATTACATACGGTACAATGGCCGCCAAGTCGTCGATCAAAGACGTTGCCCGTGTGATGGACTTGCCCCTACAAGAAGCCAACGCCGTAGTAAAGCTCGTGCCTGATAAACCGACTTATGGCATGAACCTAGATAAGGTTTTTAAAGTGCCTCTCGAAAAAATGGCGGACGTGGTGACGCCTGACGAGATTGAAAACCTTAAAAAGCTTCGGGAAATGCTCAAAGGAAATGACCTGACGGCTAGGGTTCTCAAAGAAGCTCAAAAATTGGAAGGAACTGTCCGAAATGTAGGGATTCACGCAGCGGGGATTATTATCGCTCCTTCCGATTTGACTGACCTGATTCCTGTGAGTACCTCCAAAGAATCGGAGTTATTGATTACTCAATACGAAGGAAAAATCATTGAAGATGCAGGGGTCATAAAAATGGACTTCTTGGGGTTGCGAAACTTGACAATCATCAAAGAAGCCCTTCGGATGATTGAGGCCAATCATGGCGTAAAAATTGACATCGACTACATTCCACTTGACGATGTCAAAGTATTTGAGCTTTTCCAACGGGGAGAAACAAACGCCGTTTTCCAGTTTGAATCCGACGGGATGAAAAAGTACATGCGCGAACTCAAACCTGACCGTTTTGAGGACCTTATCGCCATGAACGCCCTATACCGCCCAGGCCCAATTGCCTACATTCCTAACTTTATTAACCGTAAACACGGCCGCGAAAAGGTAGAATATGACCTCCCTGAAATGGAGGAATATTTAGCCGATACGTACGGAATTTGTGTCACTGGCGACACCCTCATTCACGACGCTAAAACTGGCGAGCGAGTACGCATTGATAGTCTAGCTAACCGCGTCGGCGAGTTTTGGGTGCAAGGAGTAAACGACGATTTATTACCCGCCTCTGCCCCTATTACTCATTGGGTGTGCAATGGTGAAAAAGAAGTGCTTGAAGTACGACTTCGCAATGGAAGTCGAGTTAAACTTACCCCTGACCACCAAGTTTTGACCGAAACAGGCTGGCAACAGGCCGGAAACCTACACGTAGGCAGTGTGATTGCTACTCCCCGAAAATTGTTCGTCGAAAATGAACAAGAATATGACCGTGACAAATTGCGTGTCTTAGCCTACATTCTTGCCGACGGTTCTTTGAGTGGCTGTGGCGCTACGGCAGACTTTGTCTCTAAAGACCCTCAACTGTTGGATGCTTACACTGAGAGTATCAACACGTTTGAACGCTTGGAAACTCGAACCCTACAACAAGTTCGGGACGTGACAAGAATAATGGTGGCAGGAACGGACAAAACGCATTACCACGAAACGAATTCATTGGTAGCTCAACTGAGAGAATGGGGCCTAAAAACGATGAAAGGTGGCTGCCATTCGGACGAAAAATTTGTTCCAGAGTTTGTATTTGGTCTAACCGAAGAAGCCATTGCTTTCTTTTTGGCATCGCTATGGGACTGTGATGGACACATTGGTAAAGACTTGAACCATTTCAAAACGATTTCACCTAGGTTGGCCAATGACGTTAAAACCCTGCTTCTGCGTTTGGGTATTTACTCCGTCACGTATCAATCAACCTATCACAACAACCGCCGTAACCAAGAAATGACGGCTTATCAAGTAAGTGTTTACAACCTAAAAGCCTTTGCTGAATTGATAGGCCCCCATTTAGTTGCTAAAAAAATCCAAGCAACCTTCTTATCAGGGCACGAGGTACATGATAACATTTCACGCACGTTATTTTTAGATGAACTAGGACACGTTTGGAAAGGCTCAGGTCGTGGGCTTATGGACAAATACGGATTTGATCGACAGCATCTTTTGCCTAACAAACTCCGCACGTGCCCTCGTATTTCGTTAAAAGCAGTATTGCCATTAATCGAACACCTGCCCCTCAATCAGTCAGCCCGCCTTGCTAAAATACGGTGGGATGAAATTGTTGAAATCAGAGCCATTGGCAAAGAAAAAGTGTACGATATTACCGTAGAAGGCATCCACAACTTTGTTGGAAACAACATTATTCTTCATAACTGTACTTATCAAGAACAAATTATGCTCCTTTCGCAGAAAATGGCGGGCTTTACCAAAGGCGATGCCGACGTGCTACGAAAGGCCATGGGGAAAAAGCAGATTGAGGTCTTGAACAAAATGAAGAGTAAGTTTATCGACGGTGGAAAAAGCAAGGGCCTTGATGAGAAAAAACTCGATAAAGTATGGACCGACTGGGAAGCGTTTGCATCGTACGCCTTCAACAAATCTCACTCGACGTGCTACGCTTTTGTGGCATACCAAACTGCCTACCTAAAAGCCCATTACCCCGCCGAATACATGGCAGCGGTCTTGACGAGTTCATTGGGGAATATCGAAAAAATCACGTTTTTCCTTGAAGAGTGTAAAGCCCTTGGGATTCCCGTACTAGGACCCGATGTCAACGAATCAGAACGTCGTTTTGGCGTAAACAAACGCGGCGAAATTCGTTTTGGATTGGGGGGAATCAAAGGAACAGGTGACGCAGCGGTAGAAAGTATCATCGAAGAACGTACTAAAAGTGGGCCGTTCAAGGATATTTTTGACTTTATCACGCGCGTCAACTTGCGTACGGTCAACAAGAAAACCATCGAATCATTGGCCTATGCAGGGGCGTTTGACTTGTTTGAAGAATACCACCGCGCCCAGTATTTTACCACTATAGACGGAGAACAGCAAAACTTAATCGAAAAACTCATCAAATACGCCAACGCCGTCCAAGCCGACAAATCCAACGCCCAAGCCTCACTATTTGGTGGTTTTGGTGGAGGAGGCGCCGACATTGCCAAACCTAAAGCCCCCAACGTGGAGCATTGGAGTGACATTGAACGGTTACGTTTTGAAAAAGATGTGGTTGGCTTCTATATTTCAGGCCACCCGCTTGATATGTACCGTCTGGAATTAACTAATTTTTGTACGTGTACCCTTGACAAAGTGATGCTTACGTCGGAAGTTACAGATACCAACGATAACGAAGACAGCGATACCCCTGCCGTAGCCAACGTAGAGATTGGCGGGCGTCCACTTTTGTTTGGGAAAGACATTACGGTAGCAGGCATTGTGAGCAGTAGTCAAGTCCGAACCACCAAAACGGGAAACCCTTTCTGTATTTTTAAACTCGAAGATTATGCTGGCTCGATGGAAATGGCACTGTTTGGAGAAGACTTTGTGAAGTTTTCTGCCTATGTTCAAATGGGACATTTTTTGTTTGTAAAAGGAAAAATTCAAAACCGTTGGAAGCAAGAAGACCAATACGAGTTTAAAATCACGTCGATGCAACTTCTGAGTGAAGTACGAGAAAAACTAACCAAAGAGATAAAATTACAGTTAGATTTGGACTTACTCGATGGCCCGCTTGTAACGAAACTCAACGAGGCAGTACAAGCCTACCCAGGCCATTGTGCTCTAACAGTATCGGTCGTCGATCACCACAGCCGCACGGAAGTCAAACTCCAGTCTCGAACGCACCGAGTTGCCCCGTCCAATGAGTTTTTTAAACTCATCGAATCTATGGGTGGAGTCAGTTTCTCGGTCAATTGATACCCTACCGCCATTGTGTTCCGCAATGGCGGTTTGCTTTGATTGGCAATTACTTCCACTATTTTTCGTTTACTAGAAAATAAATAATTATGAAATATACTCTCTGCGGCCTTTTTGCACTTTTTTTTGCACAAGTCCTTAGGGCACAAAACGCCCAAATCACCCTAAAAATGGCGCCTGAGGCCACCAATTTTTCGGTGTCATTGGTGACCGAAAAAGTAAAATTTCAGCCTTCGCCCGCTATTGGGCTGGCCGATGTTGAATTTTCAAATGTTGGTTTCTTTGAAATTACAAACCAAAAAGTAGCTCATACTGAAATTGAACTCTCCGAACCCCAATTGGTAAAGCTCCAAATTATCCCCACGTCTGCGGGGCCAATGGCCTACCAACCAGCGACTCAGAGTTTCAATCGGATACTTTTCATTAGTCCCAACGATAAACTTACGGTGACGATTCATCCCAATAAGTCGTTGACCTTTGAAGGGACAAATAGCTACTATCAAGAGTTTTTAAGGGATTTTTTCAAAGAAAATCTATACGAATATTTGCCTGTGTTTGGGTATAAACCTACCAAAAACGACAACAGCAGTATTTTACCAAAGGTAGATAGCCTCCAACAAGCTCGGCTGCAACGGTTCCAAGCTTTGAAAAGTCAACAGCCCATCAGCGAAGCTTTTGATGCCTATATTATGGCAACCATCAATACCGAAGCTTATCTAACTCGCCAGCTGGTTTTAGACAAAAAAATCCGCGAAAGCCAAGGAGTTCAGCTTAGACCTAATCAGCGCCAAGAAATTGAAAATTTCACTCTACAAAACTTCAAAATTTTGCCTGATGCGGCGTTGATGAGCGAACCTTACCGTCGTGAGTTAGCCAATTACATTTTGATTCCTATTACCAAAAAATACCCAACTGATTCGGCCCAGCGTTTTATCTTGTCGGGTGACGTGCTACAACTTGCCTACCAAGAAAGCGATGAACAACTAAGGGCCTATCCTAAACAACGCGCGTATTTGCTCACGCATTGGGTCGACTATGCCGTCACCTTCCGAAGCGATATGACTGCGGCTCGTAGTTTACTGGAGAAATTTGAACGTACCTATCCATCCTCTGAGCTTATTCCTTATTTCAAACAAAGCATTACCGCCAAGGAAGGAATGTACGTAGGAAAAGCTGCCCCCAACTTTTTGCTTAAAGACCGTGAAGGAAAAGAGGTGTCACTCCAAAGCTTACAGGGGAAACCTATTTGTATTGCGTTCTGCTTTAACCTCAAACAACACGAACTTATTTTTAAACCCCTCGAAGAAGCCTATAAAGGCCGCCTTACGTTTGTTTATTTGAATGTCACGCCCAATACATCTTTCGAACTTTGGCAGTCGCTCACTGAAAACCGCCCGAGTGTAGTACACCTTTGGGCCTCTGACGAAGATGCTCAAAAGCTAAAAGAAACGTACGCAACCACCATGGGTTACCCATTTGTACTCATTGACGCACAAGGAAAAATCGTGGAGCGTTGGATTCCGCAAGAATTTCCTGATAACAAAACGCTTCAAAAAGAGTTAAATGGATTGGTAAAGAAGTGATTGGTTTTGTGAAGAGAATCGCCGCTATGGGTAACCTCCAAGCGGCGATTTTTTTTATCGTATTATCTCCGCCGAAGTCAACCAATCGTAAGTATTTACTGGATGAGGAAGCGCTTCGGGCGTTAATTGAAGATACATCATGTGTAAATGCGTGCCTGAGCGTGCTTTCGCCGCGTTGAGGCCTGTCCGTCCCACCTCCGCGATTTTTTGTCCCAAAGCGATTTCATCACCCGTTTCCACCATGACTTTGCTATGGTGTGCGTAGTAAAACAAACCGTCGAGGCATGGGTCATAAATCCAGACAAAATTTCCCCCTCGGTATAAGCTTTCAGGAACCCAACTGGTCTCGGTCGCAACCACAATACCTGGGCGCATGGCCAACACATCCACAGGTTTATCCGTCTGGTCATCCACACTGTCCTGGTTACGGTCATAGACAAAAATATCGTGCGCAGGATGGCTTCCCTGTACTTTATGGTCAAACAAATTAAACCCCTTGGGGCGAAAACCCGACCCGTGTCCGCCGATGTTGTTGGCATCATAATCGCGCAACGGAAACACAAATCGGATAGAATCCGTACAATTTTGTTGACGGTAGGGCTGAGTCACTTGCCGAAGCTCTCGCAAAATTGCCTGAAAGCGCATCTGAGCGGAATCGGGCGTTAGGGTCTGCTCACGAATCTGCGAATTCAACTCTTGAAAAGCTATCCCCAACGTTATCATTTGTTCGCGCGGGGCATCCGAACGAGCTGCGAGTAAGCCTAAAATTAGAATGATAAGTGCGTTGAACTTCTGCATCTAAACGTATTAATGTGGGTTACCTCTTTCCTAAAAAAGCTTGCATCATTGTCCATTCTCTACCAGGAGCTTCGGCCGTAAATGTTTCCAAACAGCCTCTGTCTTGGAGAGTGATGTAGCAAGTTCGCCCTTTTTTGCCTCCAAAACAAATATTAGAAACACTTTTGCCCTTGGTTTTAATCGTTTTGACATGTTTTCCATCGGGAGAAACAATTGCGACCTCCCCTTTTCCATGACGAGTAATGTACAGATTCCCCTTCGAATCGCAACGCATTCCATCCATCCCTCCGTCCTCAAATTGAATCAGCAATCGCTTATTTGATAACGTCCCGTCTGCTCCTAAATCAAAAGCCCAGACATTTCTTTGAACGCTTTCGTTCACGTACAAGGTTCGCTCATCAGGACTCACATCAATCCCGTTGGTCGTCCCCATCGAAGGCGCTACAATTCTGGCTTTTCCATCGGGCGAAACGTGCCACACTTGACCTGTTCCTGCTTTCCAATTGGGGTCAGAGCAAAAAATATGTCCTTTGCTCGTAATCGCGACATCATTGGGTTGATTCATCTTAGGTTCGTGGCAATGTACCGTCACTTGTTTTGTCGAAAGATCCACTTTCAACACATTGTGTCCTGTAAAATCGGCTACGTAAAACGTATTGGCATTACCAAAACGAATCCCATTACCTGTACTTCCTTTGGGTAGTGTCAAAAAAATCGACGTTTTGTTTCGCTTTGAAATCTGAGCGATTGTTCCATCCATGGCGTAGTTAACGGCATACACATTGCCATCCGCGTCTACTGAAGGGCCTTCGCAGTTATTTGTAAATTCGTGGTCACGGGTAAAATCGGACGTTTGGGCAAAAACTCCCACACTCGATAACGCAGTAAAAATAGTTGACAGATAGAAAAGGCGCATGATTTCGCTGGTTTTAGAATACTGTAAAGATTAAGGTTTGCCTCAAAATAAAAAAACTTTCCAAGTGATGAACACCTGAAAAGTTTTATCTTTTACTTTTCCAATCAGGAAAATGATTTATTTTTTCTAGTTACTCGTCTTCAACACTTCTTCGAGTTTCTTCTCTAATGCCTCGCCGCGAAGGTTTTTACCAATAATTTTCCCGTCTTTATCGAGCAAGAAAGTCGCAGGGATACCATTTACGCCATACGTTTGAGCAGCTGCCGATTGCCAATACTTAAGGTCAGAAACGTGGCTTGGCCACAACAATCCGTCTTTTTCGATGGCTTTTACCCAAGAGGTCTTGTCTTTGTCGAGCGATACGCTAAAAATTTCAAAACCTTTGTCTTTAAAACGATTGTATGCCTTTACGACATTCGGGTTTTCTTGGCGACATGGGCCGCACCACGATGCCCAAAAGTCAATCAAAACGACTTTTCCACGAAGGGATGATAAACTTAAAGGCTTATCACTAGTAGTATTTAAGGTAATTTCAGGGGCTGCATCGCCAATCTGAATACCGCGCATCCGTTTCGCATTGCCCACAAAGATTTGTCCTTGCTTCATGGTAGGGCGCTCCTTTTCAAACTTTTTCGCCAATTCGAAAATAGTACTCATTTCGACCTCGGGATTAAGGAAGTTTGTAGCAAACAACGCCGACAGCGATGTACCCATTTCTGGAATCATTGCTTTTACTTTGGCTGTAAAATTATTGCTCTCTGCTTCAAACGCCTGCTGAATTTCGGCTATTTTCTTGGTGTCTTTCTTCTGCTCAGCTTTTGCATACTCATCTTGCCACTTCACCGACTTTTCAGACATCACCTTGTACATCCCTATCAACTTCTGATAATTATCGTTGTTGGCAGAACCCTTTATTTGCGCTTCCCCTTTTTCAGTTCCGTCAGCAGTAATCTCAATGGCTTCACCTCCTTCAATCAATACAATCACACGCTGCTTTGCGGCAAGATTCACTTGGTATACCGTTCCTTCATCAAGTTCTTTACGTTTAAAAGTAAAGCGCTTATCGCTACCTACTTTCACCGAGTCTAGCACTACCAATGGCTGAGTACCAGGGATTTCAAGATATACTTTATCGTTGGGTTGCAAGGTCTTAGCGGTTCCCGAGATAGTGAAATCTTTAGGAGCGCTTTGTGCGAAAAGAGAAATGCTCGCCAATAATGCCGAAGCAGTCAATAGTTGTTTCATTGTATTGCGAATGTTTGCCATTAGTGAACGAAAAAGTACCGTTTTTGTTGCGTGGTTGACAAAGGTACAAAAAACAAAAATGCTGCCAGTAATTCCTACCGACAGCATTTTTGTTTTTATTCTCTTTTGTAGAATCTAGTATCTTCTAATTTCAAACGAAGAGATTCCGCCTTCGTACGAAATTTTGATTTTTTTCTTTGCCGAGTTGTAGTTAGGAGTTCGGTACAATCCGTCGCTTATTTTTTCAAAATTGTCCAAATCTTTCGAATTGAGTGCTCCATCCATTTTAAACTCGCACCCTATCTCTTCTGGAATTTCAATATCAATGGAGGCTACTCCAGCTTCGATGTCAATTTGTGCGTCGTTTTCAACATTTTTTCCAAGTTTAAGATCTACTTCCGCAGCTCCTGCACCCAATTTTACTTTTTTGACTTTATACGACGACAAATCAAAGTTGCCTTTTCCTGCGCCAAGTCCTAAATCAAAACTCCAAACGGGCTTATCGCTCAAACGCATCTCTACTCGATTGTCCATATTGTCAAAATCTCGAATACGGATTTTCTTGCGGCCTGTGCTGTCTTTACTCTCCATTTCAAAGTCAACCACGCTCGTTTTGGTGCTTTCGTTACGTTTCGAAGTCATGATATAGTTGCCAAACTCCGAATCAGCATCTGCTTCTACCAATTCAGAAGTTGTGCCTTCGATTGTAAACTCTCCCGCACCCGCTCCAAAATTTAACGTGGCATCCGCAATGTTCGCGGTCATTGGTTCCGAGAAATGCGTTTTACCGTCTTTTGAATACGTATCTGACCGTTCTTTGTATTCGTCACTGTGGTCATGGTTGTCGTCATCATCATCGTCAAAATCGTCGATGTTAAACTCAATACCATTATCGTCCCAATGACGAAATTTCTTATTCGCTCCGTTGATAATCGCTGACGGAATCGCTAGCGCAATCAAAATCGCCGTTACAACGCCCGACCAAGATTGTTTGAGCAACAACACACCCCCTGCCAATATTAAGAGCACTGGCCAGAATCGAAGTGTTAGCCCCCAATCAATATGGTACCATCCGAGGGTTTTAGCCAAAAGGAGTAGTCCAAAAGCTAACAGAATAGAGCCCCACACTAGGGCATTTGAAGATTGTTTCATGGCGTTGTTTACTTAAGAGAGGTTTTTGATTTTATCTTTGAAAATGAGCAACACTCCACCAACAATCAACACAATTGGAAAGAAATAACGCTCAAAATCAAACCAATCAAATAATTCACGCATTAGTAAAAGGCCACCAATTAATACGAGGAGAATTCCCCAAAAAGTGCTTCGGTAGTTCATGGCAATCAAAATTTAGAGGTTTAACGGAGTTATTTTTTAGTGAGTATAGTGTCAGCCTTACGCTTTTGGCTCCTCAGGCTTGTTTTCATCTTTAGGGTCTTCTGCCGTTGGCTCTGCAGTATCCGTAGAAGCAGGTGGCTGCCACGAAGAAATAGGAGCCGAATCAGTCCAAGAAGGCGTAGCACGGTCAGTATCTGTCGTTGAGGTAGGTGGCTGACTCTGCGAATTATTTCGTAAAATCAAGAACAATCCAATACCAATCAAGATGGCTGCTGGGATAAACTTCTGTATGTGCATCCAGTAGAAAAGACGATCAAAAAGCATAAATCCACCAATCAGGAGCAATCCATAACCTACGATTTCTATTCCGCGGTTAGTTGTTTTTTGGGATGGCATATCGTCTGGATACTGCCAATTACTTTCTAAGCCTACCGCAGGCGCCGAAGAGTGTCCCACAGGTAATGCAACCCATAGTATGATATAAAGTAAGACAATAGGAAATCCTTTCGCAAAAATCATCAATACGATAAGAATCACCCGCATTAAGGCCTTATCCATTCCGAAGTAATCGGCAAGACCAGCAGCTACACCACCTAAAACGGCTTCGCTTTGTATACGACGTAAGGGCTTATTGTTCATGGCAATGGTTGATTTAAGAGCTATTACTTAGTGTTATTTAGTTTGCCTTTGGGCTTTATTGTTGATTCAAAGGTACTATGTATAGCAAGGTAATAAAATATTTTTTACCACCAACGGTTAATGGACAAAATGAATGGAAATTTTTGGGGATGAGATGGAAGTTTACTCGCTTAGTTTTTTCTCAAAATAAACGACGTCTACTTCGGGATTGAAATTGTAAGGAGCAGTTTCTTGAAAACCAAAAGAGAGGTATAATTTTACAGCAGCTTCTAGGCGTCGTAAACTATCTAATCGCATCAGTTGATACCCCAATGACCAGGCTGTTTGAAGGGCTACTTCCATCAACTGCCGTCCCCACTGCTTACCTCTATATTCGGGACGGATATACATTCGTTTTAATTCACAAACCCCTTCTTCTAATTTCCGAAGGGCGGCACAGCCTACGTACTTGCCTTCTTCTTCCAATAACCACAGCTCGCCTGCGGGTGGTCCATACATACTCGGAAGAAGCTGGAGTTCGTTGTCGAACTTCTGAAACTGTAAATCTATGCCTAAGCTAGTTGCATACTCTTTGAAAAGAGCAACTGCCGCTAGATACTGCTCAGAAGTTCGAACAACAATAATATTCATAACTCAACTAGATTTTATCCCAATAAATACGACTTAAAATCGGCAAAATGCTTGGATATTGACGTAGCTACCTTCTCTTTGCTCAATAAATCAGATAGACGCGTTGGAATTTCAACATCGCTCGTTCCTAGAGCATCTTCTACGACATTCAAGAATTTGGCATAGTGTGCCGTTGACAAAAATACTCCTGCAGCCTCTTTTTGAGTCAAGTTAGTGTATTCTTTTAACCCCAAATAGGCCACTGCGGTATGAGGGCACATCAAGTACCCCGTTCTGTCATATACCTCTCGCATCGCAGCCTTTGTTTGATCATCATTAAACCAAAAGCCTGAAATAGCTTGTTTAACGTTAGACCATTCGTCACCAAAAAAACGAGTCATACGCACAAAATTACTGGGGTTACCTACATCCATTGCATTAGAAATCGTTTCCACAGAAGGCACTGGCTCATAGCTACCGTTGGCCAAATAGTTCGGAACAACGTTATTACGGTTGGTTGTGGCAATAAAATGCTCCACTGGCAATCCCATACGATACGCCAAAATACCTGCACTGAGGTTTCCAAAATTGCCACTCGGCACCGAAAACACCACAGGTAAACCTAGGTGTTTTACTTGAGCATAGGCACGGAAATAATAAAACGACTGAGGGATAAGGCGAGCAATATTGATTGAGTTTGCGGAAGCTAAGTTATATTTCTGGTTCAAATCATTATCCAGAAACGCCTGTTTCACCAACGCTTGACAATCATCAAAAGTACCATCTACTTCCAATGCTTTGACGTTACCTCCCAACGTAGTCAGTTGCTTCTCTTGAATATCACTTACCTTACCGCTTGGGTAAAGAATCGTTACGTTGATGCCTGGTACATTGTGGAAGCCCTGTGCAACTGCACCACCTGTATCTCCTGAGGTAGCCACCAAAATTTGAATTTCTTGCTGAGAACGCACCAAAAAATACGACATCAACGAGGCCATAAAGCGCGCGCCAAAATCTTTAAAGGCCATTGAAGGACCGTGAAAGAGCTCTAAGCAAAATGTTTTATCTTCAATCGGCACCACAGGTGCATCAAAATCGAAAGCTCTCTCGACAATCATTCGAATATCCGCTTCTGGAATATCGTCACTGAGGAGTGTTTTAGAAACCTCAAACGCAATTTCATTGAACGAACGTTGTTCTATAGTCGCTATAAATTCAGGCGAAATGGTCGGAATAGACTCAGGCATGTACAAGCCATTATCAGCGGGTAGGCTACGAAAAACAGCTTCTTCTAATGAGGCCTTAAGTTGTGCATTTTTGGTACTGTATAATATCATTGGAAGGTTATACGCAATGCGTGTTAATTTTTTACAAAATTGAGACTCCAAAATTACGCCTCTCATCCCCCTCATGCAAGAACTTCCTCACTTTTACACCGATAAGTATAATAAAAATGCCTTTACGAAGGACGCGTAAAAGTGACTAAAAATAATCTTTTTACATGACAGTCAAGGACAGTTGGCGCTAGTCAGCTATCTAAGTTTGTACAATTTGTTGTATTAATACAATTTTCAACTCTTTACTAACTCAAAAACCGATTCTCATGGAGTCTATTTTAGGCGTCATTTTTCACTCAATAGGCGGGTTTGCCTCGGGTAGTTTTTACATGCCCTACAAAAAAGTCAAAGGGTGGTCTTGGGAAAGTTATTGGATCATCGGGGGACTTTTTTCCTGGCTCATCGTACCACCGTTAGCTGCATGGCTTACCATTCCAGGATTCACCGAGATTATTAAAGCAACTTCATCCGATGTTATTAAGCTAACCATTTTCTTTGGGTTACTTTGGGGAATTGGAGGACTCACATACGGCTTAGGAGTCCGTTATTTAGGCATGTCCCTTGGGAATTCGGTAACACTAGGCTTCTGCTCGGCATTTGGGTCGCTGTTACCTGCTATTTTTTATGCAGTATATCCTACGGAAGGAAAAGTATCTATCATAGATATGATCAACTCGCGCAATGGCCAAGTAGTCTTACTCGGCATTGCGGTATGTTTACTTGGGATTTTTATCTGCGGAAAAGCAGGGATGATGAAAGAGAATGAACTATCTATTGAAGAAAAGCAAAAAAGTGTAGCAGAATTTAACGTTGGGAAAGGCCTGATTGTCGCTATTGTTTCAGGAACGCTAAGTGCCTGTTTTAATTTTGGAATCGAGGCAGGAAAGCCAATGGCAGACGCTGCCGTTGCGGTAGGACTCAACCCTTTATATCAAAATAATGTTATTTACGTCGTTTTGCTTTGGGGTGGTTTGACTACCAATTTCATTTGGTGTATGATTCTTAATAGTCGCAACAAATCTTTTGGTGACTATGCAAACTCAGCAACCCCACTCGCCAAAAACTACTTGTTCTCTGCTTTAGCTGGTACAACGTGGTTTTTGCAATTCTTTTTCTACGGAATGGGCGAAAGTAAACTTGGGAATGGTGCTAGTTCTTGGATTCTTCACATGGCTACCATCATTTTGACTGCCAACTTATGGGGACTATATTTTAAAGAGTGGAAGGCCGTATCTCCTCGTACATTCCGTACGATTGTTCTAGGGATTCTTACGATGTTAGTTTCCGTAGTTATTGTTGGAATCGGGAATAGCTTATAAATTGCATTATTGTTACAATTCTAGCATGGTACTTCGCATGGTTGAAGAATTCGGCTGAGGCGTTGGTACTTCGATTGTTAAATAGCAGCTGTCGCCCATATTTTCAGGATATAACAGCAATTGCTTAAATCTACTTTAATAATCTTTGTACTGACTTAACAAATATTTGCTATATATCTTCGTAGATATACCCGAGGGTTTGCACATCAGTCGATACCATATCGGCTGATGTATTTTAGAAAAGCACGTGGCAGCGTACCTTGCAAATGCACTTGTCATCGCGTCCCTTTTCCAATTTCTGTCCAGCTTATTCAAACTATTTTAATAGTTTGAATATTGAACTACTAGGATACGTTTAATGTAAGGAAAGACTCTATGCTCATGGCCATGGGTGGGAAAGTCTTGGACAATTATGGGCACAAAAAACCTTTAGATAACAAATTTTTCCGCTCAGGGTCTTAATCGTCTATATTTTTCTCCCTTAGCGGTCAATGATAGTGAATTCAAAATTTTCGGGGACACCCAGTCCAGAATGAACTCGGGCAATAAAAACTGAAGGGTAGGCCGAAAACTCTCCAAAGCAAATACGTTTGATTAAAAACACAAACCTAAAAAATTCAACGCTCTCCACAATTTTTGGTTTTGATGGTAGGTACAGGAGCGCTTTAGGTTTAGCTGAAACAAAAAAAGAGGAGCTCATCTCTGAACTCCTCTCGGATTAATATTGTGGCGGATACCTACTTTTCCACATTTTATTGCAGTATCATCGGCGGAGCGGGGCTTAACTTCTCTGTTCGGAATGGGAAGAGGTGAACACCCGCCCTATAACCACCATCAAGGCTTTTGGCTTCTATCTTGTCTTTTCTTCAAGTAATTGACATTGGTAGAGATAAATCAACGAATATGTAGTATTTTAAAGAAGCTATTGGGCAATTAGTACTGCTCAGCTTTGATGTCACCACCTGTACACTTGCAGCCTATCAACGTCGTCGTCTACAACGTCCCTTATGTGGAAGTCTCATCTTCAGGCCAGTTTCGCACTTAGATGCTTTCAGCGCTTATCTGTTGCCCACGTAGCTACTCGGCCGTGCCACTGGCGTAACAACCGATTCACCAGAGGTGAGTCCAACCCGGTCCTCTCGTACTAAGGTCAGCCCCCGTCAAACTTCCTACGCCCATCACAGATAGGGACCGAACTGTCTCACGACGTTCTGAACCCAGCTCGCGTGCCACTTTAATCGGCGAACAGCCGAACCCTTGGGACCTTCTCCAGCCCCAGGATGTGACGAGCCGACATCGAGGTGCCAAACCATCCCGTCGATGTGAGCTCTTGGGGATGATCAGCCTGTTATCCCCGGCGTACCTTTTATCCTTTGAGCGATGGCACACCCATGCGCAACCACCGGATCACTAAACCCTGGTTTCCCACCTGATCGACCCGTCGGTCTCACAGTCAAGCTAGCTTGTGCTTTTGCACTCCCCTGACGATTACCGTCCGTCATGAGCTAACCTTTGGAAGCCTCCGTTACTCTTTTGGAGGCGACCACCCCAGTCAAACTACCCACCATGCGCGGTCCTTCATCCGAAGTTAGAACACAGAATACAAAAGGGTGGTATTTCAACGTTGGCTCCATGAATCCTGACGAACCCACTTCATAGCCTCCCACCTATCCTACACATTCATATCCCATGTGCAACGCAAAGTTGTAGTAAAGGTGCACGGGGTCTTTCCGTCCCGTGACGGGTAAGCGGCATCTTCACCGCTACTACAATTTCACCAAGCTCACGGTTGAGACAGTGCCCAGATCGTTACACCATTCGTGCAGGTCGGAACTTACCCGACAAGGAATTTCGCTACCTTAGGACCGTTATAGTTACGGCCGCCGTTTACTGGGGCTTCGATTCAAACCTTCGCTTGCGCTAAGCTCCCCTCTTAACCTTCCAGCACCGGGCAGGTGTCAGGCAACATACGTCGTGTCTCCACTTTGCGTTGCCCTGTGTTTTTGTTAAACAGTCGCCTGGGCCATTTCTCTGCGACTCCAGCTCACGCCAGAGTGTCCCTTCTCCCGAAGTTACAGGACTAATTTGCCGAGTTCCTTAACCGTGATTCACTTGAGCACCTTGGTATATTCTACCCAGCTACCTGTGTCGGTTTACGGTACGGGCTCATGCAAGCTGATGTTTCAGCGCTTTTTCTTGGAGGCCAGTTCGAAAATTCGCTTTGTCCGTAAACGCCGCTCAACGAAGACTTCCGTCACTTCGTATCTTCTCCCCTACCCCGTACGCTTCACACTTGCATCAGGTGCAGGAATATTAACCTGCTGTCCATCAGGTGCGGCCTTCGCCTTCCCCTTAGGCCCCGACTAACCCTCAGTTGATTGACATAGCTGAGGAATCCTTAGCTTTACGGTGTGTATGGTTCTCACATACATTGTCGTTACTTATGCCTACATTTGCTTTTCCAACCTCTCCACCATAGCTCACGCTACAACTTCACTGATGTTGGAATGCTCCCCTACCGATTATTAATAATCGCATCGCTTCGGTGATATACTTGATGCCCGTTTATTA